>OLOH01001910.1_pt1 | contig 11088 bp, 9 predicted proteins | sample 1673221 | NCBI WGS metagenome assembly OLOH01 (sample SAMEA3136767, study PRJEB25190) | human gut metagenome
TTTTCCAATATTGCACTTGGAATTCTGTTTATCCCGCAACTTTCTACGCCGTCCACTCCATGCTCTCGCTCTGGAGCTGCGCCATGTGGCGGAACAGGTCGTTCTTTTTCAGCAGCTCGGCCGGAGAACCCATCTCAACCACGCGGCCGCCGGAGAGCAGGACGATCTGGTCGGCGTTCATGACGGTACGCATGCGGTGCGCGATGATGAGCACCGTCTTATCCTTGATCAATCCGGACAGCGCCGCCTGCACCGCCGTTTCGTTTTCCACGTCCAGCGAGGCCGTGGCCTCGTCCAGCAAAATCACCGGCGCGTCCTTCAAGATGGCGCGGGCAATGGAAATGCGCTGCCGCTCGCCGCCAGAGAGACGGGCGCCGTTTTCCCCAATCAGGGTATGGTAGCCGTCCGGCAGCCTGGATACAAAGGCGTCGCACTGCGCCGCCTTTGCCGCCGCCTGCACCTCCTCGTCGGTGGCGTCCCGCTTGCCGAGGCGGATGTTTTCCATTACGGTATCGGCAAACAGCACCACATCCTGAAATACGATGGCGTAGTTTTTCAAAAGTGCCTCGCCGTCCACCGTGGACACGTCCACGCCGCCCAGCCGCACCGTTCCCTCCGCCGGGTCCCAGAAGCGGGCCGCCAGCTTGGCTGCCGTGGACTTGCCGCCGCCGGAGGGACCCACCAGCGCCGTCACCTGCCCCTGCTTCGCTGTAAAGGAAACGTCTCTTAGCACGTCCTCTTTTTCCCGGTAGGCAAAGGTCACATGCTCAAAGCGGATGTCGTAGCCATCGGGATCATATTCGGTCATGCCGGTCATGCGCTTTTCGTTCTCGATCTCCTGCATGCGCTCGATGCGCACCTCGCAGGCGAAAACCGCGGCCATGTTGGCAAACATGGAGCCGATGGGGTCATATACCCGGGTGGCTGCGATAAGAAACATCAGAAACGGGATCAGCGCCAGGTCGCCGCGGCTCATCAGCGTTACCCCCGTGAGGACGGTGGTGGCGATGCCCAGCTTTAGGAAGGACTGTGCCGCCGTGACTACGGAGCCTGTGAACAGCTCGCCCCGGATGGTGTCCTGCTCCGCCTCGTCCAGCCTGCGGTTCAGGTCGGCGATATACCGCGCTTTCTGGTTGCACGCCTTGATCTCCGGCGCGCACTCCAGCACCTCCTGCATGGCGTCGGTGGCCGCGCGGCGGGTGACGAGGCCCTTCTTTATATGCCGCTTTTCCATGCGCCGGGAGAGATAGACCATCAGCAGCGACGCGGGCACCACCCACAAAAGAGCCAGTGCCATCCGCCAGTCGTAAAGCAGCATGCCTGCGGAAATCAGCGCCGTGGAGATGAGCGCGCCGTGCATGGCGGGGTAAAAGTGGGAGAAGGCCTTTTCCAGCGTCTCCGTATCCCCCATGATGGTGGTGGTCAGGTCGGTCAGGTCACGTTTTCCGAAGAAGGACAGCGGAAGCTGGCGCAGCACCTCTGCCAGCCGGATGCGGCGGTTGGCACTCTCCCGGTAGGTGGCTTCGTATAGGGCCTTGTACTGGATCAGAAAGGTCACAAAGAGCGCGGCGAGGGCAAGGACGCCCGCGACCAGAAAGCGCGTAAGCCCCGCCCTTGGGTCGGTGCCGTTTGTCAGCGCCTCTACGATGCCGGAGAGTGCCGTGGCCAGCACGCCTACGGGCAGCATTTTGCTGATGTTGACCAGTACGGACCAGAACACGGCGGCCACATAGTCTTTTGCGCCCTTCTCCGTCATGGCGTATTTTTTGCGGATGCGTTCGATCATGCGGCACCTCCCACCTTCCACTGCGCGGCCTTTTGGTATTCCTCCCACATAGCGGCGTATACGCCGCCCTTTTCAAGAAGCTCGTCGTGCTTTCCTTCCTCGGCGATCTCGCCGTCCCGGATGACGAGGATGCGATCCATGTTCCGCACCGTGGACAGGCGGTGGGCGATCATCAGCACGGTCTTGCCCTTCATCAGCGCCTCGAAGGCCTTTTGTATCTTCGCCTCGTTCTCGGGGTCTGCAAAGGAGCTGGCCTCATCCAGCACCACGATGGGCGCGTCCTTCAAAATCGCCCGGGCCAGCGCGATGCGCTGCATCTCGCCGCCGGAGAGGTACACGCCCTTGGCGCCGATCACGGCGTCCAGCCCGCCCGGCGTCTTTTCCAGAATATCGCTGCACTGGGCAAGCTGCGCCGCGTGTAATATCTCCGCCTCGGTGGCGTCCGGCCGAGCGGCGCGGATGTTGTCGCGGATGCTCTTTTTAAAGAGCCGCACCTCCTGAAAGACAAAGGATATCTGCTCCATCAGCTCCGCGGTGGGGATGCTGTGCACATCCCGTCCGCCCAGAAGCACCGCCCCTGCCTGCACATCGAAAAAGCGCGGGATCAGCCGGGCGATGGTGGTCTTGCCGCCGCCGGAGGGGCCCACCAGCGCCCACGCCTCCCCCTGCGGCAGATGGAAGCTCACATTCGTCAGCGCGGACCTGTCTGAGCCGTCATAGGAAAAGGTGACATTCTCAAAGGAAATGCCGCTGTCTGCGGGCTTGCTTCCGCTGTCCGCCGCAGGCTCGGGAAGGGGCGACTCTCTCAATATGGCCTCCAGCTTGTTCACTGCCTCGGCGGCCTCCATCTGTGCGTTGACCGCGTACATCAGCCGCTCCATCATAAAGGCCAGCTGGGGCGCGAAGAAGATGTAAAACACCAGATCGGCCAGCACTGCCCAGCCGTCTGCCGCGCCGCCGATGAGAACCATTCCCAAGGGCATGAGAAACAGGAACATGGCGTTCAGCACCACCGTAAGCAGGGTGTAGGGCATACGGCACATCATGGCGTAGCCGCTGGCAAGGTCGCGGTAGCTGAGGATAGCGGCATGAAAGCTCTTGAAGGAGTAAACCGTCTGCTGGAATACCTTCACCACCGGGATGCCCCGGACATACTCCGTGGCCTCAGCGGAAATGCGCTCTCCTGCCCGCTGGTATTCCTCAAAGAACTTCATGCCCGTCCCGGTCATCATACTCATCAGGCAGACAAGCCCGATGACCATGGGGATCAGGCAGGCAAGCCCCATGCGCCAGTCAAAGACGAAGAGCAGTACCACCGCCAGTATCGGCGTTACGATCCCGCCCACCGCGTCGGGGATAGTGTGGGCAAGGAGCGTTTCTGTCAGCGCCGCGTTGTCGTCGATCTGCTTGCGCAGCCGCCCCGTGAGGTTGGCGTTAAAGTACCCCAGCGGCAGGTCAATGAGATGGGCGACCGCCGCCTTTCGCATATTCGTCGCCACCCGGAAGGCCGCAAGGTGTGTACACATAAGCCCGGCGAAATAGATCGCCGCGCTCAGAAGTGCCGCCGCCAGCGCATACCAGCCGTAGCGGGCAAGCCCTGCCGGAACGCCGCCTCCCGGCGTTAAAATGCCACGGGCCGCGTACCAGACAAAGACGAACGGGAAAATGCCGACCGCCGCCGAAACGCCGGACAGCCCGCAGCCCAATACGGACAGCCACTTATGCCCTCCGGCGTATTCCAGCAGCCTGCCCAGCACCGGCGGCTGTTTTTCTTTTTTCTGTTTGCTCATATTCCGTGTTCCTTTCTTAAAACGTACAGGTTTGTTGTAGGATGCGCTGTATTGGTTAGGCGAGGCTAACCAATGGCTATTTTTTTAAGGCTCATTCGAGCCTTAAAAGTCCGCTCCAGCCGGAGTGGAAAAAGATAGCCAGTTCATCGACGTATTTCATGGCTTCCTCTCTCGGCATATCGTGGACGATGGTTTCACACACCGCCGTAAAGTAAGCTCTTGTGATCATGTGATGAAGCTGACGGGTCATGCTCCCGGAGAGCATACCGTTTTTTCTGAGGAGGGCGTAGTATTCTTCGGATCGATCGACCTCCAGCTCCACCAGCACCTCGATGAAATCCGCATAGCCCGTTCCCTCCGCCCGGCAGAGGATCAGCTTGAATTCGTCGAAATGGTCGTACATGAACGCGACAAGCTCGTGCAGGTGTTGGGTGGAAAGCTCCAGACTGTCTTTTGCTCTCCCTTCCGGGACGAGGTCAAAATAATCATCCTGTGCCGCCTTGAAGCGGGTGAGCAGCTCGCTTGCGGTCTCGCCCACAAGGTCTTCAAACAGCGCGGTCTTATCCGGGTAGTAGCCGTAGAATGCACCCTTCGTGAAGCCTGCCTCCGCGACGATTTTATTCAGAGATGCGTCCTTAAATCCTTTTTCCAGGAATTCTTTTTTTCCAACTTCGAGGATCTTCTTTTGGGTTTCCGCACGTTCCATTGCCATCCTCCAAATATACCGCCAGTATATACTACTGGTATATTATAACCGAGCATATTGGGTTTGTCAATGGGAGTGACACATTTTATACTAAACACATATACCTTTGCTTGGAGGATTCGCGATATTCTTTTGCGCATAGAAGGGAGTTCATACAGCCATATATGGAATCTCCAGCGAAATGCCTGCGGCACTTCGCTGGAAAAGCACTTAAAACAGCAGCTATGGCTGATTTTTTGACTTGCCCTTCATCTCACCCATTCTATCACCGCAAAATACCCTTTGCAACGCAAATGGTTCATCGGAGCGCCGCCTGCGCGAGGCAATCTCTGACCGCTTCACGAATGGCATCGCTGGTAAATGTTGCAGATGAAACGGCATCCACATCCCAGGTCTGCGCCTCCACGATTTGGGAAGGGATCTCATCTATTGCGCGGTCTGAGATCTTTACTGTTTCGCTGTGAGATAGGACATGTACAGACAATATGCTGCTCCCGTCAAACTCTACCTCTACGGTAACCGGACCGGAATAACCTTCAGCGGAAGCCGTATAAACGCCCGCTGTATAGATGTCTCCCGATTTGCCGCATCCGGCGCACAGCAGCAGCGCACCCACCAGCACGGAGAACAGCACTGATCGCAAACCTTTTTTCATGTGTTTGAACCTCCTGTTTTTTTGTTCTGCTCCGTTATCCTGAAGGGGAGGCATACCGGAACATTTAATACCGGATGTGTAATGACCTCCGCTTCTACATCAAAGATTTCCCGCAACGCCTGCTGGGTAATAACCTCTTGCGGCGTACCTGCGCTGTGCAGCATCCCGTCTTTGATCGCCACCAAATAGTCGGAAAACATGATGGCATGATTTAAATCATGAAGAACCATTACGATGGTAACACCATTTTCCCGGTTGAGGCGGCGCAGAAGGTACAATATATCCAGTTGGTGCGAGATGTCCAAATAGGTCGTGGGTTCATCCAGAAACAGCAATCCGGTTTTCTGCGCCAACGCCATGGCGATCCATGCCCGCTGTTGTTGACCTCCCGAAAGCCTCTCCATTTCTCTATGTTCAAGGGAACTCATGCCTGTACTGGCAAGAGCCCACTGAATGATCTCCCGATCCTTTTCGCCGAGACCGCTTAGCGCCGACCTGTAAGGAAAACGCCCGTATTCCACAAGGTCGCCGACTGTGATGCCGGCAGGGGCTTGCGCTCCCTGCGGCAGCAGCGCAAGTCTCTGGGCAACACGCTTTGTCGGCATTCTGTGGATCGCTTCGCCATCAAGGTATACTGCGCCGGAATCCGGGGAAATGATCCGGCACAGTGTCTTCAGTATGGTGGATTTTCCAGAGCCGTTGGAGCCTATCAAGGTGGTTATGCTGCCTTCAGGGATTTTTAAGTCAAGCCCCCTGAAGACGGCCTCCCCGTTATATCCGGCAGACAAACCCTTTGCCTGCATACGTGAAAGCATAGACGTCCTCCCTTAAAAATACCTGCGGAGCAGGAACAGAAAATACGGAGCCGAAAGCACGGAGATCACGATACCAACCGGGATCTCCCTCGGCTGAAAGGCAGACCGTCCCAGCGTGTCTGCCAAAAGCAACAGCAGCGCCCCCAGCAGCATGGAGGCAGGCATAAGGGCGTGGTGTCTGCCACCGATCAACCTTCGTGCCATATGCGGCGCTACCAGTCCCACAAAACCGATCCCTCCGCTGACGGCAACGCAGGCAGAGGTAAGAGCCACCGATGCAATCAGGAGCAGTCTTATCTCCCTCTCTACGGCTATCCCCAGAGAAATGGCCGTATTCTCTCCTAAGAGCAGAATATCCAGTATGTTCGACTTTGTAAGAAGAAAAGGAACCAGTATGAGCATATAGGGCAACAGGGCAAGAACCTGATGCCAGCTCGTTCCCCAAATATTTCCTGCCAGCCATCTTGCCACGAGCTGATAGCTGCTGTTGTCCATGTTCGCGGCCATGATCAGCATAAAAGAAGAAAATAGGGACGCAAGACCGATGCCGCCCAACAGAAAATATATTGGGAGGAGTTTTCCGTTCCTCTTTGCAAAAAGATACAGCAGTCCCGTTGTGCAAAGCCCGCCCGCTATGGCAAATATCGGCTGGTATGCCATGGTACGTATATGCAGTGCAGGGAAAAATGTCAGGAACAGCATAACGGCAAATCCCGCCCCTGCGTTTATGCCCAATATCCCCGGATCGGCCAGCGGATTCCCCGTGACAGTCTGCATAACGCATCCGGCAAGTGCCAGACCCATCCCACATAGAACGGCGAGGACGATTCTCGGAACGCGAAACTGCGCTACGACTACGGAGGTTCCCTCCATATGCGGTTGGAATATGCTGTGAACCGCAGTCGAGAAGGGAATTCTTGCGTAACCACTGTTAACGGATAAGATAGCCGTAGCTACAATCAGGATAAGAAGACCGTTGAGGATAAGGATTTGCCTGGTTTTCTTTTTCATAAGACCATGCCCTCCTTCCTGAAAGTAAGCGCAAAAAAGACGGGCACGCCGAGGATGGATACCAGTGCGCCGACAGGCGTATCAAAAGGGGCGTTTATCATGCGTGCCGCAATATCCGACAGCACCAGCACAACGCCGCCCATGAGCGCAGACACGGGAACCAGCCTGCGGTAATCACCGCCCACAAGAAGTCGGGATATATGCGGTACGATAAGACCGATAAATGCGATGCCTCCCACGAGCGATACACTGGCTCCCGCAAGCAGCAACACCACAAGCATACCGAAAAGCCTGACCGTGCGGACATTTATGCCCAAGCTGGCGGCGCTATCTTCTCCCAGTGCCAGCGCTGATAGCCGGCTCGATAAAAGCAAACCAAGCGCACCGGCTGAGAGAATCACCGGGGATAGCATTTTCAAGCTTTGCCATGTCACACCGGACAAACTGCCCGCGCTCCAGAAAGAAAGGGATTTCACGATTCCAAACGCCAGAGAAACCGCCTGACTCAACGCGGTAAGCAGGGCTGATACAGCAGCGCCTGCCAGAATAAACCGGAAAGATTCGGATCTATGTTTGCCGGCGCCGAAACCATAGACCATGAATACCGCAAGAGCGGCTCCGGCAAAGGCGGCGCATGTTTTCACGATGTCTGGTGCGGCGGGAAACAGAATTGCGGACAGTGCAACAAAGAAACCGGCTCCCGCATTGATCCCCAGAAGGCCGGCGTCCGACAGGGGGTTTCTGGTAATTCCCTGCATCACAGCGCCGGAGAGAGCGAAGGCCATTCCTGTCAGCCCGGCAGCCAGCGCCCTGGGCATACGCATTTCCAACATAATCATTCCAACACCAGAAGCCTTAGCGGGGGACATAACCGTTTCCGCAAAGACCTTGAAGCTACCGCCAGCAATGCCGGTGCAGACGGAGAGAACCATTGAGAATCCAAGCAGCAGCACCAATGCGGCAAGAATAATCAGAAAAGCCGGCGCGGAGCGTTTGTATCTCTCTTGTCTCTGCGATATTCCCGCAACCGCGCCTGTTTCCTTACTCAACGTCCCCATGGTTCAGAATCGCGTTCGCGAGCTTTTCCAAATAGAGTTCCTTTCCCATCGCCGTAAAAGCCATATTATACTGATCTTCGTTGATACCAAAGTAAACGTTGCCGGCTTTGACCGCTTTCATATTCTTCCACACGGCAAGGTCCCCCGTGTCTCCAGCTCTGCCGTCGTCGCTAAAGAAGAAGATGTGATCTGCATCGATCAGGGAAAAGTATTCCACATCGACCACTTCACCCCAGACATTCTCCGGTACACCGGCTGATGGTGTGAGTTTCAGCTCATCGTAGACAAGCTCACCCGGCCCGCCGCTGCGATAGATGTAATAGGAACCAAAATGAACGGAATTGGCCTCCAATACAGCAAAGGTTTCGTCCCCAATCATATCCCTGATTCTTGCCGCAAGCTCCGCAGCTTTGGCGTCGTAGTCGGCAAGCCATTTTTCTACGGCTGCTTCTTTATCAAACCACTGCCCCAGTTGCTGAAATCTTCCGCGCCAGTTAACATAGCTTATGTCATCGTCGATCATGACCGTGGGAGCAATAGCCGCGAGTTGTTCATAAACCTTCTCATGGCGAATATTCATAATGATCAGATCAGGCTTTAACTCCGCGATCTTTTCGAGGTTCAGGTCTCCGGTAGAAGAAGACCCGGAGTAATTGCCGACAACCTCAATACCTCTTTCGGCAAAAAGCGTTGTCAGATGTTTGGGGACAGACACCCCATCGAACATGCTGGTATTAGCCGAGGCAATTACCTTCATATCCAGAATAAGAAGTTCCTCTGTCAAGCCAGCTACATCAACGATGCGCTGTGGATTTGCCGGGATGGCAACCTCGCCCTTCATATCCGTTACCGTGACGGTATCCGAGACCGATCCCTGCGGCGTGGTATCCGTTCCAGCACAGGCTGCAAGAGCAAACACAAGCACAAGGCACAACATGAGCATTGCGGATTTTTTCATTCTGACGACCTCCTGAGTAATAAATCTTTAGTTAGAGTAAGCTAACCAATGGGCGCGCATATCGAAATAACTGAACAGCTGAGTCTCTTAACCGTGTGAGGTTAACCTTTTCCAACCACCTGCTATTATACAGACGGCGAAAGGGAAATTCCCCCCGAAAACGCCATGTCTTTCCCCTAAAGCGCCATGATGCACAGTGCAGTATTAGAATAATTCATAAAGCTATGCTATAATCAGAATGGGTACTCAATAGACAAACCGGAATTTATGGAGGTGTTTTTTTGCGAGTATACAAAAGCAAAGAAGAACTCAAAGCTGAAATCAATAAAACTTTTGAAAAATATATTTCGGAGTTTGATAGCATACCAGAATCCTTAAAAGATAAAAGGGTTGATGAGGTTGACCGGACCCCGGCAGAAAACCTTGCCTATCAGGTGGGTTGGACAACATTGGTTCTTAAATGGGAGGAAGATGAAAGGAAGGGGCTTCAAGTAAAGACGCCGTCGGACGAATTCAAATGGAACCAACTTGGCGAGCTGTATCAGTGGTTCACGGATACCTACGCTCATTTGTCTCTTCAAGAGTTGAAAGCCGAACTGAACGAAAATGTCAAGTCTATCTGCGCAATGATTGATTCGCTCAGTGCGGATGAATTATTTAAGCCGCATATGAGAAAATGGGCTGATGATGCTACAAAAGCAGCTGTATGGGAAGTATACAGGTTCATTCACGTTAATACTGTTGCTCCTTTCGGAACGTTTAGAACTAAGATCAGAAAATGGAAAAAGGCGGCGCTGTAACTTCCGGTTCATCAAGCCAATATGCCCTTAAAACACGAGCGGCGGGACAGCCTTTATCTGTCCCGTCGCTCTGCTTTTTCAGCGGTCAAAGTTTTACTTATGCGTAGGCTCGTTTACAGCCCCGCGCGAATGGTTAATTCCGCCCAGCACTAACATCAATGTGTATGCCGCTGCTGAGCAACTCACATTTCAAATGATATAGCTTCCACTGGGCAAGATCTTCCTCGAAATGTGCTGCCTACTATTCTGGTTTTTCAAGGGAAGATGCAATCTTTGTAATTTCCATCCAAGTAACCACAAAAGAATACACCTGTGTCTTTGCTCTTATGTTTCAGAATGGTAAGCTCCTCTTATATTCGCTCGGAGTGCATCCAAACTTTTTTCGGAAGGCGTCGCTGAAATGGCTGATGTTGCTGTACCCCACCAACCCTGCTATGTCTTTCACCTGAGCATCGGGCACAGACAACAGTTCGCAGGCATGCTCCATGCGGCGATTTAACATATATTGATATATGGTGATTCCATAGTGCTTTCGAAATATCTCACGGAGTTTGGATTCACACATAAAGTGCTGTTTGGAGAGCTCCGCGATGGTCACGGGTTCCAGAAATCCCTCATCTATCTGTCGCCTGACCCGAAGTAACGTCTCGCTATCCGCCCGGCTCAATTCACCCTTTACAGCAACAGAATTCTGATCCATCATCTCGTTCGCAAAGGCGGCAACAAGTTCCAGTATCTTTCCTTCTTGATACAATGACTTTGCACAATCATTGTAGTTACACTGCAATATCTGGCGTATTGTGGCTTCTATGGTAGCGGTGATTCTATGTTTTGGTGGAGTTTTACCCCCGCTAAAGGCGGTGCAAGCCTTTTTCTTCTGCAAACCATCCATCACAGAGCGAAACCGACAGGGATGCAGGTTCAGCCCGACGCCTATATATCTCTGTCCTGCCTCATAGATATTTTCCGCATCAAACAGACCGCTGCCGTATACGCAGCAATCTCCCTTTTCCAACAACGTTTTTTGGTTTCTGCCCGAAGACTTCCACTCCAATGCGTCGGAAAGAGAGAAAATGACGGAAAAAGAATCCTTATACACTTGCTCCCGCAATACTGTGTCCCTGTAAAACATTACATCGCAGATATACATCTCGATATTGGGGCACGGTGAAATATAGCGGAAATATCCTTCTCCAATATCGCTTGGCAAAGCAACCTGATTGTCTTTCATAATACCGCAAAGCTGCTGCATTGCGGGGGAGAAAAAGTCGCTGCGATCCGTTTGCCCATGAAGAAAATCATATTGTGCTTCTTGCATACCAGGCCACCTCCTCCGACACATGATTAGACACTTTTATGCAAATTGGTCCATCCCACCTTTCCAGTTCCAGTTCTGCACACTGGTTAGCCTGCTCTAACCAGTGGATGAAATAAAAGGCAGACTGCCTGTACGCAGTTTGCCTCAAATCCGACGGCACAGCGCCTGTGAAAAATATTGTACCATAAGCG
>OLOH01001918.1_pt1 | contig 11054 bp, 10 predicted proteins | sample 1673221 | NCBI WGS metagenome assembly OLOH01 (sample SAMEA3136767, study PRJEB25190) | human gut metagenome
TTTTTATATATGAGGTGCATACAGGCGTTCTATTTCATGCACAAGCTCCGGTTCTTTTTCGATATCAAATTTTCTGGCAAACATGCAAGGCGATGCTTTCAGCTGTTCCAGATCAGCGTATTTCCAGACCCACGGATTGCCTCTGTCCCAATCGATGGCACGGGCACTGGTATCACCCGGCCCCTGATAGATCTTATCCTGATACGGCGACTGCGCGATCAGTGTCTGCACAAAGAACTCGTCCGAGCAAAAGGTCTTGTCCAGCACCTGCAGGACCCACTCTTCTTTTGTCAACAGATACCGTGCAAAGCCGTCCGTGCAGCTGAACCAGTTGCTGCCCTTTGTAAAGTGAACATCCTGATTGCGCTTTATTTTCAGCAGCTTCTGGCCCGACAGCAGAATTCCATTGATTACGCCGAGCACTGGATGGCGGCGCAGATCGATATTCTGGAAAAAGTGCCGGTAATAAACGCGCTCATCGTTGAATGGGCTGAACGGGTGCGGGTCGAAATGGACAAATTCCACGTCCGGGTTTGCCTCAAAAAATGCACGGATATCTTCTTGTGTTTGAATGGGCAGATCCACACCGGAGATCAGGTGGTAATGCTGATACGGGCCATGGGCCACTGCTGTTTTCAATAGCACAAGCTCCACTTTTACCTGACTGACACCGCCCCACACAACACTGTGCCGTTTTGCGTGAAACACTTTCGCATATTTCATGCGGCACTCCACCGTTTCCGGCTGGTAGTCCGTATTTTTGCTGTCCATGTGGATGAATATATCATTCCACGGTACATCCAGCATCCGCAACAGGGTCAGAAGCATCTCATCACATTTATGTGCTTCTATCAGATACGCCTGTTTTTCTCTTGTTTCCATCGCTTTCTCCTCTTACTTCTGCACCGCATTTTTATTTTATTATAACAGAACCCTCTTTAAAAACAATCCCATCACCCCTTTTACAGCACAAAGCCGCTGCTTTCCCTTGCAGAGGGAGAGCGGCGGCTTTGTTTGGGTATGGAGAAAATGGAGGAGGTCTCAAAGTTTATCCGCGGAAAGCAGCGGTATATACCGCCACCACCTCGTCGCGGGTGGGGGTGATCTGGTTGGTGGACATGCAGGTGTCGTGCAGGGCAAGCTCTGCCAGCGCGGCAAAATCTGCAGGGTCCACCTTGTTCAGCTGCGCAAGGTTTGCGGGGATGCCCACGCCTGCACTGAGCTGACGGACAAACTGGATCACTGCCGGTGCGGCAGTGTCCGGGGTAAAAGCGCCCTGCAGGCCCATGGCAGCGGCAATGGTCATGAACCGCTCCCGGCACACCGGGCTGCGGCTGTTGAAGGCCAGCACGTAGGGCAGCAGCACCGCATTGCACACACCGTGGGGCAGGTTGTAGTGTCCACCCAGCGCGTGTGCCATCGCATGCACCATGCCAAGGCCCGCGTTGGAGAAAGCCATGCCTGCCACATTTTCGGCGTAGGCCATCATGGTGCGGGCGGCTTCATCCTGACCGTTGGCAACGGCCCGGGGCAGGTTCTGCACGATCGCCTGTATGGCCCAGTAGGCATCCTTGTCCGTGAGCGGGTTGGCGTTTTTGGAAAGCGCCGCCTCGATGGCGTGGGTCAGCGCGTCCATGCCGGTGGCTGCGGTGAGTTTGGGCGGCATGGAGGACATGAAGTCGGTGTCGTTCACCGCAATGCTGACCATGCAGTTGGGGTCCACCATGGCCATTTTGCTGTGGCGGACGGGGTCGGTGACGATGTAGAAGGAGGTGCACTCGCTGCCGGTACCGGCGGTGGTGTTCACCGCCACGATGGGCAGGCCGGGCTTGGAGGACTTGTTCTCGCCCTCGTACTGTTCCACGGTACCGCCGCAGGCCACCACGATGCTGGCTGCCTTAGCGGTATCGATGGCGCTGCCGCCGCCCAGGGCCACCAGCAGCTGCACCTGCAGGGTGCGGGCTGCGGCAATGCAGTCGTTCACCACCTGTACGGTGGGGTTGGGCTGCACATTGTAGTACACGGCGTACTCCACACCGGCATCGGACAGTACCTGACCGACCCGGGCAGCGGCACCGGAATCATAGAGAAAGCGGTCCGTCACCAGCAAAGCACGGCGGATGCCCATCTTCTGAAGCTCCGGTCCCAGAAGGCGGATGGCACCCTTGCCAAAAAAGCTGGTCTTGACGGCGTTGATGCGTTCTGCCATGTGTTCACCCTCCGCTTACTGTGCCTGACCGCAGACGATCTGCACCGGGTCCCAAATGGAACAGGACGAGGAGGAATAGACGAAATCCACCTGACCCAGTGCTTCCACGGTCATGCCAGCGCGGATGGCAACGGCAATGGCGTTGATGCGGGCCGAAACATTCTTTTCTCCCCATGCCTGCGCACCCAGCACCTGACGGGTATTGGCCTCATACACCAGCTTGATGGTGATGCGGTGGGGGTTCGGGCAGATGCCCGGACGGTCGGTGCCGGTGGCCATTGCACTCTTGACCCGCAGACCGGCCTTGCGGGCCTCGGTCTCGGTCAGGCCGGTGCGGGCGATCTCCAGATCCGCCACCTTCAGGCTGCTGGTGCGCAGAGAGCCGTCGCGGCAGGCCGCGCAGTCGCCCACGGCATAGATATTGGGCACACTGGTGGCAAGGTCGGCACCAATGAGCACAGCGCCATTGGGTGCCAGCTGCGCCCCGGTACCGGCCAGCAGGCCGGTGTTGGGGGTAACGCCGATGGCTACCACGCAAAGGTCACAGGGGTAGGTGCCGCGGTTGGTCTGTACCTGCTCCACGAAGGTACGGCCCGGGAAGGAGCGCACCTGCTCGCCCAGATTGAACTGCACGCCCTGCGCTTCCAGCTCCTTCTGGATCAGCTTGCTCACCTCAGGGTCAAACTGGGGCAAAAGCTGCTGCTCTTTTTCAATGATACGCACATTGCGGCCCAGCTTGAGGAAGGACTTTGCGATCTCCAAACCGGCCCAGCTGCCGCCCAGGATCACGATGTCCCGCACATAGGGGGTGCGGACGAACTCCTTGAGGAAGATCAGATCTTCCACGGTCTTGAGGGTCTGCACGCCCACGCGGTCACTGCCGGGCACCTGCGGCACACGGTTGGAAGAACCGGTGGCCAGCACCAGCTTGTCGTAGTGGTCTTCAAACACGCGTCCGGTGGCAAGATCACATACCGTCACCTTGCGGGCGGCTGCGTCGATGCCGCGCACCTCATGGCGCAGATGTGCGGTGATGCCCTGCGCGTTCAGCTCAGTCTCCTTGGCCTGAATGGCCTTGTTCAGGCTGTCCAGATCCTCGCACAGGTAATGGGGCAGGCCGCCGGTGCCGCAGGAGTAGAAGCCGCCTTTTTCGTAGACGGTGATCTGCGCTCCGCGCTGGGCGGCGGCAAGTCTGGCGGCGGCCGAAACCCCGGCGGCAATGCTGCCGATGATAATAATTTTCATTGTTTAAGCCTCACGATCCCGCCGGGAGGAAGCCCCTCTCTGCGGCAAAACTTGCAGGGTGTTACTTACTCAGGGTGGGAGGATTGTCCACGATGCCCACGATGAAAGCATCAATGGGCGACGGATGGTCCAGACCATGCTGGGTGGTCTCGTCGGTGGTGACCAGAACCATCTCGCCTACCCCCGCGCCGATGTTGTCGCCCGCCACGATGGTATCCTTTTTGGAGCCGAACACCGGCTCCACCAGCAGGAACTTATAGCCTACAAGCTCCGGCATTTTGCGGGTGGCGACAACGGTCCCCTTGACGATCCCTAAAATCATAGCTTACTCCTCTTTGCCCAGCACGGTGACCAGCTGCCCCTGCTTGAGCAGGAAGGCATTGCCATCGTCCGTGTCGATGTGAAAATCCAGTGCACATTTGTCGTTTGCGCGGATCAGCACCCCGCCCATCACGCCCGGCTTGGGGCCGTCGATCTTTACCTGCACGCGGTCGCCGTCGGCAAGGCCGAAGGCCGCTGCCTGTGCGGGAGTCATGTGGATGTGGCGGTCGGCGATCATCACGCCCTCCGGCACGGTCAGGGTGCCATTGGGGCCGCGCAGGGTCACGCCCGGCGTGCCCTTTGTATCCCCGCTGGAACGCACCGGCGCTTTGATGCCGATGTTGCGGCAGTCGGTCTGCGCCAGCTCGATCTGAGTGGCACTGCGCTCCGGGCCAAGGATGCGGACATGCTTCAGTTCGCCCTTGGGGCCGATGATGTCCAGACATTCCTCGCAGGCAAACTGGCCGGGCTGGCTCAGCGCCTTTTTGGGGGTGAGCTGGTAACCATAGCCGAACAGCTTGTCCACATCATCGCGGGTAAGGTGGATGTGCCGCACCGAGATGCCTACCGGCACCTGACGGCTGCGCTTTTGCAGCTCTGCCTGCACGGCCTGCGTGATCAGGAGCAGCAGCTGTTCCTGACTGATGTCATGGTAAACCAAGGCACAGCGCTCCTTTCTTATGCAGCGTCAGCGCAGTTCTCAGCGCAGCTCAGGCATGCACTCGGACACGCTTGCGTGCGGGCGGGGAATGACCAGTGCGCTGACCACTTCGCCAATGCGGGAAGCAGCGGTCTGGCCTGCCTCAACAGCAGCCTTCACAGCGCCAACGTCGCCCTGCACGAACACGGTAACAAGGCCTGCGCCGATCTTCTCCTGACCCACCAGAGAGACATCTGCGCTCTTCAGCATGGCATCGGCTGCCTCGATGGAAGCGGTCAGGCCGTTGGTCTCGATCATGCCCAGAGCGGCATCCAGCGGCACCTGCTCGCCTGCGGGCAGGCCGGACTTGCCGGTCGCGGGGCCCTTGGCGGGCATGATGCGGGCCAGATCTGCGTGGGGGCGTGCAATGACGTTGACGCAGAACAGCTCACCCACGCGGGAAGCAGCCTCTTCGCCAGCCTCGGTAGCAGCCTTGACAGCGCCCACCTCGCCGGTAACGATCACGGTGGTCAGACCGGCACCGATGGTGTCGGAACCAATGAACTCAACGTCAGCAGCCTTCAGCATTGCATCGGTAGCGTCGATGTTGCCAACCAGACCCTTCGTCTCGATAAAACCCAGAGCTTTCATAAGTTGTTCCTCCTGTCAGAACACTGAAAAAATTGTATGTGATGGTTTCGTCCTTCAAAAACTCAGATGATGCGCAGCCCGCCCTCGGCCAGCATGCAGCGGCGGCGGCGGCAGAAACTCTTTGCGCAGGTGATACCCTCGCCGGTGGGGCCGGCAATGGTCATGGTGCAGTGGCCCTCGCCGCCAATGCCAACACCGGCCTTGGTGGCGCTGTTCTTTACGTAGATGGTGGTCTCAATGACCCGGGCAAAGCGGGTCATGTGGTCCACATCCTTGGAGAAGATGGAAGCGGTGTGGCGGTTGCCGTGCTCGGCCACCACGGCATCTTCCACCGCCTGTTCAAAGCTCTGGCAGCGCACGATGGGCAGCACCGGCATCATCTGCTCCACCAGAACGAACGGATGGTCGGCAGGCACCTCGCAGATGGCAAGGCGGCAAGTATCCGGCACATGCACGCCGATGGTCTCCAGAATGCGGGCGGCATCCTTGCCCACCCACTTTTTGTTCACCTCGTGGCCGCCGCCCTTCTTGGGCTGCAGCACGATGTTCACCAGCTGTTCGGTCTGGGCCTTGTTCAGCAGGTAGGCACCCTGCTTCTGCAGCTCGTGCAGCAGGCCGTCGTAGGCGGTGTTCACGGCGAACACTTCCTTCTCTGCAAAGCAGAGGATGTTGTTATCGAACGAAGCGCCTTCGTAGATCTTGCGGCCTGCCAGCTCGATGTCTGCGGTCTCGTCCACGATGACGGGCGGGTTGCCTGCACCGGCACCGATGCACTTTTTGCCGCTGCGCAGCAGGGCGTTCACCATGCCCATGCCACCGGTGCCTGCCATCAGGCGGATCTTGGGGTTTGCGGCCATCTTGTCCACATTCTCCATGGTCGGCTCACGGGTCATGGTAATGAGGTTTGCAGGGCCGCCCGCCTCGATGATGGCGGTATTCAGCGCCTGCAGGCAGTCGGCAGACACCCGCTTTGCGCGGGGGTGCACGTTGAACACCACGGTGTTGCCGCCTGCGATCATGCTGATGGTGTTGTTGATGATGGTCTCGGTAGGGTTGGTGGTGGGGGTGATGGAGCAGATCACACCAAAGGGTGCGTACTCTTCCAGCATCAGGCCCGCGTCACCGCTCTTGGCTTCGGTGGTCAGGCATTCGGGGCCGGGGGTCTTGTTGATGACGGCCAGATGTTTTTCCACCTTGTCCTCATAGCGGCCCATGCCGGTCTCTTCCACGATCTTGTGGCACCACTCCTCCACATGTGCCCGGGCACAGCGGCGGATGGCTTCAATGATGCGCTGGCGGTCCTCGATCTTGTAGTTGGCCGCCCAGTCGCGCTGGGCTTTCCATGCAGCCTCCACTGCGTCGTCTACGTTCTCGAACACGCCGCGGTCGCCTGCTGCACCGCCGGGTGCAGCGGTATAGGCTGCAGGGGCGGCGCTTGTCTGTGCACCGCCCATACCGGCAAGCACCTGCTTGACGATCGCTTCAATTTCCTGCGAACTGATATCCATGGTTTTCGTTCCTTTCCGTAAAGGTCATATCCGTTGGATCAAACGAAACTTTTTGTTATTGAAAGCTCTTCAGCGTCCGGCGGATGACCTCGGCCATTGCGGCATCGCGGGCATTTGCGGACTTCGGTGCGGCCGGGGCCGCTTCCATTGCAGGGACTGCCGCAGGCTGTGCGGCGGGCACCGGGGCAGGGGCAGGAGCCGCCTGCTGTTTGGGCAGGGTGGGCAGCGCCATGCCCGGCTGGATCAGCCCGGTAACGCCCGGCAGGCTCACCGGCTGGGCAGGCTGTGCGGCGGGTACTGCCATTGCCACAGGCTGTGCAGCGGGCTGAGCCATGGGCTGCACGGCAGGTGCGCCGCACTTGCTGCAGCCGGTGCAGTGACTGCCGCAGCTGCCGCATTTGGAGCAGCCTGCGCAGCCCAGCTTTGCGGTGACGGCTGCGTAGTAATCCAGTGCTTCCACCAGATGGGCCGCATCTGCCGGGGTCTTGCCCCAGGTCAGGCAGCCGTCATTTTCCAGCAGGACAGCCTTATCGGTGCGGCACAGCAGGCTGACAGCCTGTGCCTGTGCGTCCACGTTCTGGGCGGGCAGCAGCTGCACCCGTCCCAGCGCCCGCACTGCGGGGCTGAATGCTGCAGGCTGCACGGTCTGGCCCTGCATCCCCATCACAGCCGCGCAGGCCGGATAGGTGTGCATCACGCACTGGGCGTTCTCGTTTTCCTGATAGATTTTCAGATGGATGGGCAGGTCTTCGGGCAGGGGCTTGGGCTTTGCGCTGAGCATCGCCTTGCCATTCATATCCACGCGCACCAGCATATCATGCGTGAGCGCGGCCTTGTCGGCACCGGCAACGGTCACCCACACGGCCTGCGGGCCGACGCGGACGCTCATGCTGCCGTCACCGGCCACCAGCCAGCCCTTGGCTTCCAGCCGACGGGCCATTTCCATGATGGCTTTTTTTGCCTCAAAGTCTGAGAGGTAAGTAACGCCTTGAATCACCATACGTTTCTTTCCTCCTTTTTAACGGCGCAGCGGCGGGATCTTGAGCATGGCGCGCACCTCGTCGGGAGTCATGGGCATCATGCCCTTGGACTTTACGATGTCCGACACCTTTGCGATCAGCGCTGCGTTGTTGTCCACATGGACACCCGGCGCGATCATGTCCGAATCCTCAAAGCCGATGCGCACGGTGGAAGCGCCCATATCCAGCGCAGTCTTGACCATTTCCCAGTCCTCGCGGTGGGCCTGCGTGTAGCCCCACAGGTAGTCGCCGTTTGGAAAGTTCTCTTCCAGCGCCTGGATCATGTGGCGCAGGGCCGGCACCGTGGCAGGCATCTCGCCGCCATGGCCGAACACCAGTGCAAACAGGATGGGTTTTACAAAGTGGAACTTGTCGTTCAGTTCCCGCACGGTGTTGATCATGCCCAGCTCAAAGACCTCGGTCTCCGGGATCTTCTTGTTGTCCATGATGGTCTTGACGCAGTACTCCACATCCTTGATGGGGTTCTGGTACACCGAGGTACCCAGATTCACCGAGCCGACATTCAGGCTGTTGGCTTCCACCCAGGAGGGGTAGCAGGGCTGCACACGTTCCTCAATGGTCAGGTTGGACACGCCGCCGGTGGAGATCTCCACCACGATGTCGCACATCTCGCGGATGTAGGCCACCGTTTCTTCCAGCAGGCTCAGATCCGGGGTGAGGTTGCCGTTCAGGTCGCGGCAGTGCAGATGCACCATGGACGCGCCGTTTTTGTAGCACTCATACACATCCCGGGCAATGGCCCGCGGATTGATGAGAATGTCTGTGGCCGCAACGGGGGCCACGGAGATCATGATTTTTTTCATTGGATGAACACTCCTTGCATGTCGCATTGGAGAAGCTTAACAAAGGATGCTAACGTCATTTTAGCACAAACATCCCATCTTGTAAACTCACAGTCCCCTGCCCGCCTTTTACGGCAGGCAGGAGGCCTGTATGCTTACTTCTTCCAGAAGATGTAGTGATCCTGCACTGTAGCGGCGATCTCGTCCACCTGCCTGCGCTCGATCACGCTGAGCAGCTGGCGGTGCAGCTCTACGAACCGCTCGATCTCCTCTTCGCCCTTGGCCAGCACCTTGCGGGTGGTCTCCAGACGGCTGGGCAGCGTCAGCCGGGTGATATACTCGGTGATGGTGGCCAGCATGGGGTTCTGGGCCGCATTGGCGATCTGGGTGTGGAACCGGCTGTCCAGCTCCAGCACCTTGTCCACCGAAGGCTCCGGCGAGTGCATTTCGGCAGAAAGCTCGCCGAAGGTGCGGTACAGGTCCGGCAGAAAGGATGTGATATCATTGCGCTGAATGATAATATTCAGCGTACCGATGTCGATGACGGAGCGCAGTTCCACAAATTCCTGCCAGCTGTTCTTCTGCAGGATGATGCTGTACAGCATCGGGTCCAGCATTTTCTGGTTGTAGTTTTCGCTCACAAAGGTGCCGTCGGCACGCTTGATGTACAGGATGCCGTAGGCCTGCAGCTTTTTCACAGCTTCCCGCACCGAGTTGCGGCCCGCGCCGAACTGCTTGCACAGTTCCATTTCGGTAGGCAGCTTGTCGCCCGGATGCAGGGTGCCGTCGATGATCTGGGAGATGATCCCATCCATGACCTGATCGACTACAGACTTTACCGCATTCTTCTGTTTTTCCGGATGTTCCATTGACATAGTTCCGCCTCCAAATCCGGTTTGGTGGATATTCGGGGTCGTTCAACGTGGAACGTTCTGGGGCAGAAAGCCTCCAAACATCACATGTTGAACTTTCACCACTATTTTACCATATCTGAAAAGCGGACGCAACGGTTACGCCATCAAATAGGTGGGCAGCAGGATCAGCTGAGGGAAGGCGACCATCAGGGCAATGCAGACGAAGGTGGCCGCAATAAACGGCACCAATGTGGGGAACACTTCACCAACAGTCGTATCCATCAGGTCGCAGGCAACGTAGATACACATGCCCACCGGGGGAGTGACCAGACCAATGCCGATGACCACGGTGATCAGAACGCTGAGCACGATGGGGTTGATGCCCACGCCCAGAGCAATGGGATACAGGATGGGCATGAACAGGGTCAGCGTTGCAATGGACTCCATGAACATGGTGACGATGAAGAAGATCAGCAGGATCATGATGAGGATGACGGTGGGGTTGGTGGAGAAGCCCAGCATGGTCTTGGCCACCCACTTGTCAAAGCCTGCGGTGGTCAGCATGACGGTGTACAGCTTTGCAGCGCCGATAACGATGAAGATACGGCCGCTGGTGCGGACGGTCTCTGCAAAGGCAAACTTGATGTCCTCCCACTTGAGTTCGCGGTAGATGATGCCGCCGGCAAACAGACCGTAAACAACAGCGATCACGCCTGCCTCGGTGGGGCTGACGATACCCATGGTAATGGTGCCCACGATGATGATAGGCATGAGCAGGGCGGGCCAGCTCTCCCACAGGCCGTGCAGCACAGGGCCGATGGTGAAGTGACCGGGCTCCTTGGGCACGCCTTCTTTCTTAGCGAGGAAGTAGCTGACGATCATCTGTGCCAGACCGCACAGGATGCCGGGGATGATGCCGCCGAGGAACAGCTTACCGGTGGAGATGCCGCAGATACCGGCAATGACCACCATGGGGATGGACGGAGGAATGATGATGCCGATGGTGGAGGAAATGGCGGTAACGGCAACGGTAAAGTTCTTGGAGTAGCCCTTGCGGATCATTTCCGGCATGAACATGCCGGAAACACCAGCGGTATCGGCAACAGCGGAACCGGAGATGCCCGCAAAGATCATGCTGGAAAGCACGTTCACGTGAGCCAGACCGCCGTAGATGTGGCCGACGATGGAGTAACAGAAGTCCATCAGGCGCTTGGAAATACCGCCCTTGGACATGGTGAAGCCGGCAAAGGTGTACAGAGGGATGGCCAGCAGTGCAAAGCTGTTCATGCCCTCAAACATGCGCTGGGCAATGGTGACGGTGCTGCCGCCGCCCAGGAACAGGATGCCGCCCATGGCGGACAGGCCCAGACTCATGGCGATGGGCACGCCCAGAAACAGCAGAACAAAGAATGAGATCAGCAGCCATGCGATCATTTGGATTTGCCCCCTTCCGGTTTTGCGGTCAGTTCAACGATCAGGTTGAGAACGGCGGACAGGATGCACAGCACACCGGCAATGGGGAAGATGGTGTACACCTGACCCATGGTGAACTGCGGCATGGTGGAAACGGCCTGCTTTGCGCGGGTGCACAGCTGGTAGCCGCCGTAGGTGACCATGACATAGAACAGGATGATGAACACATCACGGATGATGACAACGATCTTTTTGCCCAGTGGAGTCTTACCAAGGATGGAATCCACCACTTCCACGCGGAGGTTGGTACCCATGGCGTTGATGCCGATGCAGACAATGAGCATGGACCAGACGTTCAGATACTGGCTGCTCTCCATATACCACTTGAAGC
>OLOH01001923.1_pt1 | contig 11039 bp, 9 predicted proteins | sample 1673221 | NCBI WGS metagenome assembly OLOH01 (sample SAMEA3136767, study PRJEB25190) | human gut metagenome
TGTAGCTGAGTTTCCCGTGAGTGGGAGGGTAAATGCCCATGGCCACACGGCCCAAAGTGGACTTGCCGCAGCCGGACTCGCCCACCAGACCCAGGGTCTCGCCTTTGTGAATGTCAAAGGTGACATGATCCACGGCCTTCAGGGTGCCGCCGGACACTTTAAAGTATTTGCAGATGTCCTCCAGGGAGAGGAGCACCTCGTTATTTTTAGTCGACATCTTTCTCTCCCCTTTCTTCCGCGCTGGGACAGTCAGGATGGAGCAGCCAGCAGCACGCTACATGACCATCGGAAATGGTGAACTCCGGAGGCTGTTCCTCCTGGCAGATCTTCATGCAGTGAGCGCAGCGGGCCGCAAAAGCACAGCCCTTGGGCGGGTTCAGCAGATCCGGAGGAGTACCCGCGATGGACACCAGACGGTCTTTCTTGTCGGAATCCACGGTGGGCAAGCTCTTCAGCAAAGCCTGGGTATAGGGATGGGAGTTGCGGTAGAAAATATCTTCCACAGCGCCGGTCTCCACCACTTTGCCCGCGTACATAACAGCCACACGGTCTGCCATGCCGGCCACAACGCCCAGGTCATGGGTGATCAGGATGATGGCCGTGTTGGTGTCCTCTTTGATCTCTGCCAGCAGGTCCATGATCTGGGCCTGGATGGTCACGTCCAGGGCGGTGGTGGGCTCGTCGGCGATCAGCACCTTGGGGTTGCAGGACAGGGCCATGGCGATCATGGCACGCTGCCGCATACCGCCGGAAAACTCGTGAGGATACTGCTTGGCGCGCTCTTCCGGATTGGGGATGTTTACCATCTTCAAATATTTGATGGCTTCCTCTTTCGCTTCTGCCGCGGACAGCTTCCGGTGATGCCGGATGGCTTCCACGATCTGTTTGCCCACGGTCTTGGTGGGGTTCAAGCAAGTCATGGGGTCCTGGAAGATCATGGATACTTCCTTGCCCCGAAGTTTCTGCATTTCTTTTTCGCTGGCCTTTACAATGTCATGCTCGCCCAGATGGACCTCGCCCTGGGGGATTCGGGCAGGGGGCATGGGGTTGAGCTTCATAACGGTCTGGGCGGTAACGCTCTTGCCGCAGCCAGACTCGCCCACGATGGCCAGCACTTCGCCCTCATGCAGGGTGAAGGTCACGCCGCGCACAGCTTTGACCTCACCGGCATAGGTATCGAAAGACACATGCAGGTCTTTTACGTCCAAAACTACATTTTTCATATCCTTTGCCATGATGGTCACCTCCTCAAGCGCGGGTCAAAGGCATCCCGCAGGCCGTCGCCTAACAGGTTGAAAGAAAGCATGGTCAAGCTGATGGCGATTGCGGGAATCCACAGCTGAGAGGGATACAGCTGGAACACGCTGGCGCCTTCCTGAGCCAACATGCCCCAAGAGGGCTGAGGCACAGGCACGCCCATGCCGATGTAAGACAGGAACGCCTCGGTGAAGATGGCGCTGGGCACAGCCAAAGTCACGTTGATGATAATCACGGACAAAGTGTTGGGCAGCAGGTGCTTTCCAATAATACGAGAAGCCTTGGCGCCCATGGCCTCCGCGGCCACCACGAATTCCTGGTTTTTCAAACTCAGGCACTGGCCACGGACCAGACGGGCCATGCCCGTCCAACCCACGGTGGCGTAAGCCACAACCATGGTAAAGATGCCTGGATTCATGACCATCATCAACAGCACCACAACGATCAGGTAGGGGATACCGTTGATCACTTCCACGATACGCATCATGATGTTATCTACCGTACCGCCGAAGTAACCGGAAATGCCGCCGTAGATCATACCGATGATCAGGTTCACCAGCACCGCTGCAAACGCAATGGTCAAAGAAACACGGCCGCCCTCGAAAGTACGGACCAGCAGGTCACGGCCCAGTTTGTCGGTACCGAAGATGTGCATCAGGTTCTGGCCCTCATAACGGGAATCGGTACAAGGGGTGAAGAAGCCCATGCTGCTCTCGGTCAAATGCTGCTCACGGCTCTCAAAAGGAGTGATAAACGGCACTACAATACAAGACAGAATGATGAGAATAATGATGACCAAACAAACCATAGCCACTTTATTCTTCTTGAGCCGGTTCATAGCGTCCTTCCAATAGGTCACGCTGGGACGGGCCATGCTTTCCCGTTTTTCAGGGTCGGCTCCCACCCAGGCAAACCTGCTCTTGTCAATTTTTTCCATGGGTTTATCCCTCCTCCAGCTTTACTCTCGGGTCGATCAGGCCGTACACCAAGTCCACTACCAAGTTGGCCACGATCAGGAACGCGCCGTAAAAGATAGTGGTACCAGCAATCAAGGTGTAGTCTCGGTTCTGGATGCTCTGTACAAAGTACCGGCCCATGCCAGGAATGGAAAAGATGTTTTCCACCACGAAGCCGCCGGTGAGCACGCCTGCCGTGATGGGACCCAAAACGGTGACAACCGGCATAATGGCGTTACGCAGAGCATGCTTCCAAATGATTGCCGGCTGGGAAAGTCCCTTGGCCTTGGCGGTCTTGATGTAGTCCTGTCCCAGCACGTCCAACATGGAGGTACGGGTCAGACGGGAAATCTGCGCCAGAGAACCAAATCCCAACGCGAACACAGGCAGGATCTTGGAGTTCCAGGGACCCCACCCGGTGGTGGCGAAGAAGGTGGTTCCAGTGGTCATAGTCAGCTTCATGGCTAGGAAGTATTGCAGGATGGACGCCACAATAAAGCTGGGCACCGAAACACCGATTAGGGCGATAAACATGCAAACAGTATCCATCGCGCTGCCCCGTTTGATGGCAGCAAATGTGCCCAGGATCACGCCCAGCACAAAGGCAAAGATAATGGCCCGGATACCCACATCAAAAGACACCACAAAAGATTCTGCAATGACAGTGGTAACCTCTCGGTTATTCTGAAGGGATACACCCAGGTCGCCGTGGATGCAGTTGCCCAGGTAGATCAAATACTGAAGCGCCAGAGGCTTGTCCAGACCATACTTGGCGTACAAGGCCTCCATGGTGGCCTCGGGCAGATTTTTATCACCCGTAAACGGGCCGCCCGGCAGAAGCTGCTGCATGAAAAAGGTCAGCGTGACCAGCACGAACAGGGTGACGATACCATAGGCCACACGTTTGAGAAAATACTTAGCCATGCTGCAAGTTTCCTCCTTTCCAAATTTTGTACATATTCTTATTCTGTTTCTCTCTCAGCAAAAGGGCATGCCTGGGGCCCCAACTGGGCCCCCCGCATGCTGGGAAAGGAGCTGATTTCCCCATTCCCTCCCGGTTGCCCGGGAAAGGCTCTTTAAAACACCGCGCGGCGAGGACACCGGAGCGCCCTCGCCTGCTTTTATGTGCGGTAAAGACTTTTCAAACGTATTGTGCCATTTTAGGCAGCGAGTAAATTACTCGGCCAGAGTAGCATAGTAGAAGGTAGTCTGGTTGGCGGTGATGATAGCGCCGTCCACGATCTTGTCAGTGTTGTAAGAGTAGTTCTGGCACTGCCAATAGGTCAGAAGGATGGGGCACTCGTCGGCCAGAATCTGCTCGGCTTTGATCAGCAGTTCCTGACGGGCGTTCTCATCGGGCTCAGCAGTAGCCTGCTCGATCAAGGAGTCATATTCCTCGTTGCCCCAGAAGGTCTGGTTGTTGCCGCCACCGGTGACCCACAGATCCATGAAGGTCATGGGGTCGTTGTAGTCGGGAGACCAACCAGCCAGAGACAGGCAATAGTCGCCGGAGTTACGGTTTGCGGAAACCTGCTTGGTCTGCATGGGATTGATGGTGATGTTCTCCAGACCCAGGTTCACACGCCACTGCTCCTGCAGGAAAGCGGCGTAGCTCTGGGACAGGCTGGAGTCAGCGCAGTCGATGGACAACACGATGTCGCTGGCGGAGCAGCCCAGTTCTTCCAAAGCGGTGTTCAGATATTCCTTAGCCTTCTCCACATCGCCGTTTGCGGGCCACAGCTCGCCCACTTCATCGTACAGAGCCTCCTGGAAGGAGCTCTCGTTGGCGCCCATGATGGCGGGAGGAGTCAAGCTGGTTGCGGGCAGGTTGTCGTTCTTAAAGATGGAGTCGATCAGAGCCTGCTTGTCGAATGCCAGAGACAGAGCCTTGCGCAGGTTCACGTTGGACAGGAACTCATTCTGAGTGTTCACATAAGCATAGTAGGTGGAACGTGCGGGCTTAACACCAACTTCGAAGCCGGCGTTTTCAGTCTGCAACACAGTCTCGCCGCTGTTCAGGTCGGTGTAATCGATTTCGCCGGACAGGTAGGAGTTCAAGCCAGCCTGATCGTCGGTGATGATCTTGTACACGATCTTGTCGGGACCAACTTTAGCAGCGTTCCAATAATCGGCGCGCTTCTCAAAGACGATTTCGCTGTTGTGGTTCCAGCTGGTCATCTCATACATGCCGTTGACGCAGAAGTACTCAGGATCGGTAGCATACTTGTCGGCGCCAACTTCCTCATAGAACTTCTGGTTGATAGGAGCCAGAGTGGGGAACGCGAACAGGTCAGTAGCGTAGGGCAGGGGATCGTCCAGAGTCACTTCCAAGGTGTACTCGTCGATGACCTTCACGCCAACGTCACTCCACTCACAGGTGCCTTCCAAATAAGCCTCAGCATTGTGAATGAAGAACAGCATGTAAGCGTAGCTGGAAGCGACCTCGGGATTCAGGGCCTGCTGCCAAGCAAACTCAAAGTCGGTGGCAACCACGGGATCACCGTTGGACCAAGTAGCGCCCTGACGGAGATGGAAGGTATAAACCAGCTTGTCATCGGAGATGTCCACAGATTCGGCAGCAGCCGGCTGGGGAACATCGTTTTCATCGTCCCGATACAGGCACTCGATCATGGCCTGCATGGGAGTAAAGTCGTAAGCGTAAGTAGCCAGCAAGCTGTTCAAGCTGGTGGGCTCCATGGTGCTGCGCATATTCAGCGTGCCACCGGAAGTGCCGGTAGTCTCGGCCTCGGCTCCACTGCTGGAATCGTCAGCAGTGCTTGCTTCGCTGGTTGTGCTGGAGGTCCCGCTGGCAGTGCTGCTGGTGCCGGACGTATTGCCGCATGCGGCAAACGAGGTGCACAGCAGAGCCGCAGCCAGGACAGCAGCCAGGATCTTTCTGAGCTTCATTCTAATTCCCCCTGATTTTCAGAGTATAAAATTTTGTGAGTCGGTTATGGCCTCCTTTGGGTCACCATCGACTCACAATGTGGTAATTATACGCCCATTCTCCGAATTTTGCAACTGTCATTTGAGAAAAATTCAAATTTTCTGTTTCCGGCTTTTTGGTATTTCTGCCTATTTCCCAGGTTCTCCTTAGGTTTTTCCCGGAAAATGTCTCAGTTTTGTAACCATTTTTACTGGTGCCTCCCAGGTTTTCCCTGCATTTCTTAAAGCGTTTTTCACAAATCCACGGCACAAGGACACTCGTCTTTACATCCTGTTTTTGCAATTTTTCCTTCTTTTTTTTGCGAATTTCCTTTTTTCTACCCCCGCAAAAGAAAAATCCTTTTTCCCTTGCCCTAGTAAAAACCACCTGTTTGTGGTAAGATAAGTAAAAGCCGTTCCTTTCATTTCCCTGTCTTTATTATTAGTATCGGCAAGAGAGGAGGGAGACCGTGAAGCTTTTGAAAAAGCATCTGGGCTGGTTTTTACACCGTGTGGATCAGGACCGGTTGGATTCTACCGCAGCCCATGGGGCTTTTTTTCTGCTGATCTCTTTCCTGCCCTTTGTGGCGTTTCTTCTCACGCTGATGCAGCAGATCCACTTTTCCGATGGGGTCACCCTGATCGAAGCGGCCTTGAGCATCTTCCCGGACAGCGTGGCTTTCTATTTGTATAACCTGCTGCCCGACCCCATCCATTCCAGCGGGGTGCTGCCCGTGGCGGTGATTGCCGCCATATGGTCCTCCTCCATGGGCATGCTGGCCGTCATCAAGGGGCTGGACCAGATCTTCGAAGTGAAAGAGACCCGTGGTTTCTTCCACCTGCGGGCAGTGGCCGTATTATATGTATTCGTATTTGCCGCAGTGCTGATCGTGGCGGCGGCGCTGTTGGTGTTCGGCACCACCATTTATCATTTTTTGCTGGAGCGTTCCTCCACGTTTATCGCCACCATCCTGATCAAATTCAAATCCCTGGCAGGGTTTATCATGCTGTTTCTGTTTTTCACCCTGCTTTACAGCGGTGTGCCCCGCCGCCGGGTAAAATTCCTGCACAATCTGGCGGGGGCGGCCTTCAGTGCTGCGGGCTGGGTGTTGTTTTCCTATTTCTTCTCCATTTTTGTGGAAAACTTCTCCGATTTCTCCATCTACGGCAGTCTGGCCACCTTGGTCATCCTCATGTTCTGGCTGTTCTCCTGCATGTACATCATGTTCCTGGGGGCAGAGGTGAGCATGTGGCTGGAAACCAGCGGCATTGGCATGGACCTGCACAACCTGCGGAAAAAGGGGAAAAAACACCGCCAGCGCAAACAGCGGGAACGTATGGAAAAACGGTCCCAGAAATCCTCTAAAAAGGAGTGAGCCTTGTGGCTTCTTTCTCACCGGATCTTAACCAGCTCAAAGAGCTTTATGACCAATTCGGGGCGGACTTGTTCGCCCTTTGTTACTTACAGGGGGGCCGCCCCGTTTACGCCCTGGACCTGATGGTCTCCGCCCTGTGCGACATGGCCGCCAGCCCCAAACTGTGGAAGCTGGCCGTCAGCGGACGGGAAGGATTCCTGCGGGTGGGGCATTTAAACTGTGTGGACGCCTCTCTCCGCCGTCCCAAACGGGTGAAACGGAAAAAAGGGGAATCCCAGGACGAAGGCCCTCGGACGGTGCTGCCCTTTTCCATGACAGACCCTTTGCGGAAGATTCTCCGGCTGCGGATCACTCCCCGCACCGCTCTGTTCTGCCAGGAGCGTTTGGGGCTTTCCCCGGAAGACTCCGCCCGGGTCATGGGCACGTCCCCTGCCCGGTGTAACCACCTGGCGGCGGCCGCTCTGAAAAAAGCGGGCATCACCCAGGGCCAGGCCCGGGCCAATCTGGAGACCATTGCCCCCGGGGAGGAAAATTTGGAAAAAGTCTGGGAGGAATTCCTCTCCCAGCAGCGTCAAAAAGGCTTTGCCACCCGCCAGCGGTTCCGCCGCACCCGGCGGGTCATGGACACCCTCATGCCCTACCTGGCTGTGTGTGTCATCGCCATTGCGGTGCTGGCCTATGCCGGGGTGGAATACGGCTGGTTCGGCAGCTCTCCCTACGGCCAGGTGCAAATTCCCACGGACCAAGACCAAGAAAGTTCCTCCGTGGATTCCCAATGGGTGGGAGATGTGTCCGTGTATGTGCCGGAAGAGGGAGGATTTGCGGAATACGTGGTCCACAACACCCCCGGCGACCTGGAGGACATCCTCCGGCAGATGGTGTACTTGGGAGGGGCCCCGTCGGGCACCACGCTGCTTTCCTCCCGTCTGGAAAACAGTGACACCCAGTCTGCCGCGGACAGCAGCACCAGTACATATGGGGTGGGAGTCAATCTCACGGTAGAGCTTTCCAACCAGGCGCTGTCCCTCTCCGGAGAGGAAGGGGTCCAGATGCTCCGGGCCATGGCGGCCACCTTTGCGGGCTACACGGAAAACGCCGGAGATTTGGCCACCCTGTCCATCCGCTGCAATGGGGAGGAGCTGACCGTGGACGGACACACCGCCCAGGAATTTGTGGGTCAGGAGCCCACCGTCACCCGCACCGTGGAAACGGATTATCGGGAGTAATTGTTGTGCAAAAAGGAAGGCATCGATACTTATGAAGCAAAAACGAATTCTGGTCATTGACGGCCAGGGAGGCCGGATGGGCGCCGCTTTGGTGGCCCAATGCAAGGCGGCAGCCCTGCCCGCGGAGATCATTGCCGTGGGGGCCAATTCCGCCGCCACCACCGCCATGCTGAAAGCCGGGGCGGACGCCGGCGCTACCGGGGAAAACCCGGTGGTGGTCAACGCCCGCACCGCGGACATCATTGCAGGGCCCATGGGCATCCTCACCGCCAACGCCCTGCTGGGGGAGATCACCCCCGCCATGGCTGCGGCGGTTTCCGAAAGCCCCGCCAAAAAGCTGCTTATCCCGGTAAACCGCTGCTCGGTCACCGTGGTTGGGGTCAACCAGCTCCCCTTGGGGGAATATGTCCGGCTGGCGGTCCAGGCCGCCGGGGACCTGCTCCGTCAGGAGAATGATACCTAAAATATTTTCCAAATACTGTAACAAACTCCTTTTTGGATCGTCTAAATAGGGAAAAAGGAGTGGCATAGGAAAGCCGCAAACGGGAAACCGCTTGCGGTTTTCCGTGTTTTATGGTTTAATTAGGGGTAATGGAAACGGGATGTAAAAGAGTTGGAATTTCTTGCCCGCCCCACTCACCAAAGCGGCAATGCAGACCTTTTTCAAACTTTTACCCTGTGACCTGATTTTACTTTTTTACAAGGACTGTTATCATGGAACTGTGGGATCTATACGATGAAAACCGCCGCCCTTTGGGCCGCACCCATCCCCGGGGCGTGCCTCTGCCGGAGGGCACCTATCATTTGGCGGTGATCGTGGTCATTTTAAATAGCCGCGGGGAAGTGCTTCTCACCCGGCGGGCCAAGGTGAAAGCCGCCTGCCCCGGCTGGTGGGAAAACACCGGGGGCGCGGTGAAGGCGGGAGAAACGCCTTTGCAGGCTATTTGCCGGGAACTCCGGGAAGAGACGGGCCTGGTGGCGGCTCCGGAAGAATTCACCCTGCTTTTGCGGGAAGATTGCCGGATGGACTGCCATTTCGACATTTTCGCCCTGACCCGGGATGTACCCATCGAGGAGATCCGGTTCCAGGAGGAAGAAACCGACGCCGCCCGGTGGGAATCCCGGAAAGAGTGGGAGGCCGTAGCAGGCACGGAAGGCATGCTTTGCCCTGCATGGCGGGAAGAATACAAACAAGAGCTATACCGCAGGCTGGAAGAATATCTCCAGGGCCAGCGGCAGTTTTCATAAGGAGGAACGAAAACGGATGGCAATCAAGGTGGGAATGGTCAGCTTAGGCTGCGCCAAAAACCAGGTGGATGGGGAAGTGCTCATGGCTTCCCTGAAAAACGCCGGATTTGAAACGGTGGACGACGCCGCCATGGCGGACATCGCCATTGTAAACACTTGCGGCTTTATCGAAAGCGCCAAAAAGGAATCCATTGAGGAGATCCTGGAACTGGCCCAGCTGAAAAAAGAGGGGAAGATCAAAAAACTGGTGGTCACCGGCTGTTTGGCGGAACGCTATCAGCAGGAGATGCACAAAGAGCTTCCCGAACTGGACGCGGTACTGGGCATCGGCGCCAACGGGGACATTGCCCAGAACCTGAAAAAGATGATGGAAGAGGACTCCTTTGTGGAATCCTTCCCGGAAAAGAGCAAAATGCCCCTGTGCGGCCAGCGGGAACTGACCACTCCCAGCTACTTTGCCTATGTGAAGATCGCCGAGGGCTGCGACAACCGGTGCTCCTATTGTGCCATCCCCCTGATCCGGGGCGGCTACCGCAGCCGGACCATGGAGAGCATTGAGGAAGAATGCCGGGATCTGGTGAAAAACGGGGCCAAGGAGCTGATCCTCATTGCCCAGGACACCAGCCGGTACGGCATTGACCTGTATGGAAAATACTCCCTGGCGGCCCTGATGGAGCGGCTGTGCAAGATTGACGGCCTGCACTGGCTGCGGGTGCTGTACTGCTATCCCGATTCCATCACCGACGAGCTGTTGGAGCTGATGGCCCGGGAGGAGAAGATCGTGCCCTACATCGACCTGCCCTTGCAGCACGCTTCCGGCCGGATCTTGAAGGCCATGAACCGCCACTATGACCGAGAGATTTACCTGGACGAGGTGCGGCGGCTGAAAGCGCTCATTCCGGACATCGTGCTCACCAGTGACATCATCGTGGGCTTCCCTGGGGAAACCCAGGAGGAGTTTGAAGAAACCCTGTCCCTGCTGGAAGAAGTGCGTTTTGACTCTCTGTTCACCTTTATCTTCTCCCCCAGAGTGGGTACCCCAGCGGCTAAGATGGACGATCCGGTGCCCATGGAGGAGAAAAAGAAGTGGTTCCAGCGGCTGTTGGACACCCAGAACCGCATTTCCGTGGAGAAGCACAAGGAGTACATCGGTCGCATCTTGCCGGTGCTGGTGGAGGAGGAGAACCCTGCCGACGCAGTGAACAACCTGAACTGCCGTACTGACGGCTGGCGGTTGGTTCATGTACCTGGTGACGTGAGTCTGCTGGGGCAGCGGAAAAAGGTGAAGATCACCGACTGCTCCACTTGGAGCCTCTTTGGGGAATTTGTGGAGGAGTAACCCATACGTTTTAACAGATAGAGAAGGAGATAGGTCATGGCGCAAAAGATCACCCCCATGCGCAAACAGTATTTAGAGATGAAAGAGAAGTGCCCCGATTGCCTGCTCTTTTTCCGGCTGGGGGACTTTTATGAAATGTTCGATGAGGATGCCCGCATCGCTTCCAAGGTGCTGGACTTGACCCTTACCACCCGAGATCGGAACAAGGACATCCCTCAGGAGGAGAAAGTCCCCATGTGCGGCGTGCCCTATCATTCCTACCAGTCCTACCTGGCGCGGCTGGTGGCCAAGGGCTACAAGGTGGCCATCTGCGAGCAGACCCAAGACCCAGCCGCTGCCACCGGCATCGTGGAGCGGGACATCATCCGCATCGTCACCCCCGGCACGGCAGTGGATGCCTCCATGCTGGAGGAGAGCCGGAACAACTACATCGCCGCCATCTACCTGGAGGGGGAGCGGTGCGGTGTGTGCTTCTGCGATCTGTCCACCGGTGAGGTGTACGCCACAGCTTGCAGTGGGGAGGATTGTCTGACCCACCTGATGAACGAATTGGGGCGGTTCGAGCCGAGAGAAGTGGTGCTCTCCCCAGAGGCGTGGGAGAACACGGCGCTGTCTCAGGCCATGGAGCTGAAGCTGGACTGCCGCCGAGAGTTCGGCTCCGTCAAGCGCTTTGACTATGTGGTGGCCGGCACAGCGGCCAGCAATCAGTTTG
>OLOH01001925.1_pt1 | contig 11028 bp, 8 predicted proteins | sample 1673221 | NCBI WGS metagenome assembly OLOH01 (sample SAMEA3136767, study PRJEB25190) | human gut metagenome
GCTACGACAGCGAAACCGAGATCAGCGTGGTATGGGTCTACATCTCCTACCTGCGCAAGAAGCTCTCGGCCCTGGGCGCCAATATCCAGATCCGTGCCACCCGGAATGTGGGCTACTGTCTGGAGGAGATCGCATGATCCGGCGTCTGCGCATCCGGCTGGTGGCAGTGTCCATGCTGTCGCTCTTCATTGTACTGACGGTCATCATGGGAACCATGGCGGTGGTCAGCTGGCAGAATCTCACCGACAATGCCGATTTCACCCTCTCCATTCTGGAGGATAACGGCGGTGTCTTCCCCAAATCCGAGGATTTTATCCTGGAGGGACGGGTTCCCGGCAAGCCGGACAAGATCCGGCAGTTCTCTCCGGAACTCCCCTATGAAACCCGCTATTTCACCGTCCAGCTCAATGAAGAAGGGGTGATCCTGTCCACCAACACCGGACGGATCGCCGCCATTGACAGTGAAACTGCCATGGAATTCGCCCGCACCATCTGGGAAAAACAGAGTACCCGGGGCTTCCTGGGGGATTACCGCTACCTGGTTCACGCCAACGACCAGGGGTATCAGATCATCTTCCTGGACTGCGGACGAAATCTGGATTCCTACCGCAACTTCATGCTCACCGGCATCGGAGTCTGCTTCGGCGGTATGTTGGCGGTGCTGTTCCTGCTGATCCTGCTCTCGGGGCGGATCATCAAACCGGTGGCGGAAAGCTATGACCGGCAAAAACAATTTGTCACCGACGCAAACCATGAACTAAAAACGCCCCTCACTCTGATCCGGGCAAATGTTGACATTCTGGAGTCCGAAACCGGACCCAATGAATGGCTTTCCGATATTCGGGATGAGACAGCGCTCATGTCCCAGTTGGTGGGACATTTAGTGACGTTGGCGCGGATGGACGAAGAAAAATCCCATTTGGAAATGCAACCCTTCGATTTGGCGGAAGCCGTATTTGACACCGCTTCTATGTTTACCACTCCCGCGGAAAACGCCGGAAAAGAGCTGACTGTGCAGGCTCCTTCCACATTGATCTATTCGGGAAACGAAGCTGCCATCCGCCAGTTGCTTTCCATCCTTTTGGACAACGCTGTAAAGTATTGTGATCCAGGTGGGTCTATTCGCGTGGAACTGGTCAGCGGGAAACATCCCATTCTCACCGTGGACAACACCTGCACAACTGTGGATTCCCTTCCCCTTTCCAAACTGTTTGACCGGTTCTATCGCGCCGACCCTGCCCGGACCTATGGCAGCGGTTTTGGCATTGGTCTATCCATCGCAAAAGGAATCGTGGAAAAACACCATGGGGAAATCTCAGCGCTGAAAGAAAACAGCCAGACCATCCGTTTCCGCATAAAGCTATAAATAAAAAAAGCCCGGGCAAACCGATTTTGGTCTGTCCGAGCCTTTCTTATTTTTGTCTTTACTTTTTCTCAGCGTCCACCCAGCGATACTGGTTGCCGGACTGAATGAACTTTACCGGCACCTCTTCCCCGATCACAGTGGGAAGCCACTCAGCCATATAGGCCATGCCAGGCTCTTCCCAGTTAAAGTGGCCGGGCGTCAGAAGAGCACGCTTCTTTCCAAGGGCCAAAGCGTCCTGTACATACTCTACCACAGTCCAATCCACAGTTTCCCCGGGGATGATCACCTGCACGTCATGCTTGTCTACAAAATCGATCCCCATATGATCCATTTCCGTACCCAAGAAATGGAATACCACTGCTGCCCGGGTCACTTCCATATTGGGATCGCCCACGATCCGCAAACCGGAAATTCCCATGACTTCCGCTAGATGCCGTGCAATCTCTCCCACGGTAGTGGCCGGCATTTCATAAACGCATCCAGGCATAAAACTGTCGCTGACCACATACTTTTCCCAGCCCAGTTTCTTGGTCAAGCCGTTGAAAATTCCGTCGGGTTCCTGATGGTGCATATGATCGTGATCACGGTAAACCACGATCCCGGTTTTATCCAACAACTCTTTCTTTGCCCGGTATACGCCGTTTTCCTGGAGCCAGTCCGTTTCGTCCCAGCCGTCATAGAACAGGGGCTCATGTCCCAGCACAAAGTTATATCCCATCTCCGCTGCTTTCTGGATCACCGCGGCAGTGGGGCAACACGTTGTGACAATGCCTGTGCATTCTTTGTCAGGGTCACCATACTGCACGATGTCACATGTACGGCGGCCTTCTTCCAAGGGGCCGTGATACGCTTCCACTTTCTCAATGATTTCCGATATTTTCACAGTACAATCCTTCCTTCTTTGATAGATTCCTCTTTTACCACAACCGCCCCAAACATACTCTTAACGGAAAACCGAAAAGACACGTTTGGGGCGGAACTTAGGTTGTGTTAAATTTTCAAGCGATTAGCCCTTAACACCGCCGATAACGATGCCCTTGACAAAGGACTTCTGGATGAAGGGATAAACCACCATGATGGGCACCACAGCCACAACAGCAATGGCCATACGAATGCCAACGCTGGGCAGAGTGCCGAGTTCGATGTTAATGCCCTGCAATTGAGCGGAGGACTTCAGGAATTGCACGTTGTTCAGCATTGTGGTCAACACGTTCTGGATGCTGTACAATTCCTTATGCTGCACAATGTAGTACAAGCCGTTGGTCCAGTCGTTCCAGTAGGCCAAACCAGCCATCAGGCCGATCGTACCAATGATAGGCGTGGAGATGGGCAACACCACGTTGATCAAAGTCCGCAGCTCGCTGGCGCCATCCAAATGGGCAGCCTCGATGATAGCATCGGGAATGTTGGTCTTGAAGTAGTTGCGCATCAAGATAACATTGAATGCGCTCATCATAAATGTGGGAACCAACAAGGCGAAGATGGTATCGCGGATGTGGAACACCTGAGAATAGATGATGTAGGTGGGCACCAAGCCGCCGTTAAACAGCATGGTGAAGAACACCAAAAACGCAAGAACATTGCGGCCCTTCAATTCCGGACGGGAAAGAGGATAGGCCAAGCCAATGGTGAAAACAATGTTGCAGGCAGTACCTACGATTGTTACCAGGAAGGTAATACCATAAGCCCGGAACACTGTATTGCTGGCTTTGAAGATGTACTCATAAGAGGCCGTGCTGAACTTCTCCGGGAAGAAGGAATAGCCATTGGCAGTCAACGTTGCTTCATCGGTGAAGGAAGCCATGAGCAGCAGCAGCATGGGCAGCACGCACAGCAACGTCAAGATAATCATGACAACGTTTGGAACGATTTTAGAAGCCTTACCTGATGTAATCAATTTTATTCACCCTTTTCCTGTAAAGACATTAGAACAGTGCGCTGTCCGCATCTACTTTTTTCACAACGAAGTTGGCTCCTAGCACCAGCACGAAGCCCAAAATGGACTGCAGGAAGCCGGCAGCGGAAGAACGAGCCACATCGTTAGACTGCAGCAAGCCGCGGAACACATAGGTATCAATGGTGTTTGTAACATCGTAAAGCATACCGTTGTTCATGGGAACCTGATAGAACAGACCAAAGTCGGAATAGAACATACGGCCAATAGCCATGATGGTCAAGGTGATGATGGTGGTCTTCAAGCAGGGCAGAGTGATATAGCAGATCTGCTGCCAAGTATTGGCACCGTCAATCACAGCGGCCTCATAGTAAGAATCGTCGATACCGATCAAAGTAGCATAGTACAGAATGGTGTTGTAGCCGAAATTCTTCCACAGGTTGATAAAGGTGAGGATGAAGGGCCAGTAACCGGGAGAAGAATACCAGCTGATGGGCGCAATGCCCAGAGGAGCCAGGATGGAGTTGTTGATAAAGCCGTTATCGGTGCTCAGGAAGGCAAATGCCAGGTAAGCAACCACGGTGATGGACAGCAGATAAGGGATCAGGATGCAAGTCTGATAAACCCGCATCATCTTGCCCTTAATCTGAGAAAGCAGAATAGCCACCACAATGGCCAACACAGTTCCCAAAACAATAAATACCAGGTTGTAAAGAACGGTGTTGCGGAAAATCACGAAAGCGGCGTCAGTACGGAACAGGTAGGAGAAGTTATCCAGCCCGACCCAGGGACTCTGCCAAACACCAACAGTGTAGTTGATGTCCTTAAAAGCAAAGCTCAGGCCGAACATAGGCAGGTAGTTGTTGATGACCAGATACGCAAGACCCGGAACCATCATCAGGTAAAGGGGCAAAGTCCGGGACAAATAGCTGGACTTCTTAATCTTCTTCCCCTTTTCGGCGGGTACCATGGTAGACATTTGTCGATCACTTTCCTCTCTTTCATAACATATCGGACGGAACTATATTGCACAGCCCAAACTGCAAATAGTTGGGTCTGTCGACCACCTTCAGAAAATCGCATTGACAAAGGGGCAATCGGAAGTATAGATGAAAAAGTTCGTCACGAAAAGACTGCTTATCTTATAATCTGCGTATAGGCCGATAAACAGTTTTATCGGCCTACACACAAACAAGCTTAATTTAAGCTTTTATCGACTTGTAGCAGTACAAGAAATTACTTGCCCAGGAAGGCATCCAGCTGAGCCTGCTTCACAGCAATGATCTCATTGATACCAGCGTCCTCCAGAGCCTGCTGGAACTGAGCCACAGTGGCGTCAACATCCTGCACGGAGCCGGAGAGGATGGGGTTGCTGTACTGGCTGACCACATTGGTGCAAGCAGTCAGTTCGTCAGCGCACTCGGTGGTATCGAACTGGCAACCGAAAGCCTTGGACTGGTTAGCAGTGGAGTTGGCGTTCAGCAGCTGATCGAAGTAATCGGAAGGATACTCGAAGGGCAGAGAGATGGTGGAGTTCAGAGCAGTCCAGCTATAGCCCATGCACCAGCCGGTGGTGGAAACGTCCTTGCCATCCACATAAGCGGCATAGGAACCGTTGTCGTCTTCCTTGATCTGATAATGCTGACCCTCGATACCGTTGATCAACAGGTTCTCAACATCGGGATCGGTAGCCATCAAATACAGCAAGCCCGCGCAAGCATCGGCATTCTTGGTGTTGGGGTTGATGCAATAGTAAGCGCCGGGAGTGACAGCAACAGCGTCATCATAGATCTGCAGAGAAGCGCAATCCACACCAAAGTTCTGGCTGGACCAGATACCGTTCATCTCAGCGCTGAAGTGGCCAGCGAAGCAACCGAAGCAGCGCTCAGCAGGGATCAGGTCGGAAGGAGCCTCAGTGACGTTCATCAGGTCGGCCATGTAGATGCCCATGTCCATCCATTCCTTCACGCACTCAATGCGCTCGGCATACTTGTCACTGGTCCAATAGTTGGTGATGGTCTCGTCCTGACCGAAGTTGTCCAGCACGCCCAGCATGTTGGCGTCGCCCAGGTTGTCCACACGAGTGTCGCCCCAGTTGATGGAACCGTTGTTAGGCCCAATGATGGGGGTGTCAGGATATTTCTCATGGATCTGACGGAAGAGCTCAGTCAGCTCGTCCAGGCTGGCCAGCTTGTCGCCGTTCTTGTAGCCGAACTCTTCAGCAATGTCATTGCGCAGAGTGAACACGGCAGTGGAAGCCTGGTCCAGCAGACGGCCAACACCGTACATCTTGCCGTTGACAATACCGGAATTGTAAACATTCTCGCCCAGAGCTTCTTTCATCTCGTCGGCATAGGGAGCCAGCAGATCGTCCAGAGCCATGACCTGGCCGTTCTGAGCAGCAGTCACGAAGTTAACGGAAGTGCCGCCGCCGTCAGCCCAGAACACATCCAGAGTGTCGTCGCCGCCGGAGAGGAGCAGGTTCATCTGCTGCTTGGCGTTACCGACTTCCATGGTGATGAACTCGACGTTGCAGCCGATCTTCTCAGCGGTGATTTCGCTGAGGGCAGAAGCCACAGCGTCAGCATCAGCAGGAGTAGTGCCGCAAACCACCATCAAGGAGATGGTAGGAAGGTCACCGTTGTTAGTAGAAGCATCATCAGTAGAAGCAGTGGAAGATTCTCCGCCCGCGGTAGAGGCATCGCCCGCAGTAGAAGAATTTCCCGTGTTGGATCCGCAGGCAGCGAAGCAGGTCAGGGACAAAGACAGTGCCAGCAGGATCGCAAGGAACTTTTTCATATGTTTACCATCCTTTCATAAATTTGTAACGTCTGCACAAGCAAACGTTAACTTTTACGAGAATAAGAATACACTATTCACGGCGAAATGTCAACAAAAAAATGAAAAAATTATGAACCGCTTGTGCAATCTTCCCTAACAAAATAGGAATCTATGTCAAAAAGCGTCGCCTTTTCGGCGTTTTCGAGAATCAAAGTTGAGCAAACGATTGCGTTTTCTGTCGAAAAGCGCTGAAAAAGCCATTTTTGGGGTACAGTAAGGCAATCGACTTTTGTCACAAGTGTACCCGACGCGAGCCGGAACTGCTTCTGCGTATAAAAGAAACCGGAAGAATGGAGCTAACCGGCACGTCTTTCCCGTTGATCCTGTCAATGAGGATCTTCACTGCCAGCTCCCCCATTTCACGGATGGGCTGTGCCACTGTGCTGATTCTGCAATACTCGGAAATGTCCACTCCATCGAACCCCACCAGCGGGATGCTGTCTACACCGGGAGTCAAATTCCGCAGCGCGCTTTGAATGCGGGCTGCCAGCACATCACTGGTGGCAAAGATTCCGTCTGTCTCCGGGAAACGTTCCTTTGCCCGGCGCAGATCGTTTTCCAGATCCCGGCCAAACAAATCTTCCGCATCAATATAATACTCGCCGCACGTTACCCCTGCTTTCCGAAGCGTTTCAAAAAAGCCCTGATACCGCAGGTACGCAGGCAAATACATGGACACGATCCGGTTGCCGAAAAGAAGAGGCGCCCTACAGCCGCTGGCCAAAAGTTCCCGGGCAGCCAACACCCCTCCCTGATAGTTGTCACACGCCACGGAAGGCGTTCCATCCACCGTGCGCTCAATGCTCACCTGGGGAATATCCCAGGAACTTAACGCGGTACCCACATCCCGGCTGCACACCAATACGCCCGCCACATTATTGGAGCGCAGGGCCGCAAGCTGTTCCCGCTCCCGGTCTCGATGGCCACCCGAGGTGCAAAGGAACAATTTATACCCTTCTTTGTAACACGCTTCCTCAATGGCGGCGGTAAGCGTGCTGAAAAACGCGTGGTCAATATAGGGAACGATCAGTCCAACTAAGTGGCTGTTTTTATTCACCAGTGAACGGGCCATTTCATTGGGATAATAATTGAGTTCTTTCATCACCTGGAACACTTTGTCCTTTGTTTCCTGGCTGATGGAACCTTTCCCATTTAAGACCCGCGACACGGTAGTGATCGAAACTCCCACCCGTTCCGCAATATCCTTCAGCGTTGCCATAGACGTTTCCCTCCTGGAATTCTAAAAAGCCATCTGTCCGTCCGACAGCCGGCTTTTGCCAAACTATGCAGCATGTGCGCATTTCCCCCATTGTTTGAAAGAGAAGCACGCCCAGAGGGCATTTTTCAGCTCCCCGGGCGCGTCGCTTCCTCAATTGTCCCTATTTTTAATGAAACAGGTACTGGGCAAAATCACGCAAGCACATGCGCCAAACGTTCCACTCATGTTCCCCATGATACATTTTCTCCACATGCACAGCGCTCTCCTGGGGAGAAAGTCCTTTTTCCTGGAACATCTTTCGGTCTGCCTCAAAGCGCTCCAAAGCCAGGAAGTCTGTCTCGCCGCAAGCGCGGAAGAACACTTTGAAATCCTTCTCGAACTTTTCTTTGTCGTCCAATTCCTTCAAATAGGTGGTATCCGGTATGGTCTGACCGATCTTGAAAGAGCCTACAAAGCCGCTGAACACACCGGCATAGGCAAACTTGTCAGGATTTCCCAGAGTGATCTGGCTGGTCTGCATGGAACCCATGGAAAGACCTGCCATGGCCCGGCTCCATTTGTCCGTGCGCACACGGTAATGGGACTCAATAAAGGGGATGCAGTCTTCCAGCAGCATCCGCTCCAGCATGGTGGTTTCCAACACCCGCATGCCATCCTGTTCTTTCTGAACCATGCCGTTGTTCATCACCACAATGCAGGGCTCCGCTTTGCCTTCCGCGATCAGGTTGTCCATGATGAAATTGGCCCGTCCCTGATGGATCCAGCACTTCTCGTTTTCTCCGTGACCATGCTGCAAATACAGCACCGGATACTGTTTCTCCGGATGATCCATATAGCCCGCGGGAGTATAAACCAAGCAGGATTTCATGGTGCCGGTAGCCTTGGAATAGTAAAATTCCTGGGCAACAGAGCCGTGAGGCACGTCTTTGCACAGATAGAAATCCACACCCTCCTGGGGAATGTCCACATAGTTGATGGGATGGGAAGAACCATAGCCGATGGGAGCCAGAGGATTCAGCACCTCAACCCCATCCACCTGGAACATGATGGGGCAAAAGCCGCCATCTCCACCGTCCACAACAGCAGTCCACACACCATCCTCCTGCTTCTCCAGATGTACCGTCTCACGATACCGGAGCAAAGCGTCCACCTTAGTGGCGGTGGGAGCCAGGAAGTTCAGTCGGATCTTGCCACCCTCCAGCAGCACAATGCCCGGAGGAACCAGTTCATCGCTGTTGGCGAAGGGGCTGGTGCCCGCCTGACGGCCCATGGGAAGCTGAGGCTCAAAGCCTACCGGCGTGTCCCAAAAAGCAGGGTTCCACGCCGCGGACGGAAATTGGTCTTGATTGGTCATTTCAATTCAACTCCTATTCAATCTATTCTTCATCGGATTCTCCGCACCTTCTTATAAGGTTTGGTCCGTGGAAGACTTGTCCCACATACTTTTCAGCTTGTGGATCTCAAAATCCACAGCGATCCCCGCATCCAGGTAAACCGGGAAAACCCGCACCATGGCCGGGTCCAGCACCGTGGCAATGGAGGTGTTGAACAATCCTCCATTTGCATAAAGTTCCATGGAACACCGGTCAGTGATCACACGGAGTTCCAACACGTCGTCCTCTTTTTTCAGCCCCAGGTCATACGCGCCTGTGGGCAGAAGCAGTCGGCCACTGTCCGGATCGTACACGATCAACACCCCGCGCACGGATACGGCAATCAATTTTCCCGGCTTGATGCCAAAACGGAAGGTCATGTCCATGGCTTCGCCCATGTAGGCAGCAGGAATCCGTTCGATCTCCTCCAAGCCACGGTTCACAAAGGAAAAGCTGTTTTCCCGCAAAAGTTTTACCTCCTCAGCCGGCCACACGGAAATCCGCGGACCCTGTTCCGTAGTCACAAGACGCAGTTCATTGGGCACGCTCATACAACTTGAAAAGGGCCCCTGCCCCAGCCTGGTCCGTATCCAGGAAAACTGAATCACCCGATCCTGAGGAAGCCCGGTGAAAGTCTGCGCTGCGTATCCTCCGGGGGAGCGGGCAAACTCGCTGTAAGCAGAATAAACGGTGTGAATCGGCCCGGAAATGGCATCCGTTTCCGGCACAAAACGGCGGCCTTCAAACCGTCCTACTATATAGTTATCTGTGGAGCCCCACAGCACCCATTTCCGCTGGTTGGGGTCCTCGTCCAAAGACAAACAAAACAGGTCCGGACACTCCGCTGCCCCGTGGATGGAAATCACTTGGCGATCCTCCCAGTGAAGCAAATCCTTAGAGTATAACAGCATATACCGGTCATTTTCCAGAAAAATGGCCATCACCCAGTTTTTCCCTTCCGGCTCCCACACCACTTTGGGGTCCCGGTTCATAAAGGTGATATGGGGCACCACCGGATTTCCGGCGTATTTTTCAAACGTCTCTCCCCCGTCCAAGCTGTAGGCCACACCTATTTCGAAATAGCGGCCGCGGCTCCACCGGCTCTTGCTGCCTGCCGGCGTATAGAACAGCAGGATGGGAGGTTCTTCCCCGTTTCCCAGTCCAGAACAGTTTTCCCAGTCCACAATCCCGCCGCCGGAATACATCCGGCCGGACTGGTCGGGCAGCAAAGCGTAGGGCTTTTCCTCCCAGTGGACCAGGTCCTTGCTGACCGCGTGCATCCAATGGGTATTTGCCACTCCAAATCCATAGGGGTTCAACTGGGCAAAAAAGTGATATGTTCCTTTATAAAAGACCAAGCCGTTCGGGTCATTCATAAATCCGTGCATGGGCGTAATGTGGGCAAAGGGCCGAGTGGGCTCCTGATACAGCGTATCCTCATCCTTCAGGGTGTCGGAAAGCTCCAACAGCTCCATGCAGGATTCATCCCCACCTTCCAAACGCAGCTCCAACTCCTGCCCTTGATACCGGTCCAAATACAGGCAGCTCCACGCTCGGGGAGAACGGTCCAAGATCACCTCGTACTCTTCCAACAACTCCCCGTCCCGGTAGATTCCCAAATGCTGGGTTTGCTCCACCGGTGCGAACCAACCACCCGAATCCCCAACGGGCAACAGCAAATAGCGCTTATCCGCGCGAATCGTCTTACTCCTCATAAAAACAAAAGCTCCTCCTTCTCGGGGGTCCATCCCTGAACAAAAATAACCCCGCCCTCTCAGGCAAAAATCCCCTTGCCTTCCCTTATAGGCAACTTTTTTGCCTGGCAAGCGCTTTCCACCAAAAATTGTACTCTGTGGAAAATAACGCAAACGTTAAACTTTTTCTTTCCTTGAGAATAGCGCATTTCCCTAAAGTTGTCAAGCGGCAATTTCCATTTTTTCAGCGGTTTTATCAAAATTTGCAGCTGAAGCAGGCCACTTTCAGGCGCAAAAAAGCGGCAACACTGCTAAAAAACAGCCTTGCCGCTTTCATTTCTTCCGAAGGAAACATGTTTGCGTTCCCCGGTTTACGCAACTTTTTGCCTTCCTGTTTATTCCGCCGAGGATTTTTGGGGCAACCTGGCACGCAGTGCCTTGGTGGGGATGCCCTCCGCCGTAAACCGGACCTCGTGCTCGGTCAAGATGTTCTCCGGATCATTTTCCCCATGCAAATCCTTTGTATCAAAGAAGATCTCAAACCCAGCCTCGGTGAAATACCGACGGGTAGCCAGATACAAGTCGTCATTGTCCGTTTTGAACCAGATCTCCCCGCCAGGCGCCAGCAATGCCTTATAGGC
>OLOH01001933.1_pt1 | contig 10980 bp, 10 predicted proteins | sample 1673221 | NCBI WGS metagenome assembly OLOH01 (sample SAMEA3136767, study PRJEB25190) | human gut metagenome
GTTTGTCCTGACTACTCACACAGACCGGGATCACGTCCATAACCACCTGATCTTCAATGCCGTCAGCTTTGCGGATCACAAGCACTACCATTCCAACAAGCGCAGCTATCACTTCATCCGCCGAACCTCAGACCGGATCTGTAAGGAGCACGGCCTGTCCGTCATCATCCCCGGCCAGGACAGAGGCAAAAGCTACATCGAGCATCAGGCGGAGCGAGCCGGCACCAGCTATAAGGCGAAGCTGCGCGCCGCCATCGACCGGCTGCTGCCCGGCTGCCATGATTTGGAGGAGCTGCTGGTACGGTTGCAGCGGGAGGGCTACGAGCTCAAGCGGGGCAAATACATTTCCGCCAGAGCGCCGGGACAGGAGCGGTTCACAAGGCTAAAGACCCTGGGCGCGGACTACGCCGAGGACGCCCTGACCGCACGGATGGCCGGACGCGCCAGACCCTCACGCCAGCCGAAGCAGCGCGGAGGCAGGGTCAGCCTGCTCATAGATATTCAGAACAACATCAAGGCCCAGCAGAGCGCGGGCTACCGCCATTGGGCGACCATCGAGAATCTGAAACGCATCGCCGAGACCAGCAACTTCCTGACGGAACACGGCATCGGCAGCATGGAGGAGCTGACAGAGCGCTGCGAGGCGGCATCCGCCTCCGCCGCCCGGCTGAAAGCGGAGCTGCGGGAGACCGGGGCGCGGATCGAGGAGCTGACGCTGAAAATAAAGCACGTCGCCGCCTACCGTCAGCTCAAGCCCATCTATGACCGCTATCAGGCGTCGAAGGACAAGGAGAAGTTCCTGCGGGGCTATGAGCAGGAGATCATTCTCTTTGAGGCCGCCGCCAGGGAGTGCAAGCGTCTGGGCGCCGTACCCCTGCCGTCCGCGGAGCGGATGCAGACCGAAATGGACGCGCTCACCGCCCGGAGGGCGGCGCTGACCGCCGAGCGTCAGAAGGCGCGGCGGGAGGAGCAGGACTACGCCGCCGTGCGCCGGAACGTGGAGGAGTTCCTGTCCCCGCCCCGGCAGGCGCCGGCACGGCAGAAGGATATGGAGCTGGAATGACCCCTGGGACAAACTTTTTGCCGCGATCTGCGTTTTCCCCTGGGCTTTTGCCGAAACGTCAGATATAATGAAGATACAAACGATTTTGAAGGAGGCGAACCCCATGACAAGAGGCGAGGCCTTAAAAGACTTTTTCCGCAAGACCATCCTACCGGTGGCGTCGGCCGCGCTGCTGTACTGCCTGCTGACGGCAGGCGGTGCGTGTATCATCACCGAGGATTAGGCCCGCGCTATGGAACTATGGAAAACGGCCGCTTTGCCGATGGAAAAGCCATTCACCGCCTAATGGAAAAGGACAGGCCTTTCCCACAGGACGGCAAACCGCTTTCCCACAGCGCCGCCCGGCTTGGCCGTTTGCCCACAGTCCCACAGCGCCTACGACTGCTGCTGCTGCAAAAATCGCGTTCCCTGATAGAAAAAAATATCATTTCATGGTAGAATGGGGATAGCCCATCAAAGGAGGGAAAAGCCCATGGACGAAAACAATTCCATACAGCTTTTTGAAGATAGAAAGATCCGTACCGCCTGGGACGAGGAAAAGGAAGAATGGTACTTCTCCGTGGTGGATGTGGTGGCGGTGCTGTCGGACAGCGCCAATCCCACGGATTATCTCAAAAAAATGCGCAAGCGGGACGAACAGCTCGCAAGCTACCTGGGGACAAATTGTCCCCAGGTAGAAATGACCGGCTCCACAGGCAAAAAGCGAAAGGTGCTTGCCGCCAATACGGAACAGATCCTGCGCATCATCCAATCTATCCCCTCGCCGAAGGCAGAACCCTTCCGGCTCTGGCTTGCCGCCGTAGGCCGGGAGCGCATCGAGGAGACCATCGACCCGGAGCAGGCCATCGACCGGGCACTGGAGACCTACCAGAAGAAGGGCTATGATGCCGACTGGATCCACCAGCGCATCCTCTCTATCCGCGTCCGCAACGAGCTCACCGCCGAATGGCAGGCGCGGGGCGTGGAGCAGGGCCGGGAATACGCCATCCTCACCGACGAGATCACAAAGGCCTGGTCCGGCATGACCACCTGGCAATACAAAAACCTGAAAGGTCTCAAAAAGGAAAACCTCCGGGACAACATGAGCACATTGGAGATCGTGCTGAACATGCTGGCCGAAACCACGACCACGGAGCTTTCCAAGGCCCACCAGCCGGAGGGCTTTGAGGAAAGCCGGATCGTTGCCCGGCGCGGCGGCAAGGTGGCGGGAGACGCACGGCGCGCCATCGAAGCGGACACCGGGCGGCCCGCCGTCACAGCGCAGAACGCCGCCCAGCTTAACGCCGTGGTGATGGATGTGATCCAGGGCGTGGCGGAAGCGGACAAGCCCAACGAGGACGAGAAATAAGCAAAAAAAGAAGCGGGGACGCAGCCAGAAGAAACGGAAGCCGCGCCGGAAGCCCCCAAAACGCTTCACGTTGCCAGCAATTCCAGCTTTGCACCCATCGGGGACTACCTCTCCGCGCAGGGCGAAGAAGCAATTGCGCTGCCGTTCTCCAAGGTGGAGGAACTAACAGGCAAGCCGCTCTGCAAGTCGGCATACAAATACGCTTCCTATTGGTATCCGGCGCAGGACAGACCGCTTTCCAATACCATCTACAACGCAGGATACGACGTTGACCGTGTGGACTTAGCTGCCGGGATCGTGTATCTGACGAAAGCCGCATAATAGAACGAACACCCCGCACCGTGCGTTTACAGGACGCATGGTGCGGGGTGTTTTGTGTTTTCGGCCGGGTAAGCTGCAAGTTTGAATTTGATGGCATCTTTCTATATGAATCCGGCAAGCATTGATTTTCCCTGCCTGATTTCAAGTTTGTTTTGCCTGAAAATCCTTGCAAATCCGGCTCGTTCGCAAAGTGTTTACAGTTTCATTTGAAAAACCGCCTTGACAATATTCATCGGACGTAGGTGTGTTGTTTTTATGTTAAAATAACAAAGTTTATTGTAATGCAATATAGTATTCAATTTTATAAGAGCTAACATAAAATTAAACGTGAATTCTAGTGTGTCAATAACACTAATGAAGTTCAAATAAAGAACGGAGGTTGTATAATGAATTATATCGCCAAAAAAGATCTGTTGAAATGTTATCGAGACGGTATTTTAGTACCTGAACAAGACGGAAAGCAATGGACACAGCACGAGCGTGATCGTCTCGTGACTCTCTATGATGATGGCTGGGGAATCTCTGAGATGGCACTGGACCTGCAACGGACAGAGAATGGGATTGTCAACCAGCTAATCTGTATGAATCGATTGATTCCCCCTCGTTCTCGGAGAAAGCGCTCTCCTCGAAAGAAAAGCCACAAGTGCAAAGGCTGTCCCTACAACTGCCCAAAAGGATCTTGTCGAAAGGAGAAACACTATGTTTGAAAACAGCGATGATTTCTTAACAGTAGACGAAACCTGTGAACTTTTAAAAATGGGACATAACGCAGTATATCGACTTTTAAACTCTGGCACGCTGAAAGCCCTGAGAAACGGTCGGGTCTGGCGTGTCCCCAAGCAAGCGATCATCGAATATACCAATGATCAGGCAAACCTGATTTGGTCAAAACACTAAACAAAAATCCACTGCTTTCCTCTGCCGCATCAATCGAGTAGGAGGCTCTCCCGAATAGAGAGCCGACCTCTCACACCACCGTGCGTACCGACCGGTACACGGCGGTTCAACCGCATGAGTGCAAGGACTCGTAGTAGTTGAGGATACTAAAGTATCCCGCTGCTGCGAGTCTTTCGTTTGTAATGGAACATTTTAGTATAGGACTCCCGGCGATACGCCAATACCCCAGTCTGGAATTTCCCCACTGGTAAGCCCTGTCAGCCGGGATGCCTAGCTTTCTCAAATTGGCTACCTTCGTTTTGGGCTTCTTCCACTGCTTCCAAATGTACATTCGGAACCTGCGCCGCATCCATTCATCCCAAGACATCAGCGTCCGTTTCATATCGGCTACTCGAAAGTAACCAATCCAAGCGCGGATGAACACCTTCACTTCCTGCATTACTCTGCGGACATTGCGTCCGCGGTTTCGCTTTGTAAGAAGTTTCAGCTTTTCTTTTGCCTTGTTAAGAGACTTTCGGTGCGCACGGATATAGATGCCATTTCCGTTCTTACCCAGACAGAATCCAAGAAACTTGAAGTTCTTCTGTGCAAAGATGCTGGTCTCTTTGCTCTTTTCCGCGTTCATTTTCAGCTTCAGCCTGCCTTCCAGATACTTCCGGCAGGATTCCAGCAGACGCTCTGCTGCACGCTTGCTTTTGGCAAACACCACAATGTCATCTGCATACCTTACCATCTTTACCCCTCTGCTGTTCATCTCCCGATCAAATTCATTGAGGTAGATGTTTGCCAGCAAAGGTGACAGCGGCCCGCCCTGCGGCGAACCTTCTTCGGTTTTGCAAATCACACCATTCTCCATGACTCCGCTTTTCAGATACTTCTTTATTAAGCGCAGTACGCGCATATCCTGTACCTGTCGGTGTAACAGAGTCATAAGCAGTTCGTGGCTCAGCGTATCGAAATATTTGGACAGGTCTACGGATACGGTGTATCTGTATCCTTCTTCCGCATATTCCTTGACCTTCTGAATCGCCTGCTGGGCGCTCCGTCTCGGACGGTATCCGTAACTGCTGTCTGAAAACAACGACTCCCAAATGCTTTGCAGCTTCTGTGCGATTGCCTGCTGAATCACCCGGTCTACTACCGTGGGGATTCCCAGCTTTCGCACTCCGCCATCCGGCTTCGGGATTTCCTTCCGCCGTACCGGGCTGGGCATATAGCTTCCGTCCCGGATGCTCTGCAAAAGTTCTTCCTTGTGTTCCTTTAACCACGGAAGGGCTTCCTCTACGGTCATTCCGTCGATTCCCGCTGCTCCGTGGTTTCTCTTGACCCGCTTGTAAGCTCTGTTCAGGTTATCCCTGTCCAATATTGCTTCCAGCAGGTCACTTGCACCGTCTCGTTCTTTCCCTTCTCTGCGGTCAGTGCTCTGCACTTCTGCATACCCTTTGTGTTCCACACTATCTCTTTGCAGGAAGCCCTTGTTTCCTTGGTATTCTGCTTTCAACACACTGACCTCCTTCCGGTCTGTACTTGAGACTTACGATTGTTCGGTCCTTCCCTTGAAAAAAAACAAGGTACTATGACCTCGGCTGACTTCTTGCAGTTCGTTGTTACTGCGGCTTTTCGGATTTTTTTCCCCCTACTCTCCGTCTGCAAGACCTCCCCGGGTAAGAGCAACACCTTTCCTCCCACGTAACCGCCACATTTACCGTATGGGATTCGGGCAGCATTGGACTTTGTGTTGTATAGCACACTCGTCCGTCCCTGTACGGCCTACTATGTGATTTCTGTTCGTCGGTTCGGGAGTTTGCCCGCCAAAGTTCCTCACCTTGACATCCGGCTTCCTTCAGATTCCACCTCACGATGGACACCCTTGCCTTCGGCTAACGCTTCCTACTGCCGAGCGCGTAGTGGTCTTTCACCACCCAGTTGTTACCCATGCCGGGCGCACTATCATAATTTCCGGGAGCATGTTCTCCCGGAAATTCGCTTTTTGGTAAATCATTGCATATCTTTACACAAGCTTTTATTAAGATGCCTTGACGTGCTGGGCGTTGTTCTTTAGAATATAGATAAGAGGTTTTCCTGCTAATTTATTTTTGATAAAGGAGATCGCTATGTCAAAACAAGATAACGATTTCGCTCACAACGCCTTTTTAGTTATTGGCAAGCATGCGTTATTATCAAATTTATCTTTATCTAAATGTGATCCATGCTTTGAGCTGTGGCGTAGATATATTATTAGTTTAACATATTATACTAGTATGTCTATATCGAGGATACTTTGGTTTCCTCCTTTTAAGGCATTTGGTTTAACATCACAGGGTGTTACCCTAACATACCAGAGTGGCGAAAAGCTTAAAAATATCAAATTCATAAAACAAAACTTTAAAAAGATATTCTGTGAAATCTTTCAGATTCCTTACGAAGAAAAACCCGCTGAACAGTTTCTAACAGACCTTTATAGGCTTCTCCTTTACTGTCCCATATCCCAGAAAGATCTCTTGAATGATCTCCAAGCAAAAAGTCCATATGCTTATGGTATTGTTTATCGATATAATCCAATTTTAGATGATGGTCATCTCATTACTCAAGTACAAAACACAGGTTGGTATCCAATGCTATTAGTTTACACATCTCCTCTGCCTATTTCAAAAATTAAATCCCTTTTTTCCACTATCATTTATACATTAGAACGTCTGCAACATCTGCAAGCACAGATAAACTCCCGTCCCGCTCCAAGCAGTTATCATTCCTTGATGAATATTCATATAAACACATTTTATTATACGCTTTGTTATTCTATTAAAAGTAAGAAACTACTGCTAGAAGAATGCAAGGAAATGACACACACTCCTCATTCTGTAAAATTTCTTTCGCTCGCTCCCTTTCATTGTTCTATTCTACAACAAAATACAGATTTTTTAGAGGTTCTCTACCGCATTACTGGTGGGAACGTGAAGGCTTTGGATGACTTCACCCAATTGCTCGCCAAAATCGTTGCCCCAGTTCCTAAATATCCATCCCTAGCTGTTGTTTTTACAAAGAAAAATGTAAAAGCAGTTCGCCGTTTCTTCCTTCAACTCTTCCGTCAAAAGTGCAAAGAAGCTGGTTCTGCCATTCGCATCCTTCAACAGGGTCGAGAAGCCGAGATTCTAGCGCATCAAGTCCGAGGCGGTATGCTCGTTCTTTTGAATGATCAACTTCCATCTGATACAAAAGTCGGTAAGTTCCTTTCTCTGATCCATGGGAAAAAATACCCATTAAAAAATAAATACATTCCAAATCAAAGTTTTCACAACCGCCAAGTTTTTGTTTGTATTACAGATCAGCCGAAAATTGTCAAATCTTTGACCCAGCAATATCGGGCAACTTTAGTGGATCTCAGTATACAGGAAATGCCCTGCTCCTCCAGCTTCCGTCTGACTCCGCAAGAACTCACTTGGCTTCAACGAAATTTGATTCTGCACGGTATTCGGCAGCAATATCCTTCGATCCGTTTGAAGCACTCAAAAGCAAAGAGGAAAGAAAAGAAGGCCCCTCTTCCCGTAAGGGACCTTCCCCGTTTCCTCGAATATTGTTGCTCCTACGACCCCAACGCTCGGCCTACACGCGACGAAGTTTATGCAGCCTACCAAAATTTTTGTCTGTCTTCTACCGTAGAAACCCCTATTCGCTTCGGGAAGCAGCTTCGCGCTCTTCTTTCGGAATCCCTCCCAAACGTCAAGTACAAAGTGGCTCGCCGCCAAGATCTAGACGGCACCGCATTGTGTTACGTAGGCTTGAACGTAAAGCAAGACACAGCACCGTCTGAATCCCCACCTCCCGAAACAGTTCCATCTGTCCCAGACACCTTTCGTAATCTTCTGGCCGAATTGGAACATTTTTCAGATGAGATCATACCAACTTTCCCATCGGATACATTTATCGTCTGATGGGATTATGACCCAACCGTTAAGCGAAGTCCATATTCTGACCAAAGTAAACTGCCCAAAAAGCCCACAAACTGAGCATACTCATCCGCAGTTCCAGGATGTTTGCGGCCTGTCCTCCAAGACACTGTGTTCATCACCCAGTGTATGTTCAAACAGTTCGCATCTTCATGCACAGCGTACACGATTTGGTAATCTTCTCCATAATACCAAGCAACCTGCTCAGCTAGTTCTCTTGCCAAATACACACTGATCGGCTCTACCGGTTGAAACGACAGGATCATATGGCGAAGTCGAATTCCCTCATATTTCCCCATCCGCTTGGCCAGCATCTCCATTTGCTCAACAGCATCTCGTAGACTGCATCCTATGCTTCCTTTGCATCCGCTCGGACATTTTTTCTCAGCCAGCACATATCCCAGAACATCACGAATCGCGTTGTCATCGTGATATTTGGGCCCCTGGCCTTCCGCATTATTGCTTACGACTTTAAAAAATGCCATAATACGTCATGAACCTCCTCCAACAGTTCTTTATCCTTCTCGTTTTCACACTTTTTCGCTGCACTGTCCAACTGGCATAACAGGCAAATCGCTTTCGTCATGAATGCCTCACGCGTCGAATTTGCTACTATACTCTGACGGATGAGTTCACTCTTTGTCAGATTGCTTTGTTTTGCCAATTCCTCTAATCTATCATTCTGTTCCCATGTAATCTGTACGCTAATTTTAATATACCCGTTTTTCATGACTTTATTTTCTCCTTAATATTGTACTTCAGGCTCCCATAGATGTCGCAAGGGGAAGGAGTTTTACTCCTTCCCAAGGGAACCCTTACCTCAATGTTAAGTTATCTTAAAAAGATATAATCAAAAAAGAGTTTGCATCATGTTCCACCCACCCTCCCAATGATGCAGAAAGCCCCACGCAGATCCATAAAACCCGGTCTGTGTGGGGCTTTAAAAATTCCAACAAATGTTCACATTCTCGCCGTCCAGTTCGATCCGTTGGATGAACTCGGCGGCAACTACTTTCTTTTCTGCAAAGGACAAGGAAGAAAAGTCGATCCGCTCCGTTTTCTTGTTCTGCTGCGCAGCCTGGGCTGCCAGCCGCTCTCGTTCCTTGTGAAGGCGTTCGATCTCTTGGGATATGTAGGAAGCTGAGATGGCACTGCTCTCGGCCAAGGCCGATACCAAGCGCTGGATCTTCTCCTCCACAGCCAAAATATCCTTGGACACTTGACTGTCCGCCGCGGCCACCGGTTCCTCCGGACACGCCGCAAGAACCCGTTCCACCTCCTGCTGCACCGCCCGCTCCAGCTCCCGAAGGTCGATCTGGATCGACGCATCGCAGGACGCAAAATTAGAACGGCCGGAGCAGAGGAGGACATACCGATTCTCTGCCTTTCGGTAGTTCACCTTGATGGAATACCCGCAGCGTGCGCACTTCATCAGGCCCGTAAGCCAGGTGTATTTTCCCGCGTTGCTCCGCTGGATCTGCGGGTTCTTTTCCAGCTTTTGCTGAACCTCCAACCAGAGCTCTGGTGCAATGAAGCCGAGGTGATTCGAGACGGTAAGCATCTGATGCTCCGCAGAAGAATACATACCCTTCGCCCGGTCTCTCCGGCCGATCACGTTGCAGGCGTGTTCCCCATCGAAGGCTTCGATCTCCTGCTGGGGCTGCACGCCCTTGCTCATGTACCACCAATAAATCTCCGGGCTGGCCTTCACATAAAGCGGGCTGTGGAGCATGCGAGAGATTGTTACACTGTCCCAAGCCACACGTCGCGGCCCAGGGATGCCTCGCTCCGTCAGCTCCCTAGCCAAGGCTCGCAGCGATAAGCCCGGCTCCCGGTAACGTGTAAAAATCTCTTGCACAATGTCCGCCTTTTCGTTGACGATCAAAGTGGAGGCCTGCCCACCCTGTGGCCCTGCACATTTCCCCAGCGTAAACCCGTAGGGGGCCGGACCGCCCGGCCAAGCCCCCAGAGAAAATCGATGGTGGTAGTTATCCTTCACCCGCTGTGCAGTCGTCTCCCGCTCCAGCTGGGCAAACGTCATAATGATGTTCAGCATCGCCCGCCCCATGGGGGAGCCAGTGTCGAACTGTTCTGTCACAGAAACGAATGCAACACTGTGCTTCTCCAGCACCTCCCACACGCGGCCGAAGTCCGCAATCGAGCGACTGAAGCGGTCCAAACGGTAGACAAAAATGCGCTGGATTGTTCCATTCTGAACCCCTTCCATCAACGATTGAAAGCCGGGACGGTTCGTATTTTTTCCGGAGAAACCGCGGTCCTCAAAGACCAGTACCTCCCCACTGGACAGTTTTCGGCAGAGGTCGATCTGCGCCTCAATAGACAGGCTGTCTATCTTCTCCACGCTCTGGCGTGCGTAAATGGCATCCATAATCCACTTCACGCCGCCCGCGTCTCGGCCGCTCGAAGTTGGAGAAGCCGCAGTAGACAACGCCGATGACAGGCTGCCATTCGACTCTTTTGGCGATCAAGATTGGGCTCCCACGAGCCTCGATATGTATGCGTGATGGTCATAGTTGGTGCCTCCTTTGAAGCTGCATTGCTTCAATCGTATGCAAGTCAGAATCGCTGCTATGACGATCAGCAATTTCCGCTTGATCCCCTAATTGGCACTCATGGCCTAGTTTAGAAATGCAAAAAACGACACTATTTCAAACAGTGTCGTTTTTTGTATACTTGATGCTTTTTATATACAGTTTTATAAATACTTCATTGGATTTCCTCGCAGGATACTCCATAGGTTACCTTCGGATGAGTGCAGATAGTCATAGGTCAAGTCCTCTTCGATCGTCTGAACGATATAGCTGCAGTGCATCCCTTGTGTGTTAATTGGAATTGGTTCGCCAAAGGAAGGTGACAATCTGGGCGCGAGTACAGCCCTGGTCTGGAGAAAAAGTCGTGGAGGAGGTACCGTTGGTGATCTCCTTTGCCACAGCCCAGAGGACGGCGTTGTAGTAATAGGCGTTCTGGGTCACGTCGGCGAAGGGGTTCGCTGTCTGGTCCGCCTGGGGCTGCTTGGCTACCCGCCAGAGGAAGGCCGCTGTCTGCCCGCGGGTCACGGTGGCGTCGGGGCTGAAGGTGGTCGCGCTGGTGCCATTGGTGATGCCCTGCTCCACGGCCCAGAGGACGGCGTCGTAATAATAGGCATCCTTGGATACGTCGGTGAAGGGGTTTTCCGCACCGGCCGCCTTGGGGCTGCCCTGAGAGCGCCAGAGGAAGGTGACCGTCTGGGCGCGGGTACAGATGCCGTTGGGGAGAAGGTGGTGGCGCTGGAGCCTTCCATCAGGCCGGCGGCCAGCACGTACTTCAGAGTCTCGCCGTCCTTGCCTGTGGCTGTGGTATGGATAGAGATTTCTTTTTCGTATTCATCAGTAAGCGTCCCTAAG
>OLOH01001937.1_pt1 | contig 10955 bp, 10 predicted proteins | sample 1673221 | NCBI WGS metagenome assembly OLOH01 (sample SAMEA3136767, study PRJEB25190) | human gut metagenome
TATGGGGTTATAGAAACTGACTGCCTGATTTTTTGTGTTTTTTATTAAAAATTGGCATTTTCCACAATGTGTTCGAGGGCCTGTGCCTGTATGACGAAAACGGCGAGATCATCCCCGGCCTGGCTGAAAGCTGGGATATCTCCGACGACGGCCTGACCTATACCTTCCATCTGCGCCAGGGTGTGAAGTTCCATAACGGTGCTGATTTCACCTCTGCCGATGTGGTGTACACCTACAACAATTTGGCCGGCATGAACGGCGAAAAGGCTGTTTCCAGCAAGTTTGATAACGTGGAGAGCTTTGAGGCCCCCGACGACTATACGTTTGTGATCCATCTGAAAGAGCCCTCCGCTGGGTTCCTGTCTCTGAATATCATTGCGGTGCTTCCCGAAGGATATGAGGACCAGGCCACCGCTCCTGTGGGCACCGGCCCCTTCAAGTTTGTGGAGTACACTCCTTCCCAGAGAGTGGTGCTGGAAAAGAACGATGACTACTACGATGAGGACCGGATGGCCAAGGTAGACCGTGTGGAGTTCTACATCATGTCCGACTCCGCCGCCGTGGTTTCCGCTTTGCAGTCCGGCCAGCTGGACATCGCCTCCATCGGCGCTGACGACGCCTCTGTGCTGGAAGGCCAGTTTGACATTTACAACTCCCCTCAGAACATGGTGCAGATCTTTGCCCTGAACAATGAGGTAGAGCCCTTCAATAACCTGGAAGTCCGCCAGGCCATCAACTATTGCATCGATAAGGACCAGATCATCAACAGCGTGTTCGGTGGATATGGCACCAAGCTGTACACCAACTTCAGCCCTGTTATGGGTGTGTACTACAATAAGGACGTGGAAGGCACCTACGACACCGATGTGGCCAAGGCCAAAGAGCTGATGGAGCAGGCAGGATACGCCGACGGCTTCTCCTTTACCGTGAAGGTTCCCGCCAACTATCAGGCCCACATCGATACCGCCCAGATCATTGCCCAGCAGCTCCAGCAGATCAACATCACTGTGAACATTGAGACCGTGGAATGGGCAACCTGGCTGGAAGATGTGTATACCAACGCCAACTACGAAGGCACCATCATCGGTTTGACCGGTAAGCTGGACCCCGATGCTGTGCTGGGACGTTTTAAGACCACTTACGAAAAGAATTTCTTCAACTTCAGCAATTCCGAGTACGATGAGCTCATCACCAGCGCCCTGACCGAGCAGGACGAGCAGGTGCGGATCGATGACTACAAGCGCTGCCAGGAAATCCTTGCCGAGCAGGCCGCGGCCGTGTTCATTTGCGACCCCAACCTGGTGGTGGCTTGCCGCAAAGACCTGAAGGGTTACACCTTCTATCCCGTGACCTTCCACGATATGAGCAAACTGTATTACGAGGGATAAGTTTCCCAAGGCAACCATAGGAACAGTAAAGGGGCCGTGCCGGGCCGGATAGCCCGGGCGGCCCTTCCACTGTGGGAAAGGAAAAGATCGCGTATGGTCTACTATTATGTCCGAAAAGTAGCGGGGTTTTTAGTCACCCTGTTCCTGGTGTCCATTCTCACCTTCGCGGTGTTCCAGATCCTGCCGGGCGACCCGGCGCTGGTCATCCTGGGCGTGGACGCCGACCCGCTGCAGATTGAGCAGCTTCACGAATCCATGGGCCTGGATAAGCCCTTGCCCATCCGGTTTTTGTCGTGGATCGGCGGGGTGCTCCGGGGCGACCTGGGCACTTCCTACCGGTATCACCAGCCCGTGTCCGATTTGATCGGCAACGCTTTTGGCGTTACGGTGCAGCTGGCTGTGTTTGCCCTGATCCTCACCGCCGTGGTGGGAATCCCCGTGGGCATCTGGCTGGCCCATCACAGCAAGAAACCTTACGCTATGCCGGTTTCCATGCTTTCCCAGCTGGGACTTTCCGTGCCGGCGTTCTGTTTCTCCGTGCTGCTCATCAATATTTTTTCCGTGCAGCTGGGCTGGCTGCCTTCCATGGGGTATACCCCCTTTACCCAGGACCCTGTGGCTTGCCTGAAAAGCCTGACGATGCCTTCCGTGGCCATAGCCTTTGGCTCGGCGGCAGTGCTGATCCGCTATGTAAAGGTCAGTGTTACTGCCCAGGAACGCCAGGATTACGTAAAGACCGCCCAGAGCAAAGGTGTTGCTTCCCGGAAGATCCTGCGGGGCCATGTGCTGCGGAATTCCCTGATTCCCGTGCTGACCATTTTCGGCATGACCATCACCGATGTGCTGGGAGGCAGCATCATCATTGAGAACGTGTTCTCCCTGCCCGGCATCGGCAAACTGGTGTCTTCCTCCATCAATTCCCGGGATCTTCCCCTGATCCAGGGCTTGGTGCTGTATTTGGCCATCATCGTGGTGGTCTGTAACTTCGTGGTGGATGTGCTGTATTCGGTCATCGACCCCCGCATCCGGCTGAAGTAAAGAGGGAGGGAAAAAGTTTTGCGTTTCAGTACCGTATTAAAAAAATGCCTTCACAACAAGAATTTTATCATCGGAAGCTGCATGGTGGTCCTGATGGTGCTCATCATGGTCGTGGGCTTCTTCTATATGCCCTATGACCCCAACGCCATGGACACGGAAAACGCCCTGCAATTTTTCTCCCCGGCCCATCCCTTGGGCACCGACCAATTCGGCCGGGATATTTTGAGCCGCATCATGGAAGGCACCCGGGTGTCCTTTTTGGTGGGCGCCTTGACGGTGGTTTTCGGCCTGATCGTGGGCGGGACCATCGGCTCCATTGCCGGATATTACGGCGGTAAGGTGGACGAAGTCATCATGAAGCTCATCGATACCCAGATGGCTTTCCCCGGCGTGCTGCTGGCGTTGATGCTCATTGCCGTGTTCGGCAACAGCCTGCAAAACTTGATTTTGGCTTTGGGCATCATGTCCATTCCCCGGTTTGCCCGTATTTCCCGCAGCGGCTTTATCAAATATCGGGACGCGGAATTTATCAAGGCTGCCAGATCCCGTGGCGCCGGGGACGGGCGGATCATCTTCCGGCACATTTTGCCCAACATTGTGCCCGAACTGATCGTCACCAGCTCTCTGGGATTTGCCGGCGCCGTCATGAGCGAGGCCGGACTTTCCTACCTGGGACTGGGCATCCAGCCCCCCACCCCCAGCTTTGGCAAAATGCTCAGCGAGGCCCAGGGCGAGATCCTGAAGGCCGGATGGTATGTGCTGGTGCCCGCCTTAGCCATCACCCTGCTGGTGATGGGATTCAATCTGATCGGCGACGCGTTGCAGGAGGTGACCCAGCATGGCAGATAAAACCCCTGTGCTCTCCATTGAGAGCCTGACTGTAGATTTCGAACTTGGCAAGACCTGCCACGCAGTGCGGGACACCAGCGTGCGCATTGAGCCGGGAGAAATGGTGGCGCTGGTGGGAGAATCGGGCTGCGGCAAAACCATGACCGCCTTGTCGGCCATTGGCCTTCAGCCCCGCAATGCCAAGATCCCCCAAGGAAAGATCCTGTTCGACGGTTCCGAGCTGCGGGGCTTGACAGAGGACCAATGGAACCAGTACCGCGGCCGGAATATCGCCATGATCTTCCAGGAACCCATGACCGCGTTGAACCCCTTGATGAAGGTGGGCAAACAGATCAGCGAAAACGCCCGGACCCACGGCGCCACCAAAGAAGAGGCCAAACGCCGGGCCCTGGAAGTGATGCGCCAGGTGGGCCTGCCCGATGTGGAGCGGCTGTATAACGAATATCCTCACCGGCTGTCCGGCGGTATGCGCCAGCGGGTGATGATCGCCATGGCCCTGGTGAACCAGCCGGAATTGCTCATTGCCGACGAGCCCACCACGGCTCTGGACGTGACCATTCAGGCGCAGATCATGGAACTGATCCGTGACATGAATAAACAGATGGGCACCGCCGTGCTGCTGATCTCCCACGACCTGGGGGTCATCCGCCGGATGTGCAGCCGGGTGTACATCATGTACGCCGGCCGGGTGGTGGAAAGCGGAACCACCCAGGAAGTGCTGGCCCATCCCCTCCATCCCTATACCAAAGGGCTGATCGCCTCCATTCCCTCCCTGGAAAAACGTGGACAGCGGCTTTCTTCCATCCCCGGAACGGTGCCCGCTTTGGAGGACCGGTCCGAGCACGGCTGCCCCTTCTACAACCGCTGCCAGAAACGCCGGGATATTTGCGAAAAAGAAACGCCTCCCATGGTGGTGCATAAGGGCCACATGGCGCTGTGCGTGGACGCGAAGGAGGAATTGGGACTGTGAACACTATGGAAAACACAGAAAAGAAAACTCCCCTTCTGGAGATTCGGAACTTGACCAAGGAATTCCGCCAGGGCAAGGACCGGGTCATGGCCGTCCATGAGGTGACTTTGGATATTCATAAAGGGGAAGTGTTTGGCCTGGTGGGAGAATCCGGCTGCGGAAAATCCACCTTTGGGCAAATGCTGGTCCACCTTCTGGACCCCACTTCCGGCAAGATTTTCCTGCAGGGGGAGGACATCACCCGTCCGCCCCGCCGGGAACGGAAAGACCTGTGCAAGCGGATGCAGATCGTGTTCCAGGACCCCTATTCTTCCATCGACCCCAACAAGACCATCGGCTGGCTGGTGGAAGAGCCCCTGCGTATCCACGGCATCGGCAAAACCCAGCAGGAGCGGGACGAAAAAGTGGGGAAGGTTTTGAAAGCCGTGGGCCTGGACGACAGCTACCGGACCCGTTGGCCCAACGAGCTTTCCGGCGGCCAGCGGCAGCGTGTGGCCATTGCCATCGCCCTGATCCTGGACCCGGACTTTGTGGTGTGTGACGAGCCTGTTTCCGCCTTGGACGTTTCCGTGCAGGCCCAGGTGCTGAACCTGCTGCTGGATCTGCGGAAAGAGTTCGGGTTGACCTATTTGTTTATCTCCCACGACTTGAACGTGGTGTCCTATGTGTCCGACCGGATCGGCGTCATGTATCTTGGCAATCTGGTAGAGTTGGGAAGCGGGGAAGCCATTTCCAAAATGCCCCTGCACCCCTATACGGAAGCCCTGTTTTCCGCTTCCATGGATGTGGACGGGGACCGGGACAGGATCATCCTGTCCGGAGACCTTCCCAGCCCGGCCCATCCCCCTGCCGGATGCCCCTTCCACACCCGCTGCTTTGCCTGCACCGAGCGGTGCAAAACGGAAAAGCCCTTGCTCCGGGAATTTGAAGGGGGCCGGTTCTGCGCCTGCCACCTGGTGGAGGAGCGTACGGGCTTGAAGCCTGTGGAGAAGCCGAAAAAAATCGAGGAGGGAAAGACAGAATGAAAGCAGTGTTTCTTTCCGATATTCATGTGGATATCAACCGGGATTACCCCGTGGCGGAGGAATTGGCCCGCTATGCCAAGGACCAGAACGCCCATTTGGTGGTGATCGCCGGAGACGTAAGCGAGAAACAGCAGGAGACCCTGGAAACGTTGGACCGAATCGAACAGCTTGCAGGGGCAAAGGTGCTGTTTGTGCCTGGAAACCACGATTTGTGGGGCCCGGAAGGGGACCCCGACCAGATCAATGCCATTTACGACCGTTACTGTCAGGACGAACATTGTCTGTGCGGCCGGGACTATGTCTGCGGGGATAAAGTGATTATCGGCGATGTGGGCTGGTATGACTATTCCTTCGGCAGCGGCCGGTACAGTTTTGAAGAGTTTGAAAAAATGTCCCTGGCCGGGCGCACTTGGCAGGACTCCCTGCGCAATGCCTGGACCAAAGACAATCTGGGCCGCAACCAGTGGATGTTGTCCCGTTTGGAGGCCCGTATGGCCGCCTATCCGGACAAGCGCTTGGTGATGGTCACCCATATGCTGCCCATCAAGGAGTTCACCGTGCCCCAGGAAATGGCCAACTGGTCCTATTTCAACGCCTTTTTAGGTTCCCGGAAGCTGGGTGAGCTGTACCACCGTTACCCGGTGGAGATAGCCGTGTGCGGCCATGTGCATTACCGGAAGAGCCTGGAAAAAGAGGGCATCTACTGGATGTGCCGGTGCCTGAACTACCACAGCGAGTGGCGTCCCCAGGATGGAGAGACCCTGAGGGAGCAGATTGAAAAAGCAGCGGAGGTCGTGGATCTGTGAGCGTGTTTTTTCTAGCGGATACCCACTTTGGGGATGAGACCATCCTGCGGTATGAAAACCGTCCCTTTGCTTCCGTGGAAGAAATGGACCGGGAACTTGTGCGCCGGTGGAATGAGACCGTGAAGGACGGGGACACCGTTTTTCATTTGGGGGATTTCTCTTCCTTGGGGGAAGAGGAGGATCGGGAATTGCTGTCCAAGCTTCGGGGGAACAAGGTGCTGGTGCTGGGAAATCACGACCGGCATCGCACTCCGGAAGCCTGGCGTTCCCTGGGGTTCCAGGAAGCGGTGCCTTGGCCTTTGGTGTGGGAAGGATTTTATATCCTGTCCCATGAGCCCCTGTATGTGAACCGGAACATGCCCTATGCCAACGTGTTTGGCCATGTGCATGGAAATCCCGCCTACCGGGACGCCAGCCCCCACAGCGTGTGCGTGTCGGTGGAACGGATCGGATACACCCCCTTGTCCTTTGAAGAGCTGCGTCAGCGGTTGCGGGCAGGGGAAACAGAATGAGTATAAGATCTCTTTGTGATCCTTTGGTTTTGGCCGTCCCTTCGGGGGCGGCTTTTTCTATGGAGAATGCTTGACTTAAAGGGCGGTTTAACTGGTATAATGACTAAAAATAGTCCGTTTCTTTGCAAGCCGTTCCATGGGCTTGGCGGATAGGGTGTGCTTTTATTTTTGCGGATAGAACAATTTCTTTTGGAAAGGATGGACGTACTATGCAAACGGTCACATTAGGCAGGACAGGGATCACCGTCAACAAAAACGGATTCGGCGCGCTGCCCATCCAGCGGGTGGGGGCGGATTACGCCGGAAAATTGCTGCGCAAGGCGTATGAAGCGGGGATCACCTATTTTGACACCGCCCGGTCTTACACCGACAGCGAGGAGAAAATGGGCCTGGCCCTCTCGGACGTGCGGGAGAAGATCTACATCGCCACCAAGACCCCGTCCACCACGGTGGAGGGCTTTTGGAAGGACCTGGAAACCAGCCTGCGGCTTTTGAAAACCGATTATATCGACGTGTACCAGTTCCACAACCCGGAATTCTGCCCCAAGCCCGGGGACGGCACTGGCCTGTATGAAGCCATGCTGGAAGCCAAACAGCAAGGGAAAATCCGGTTTATCGGCATCACCAACCACCGGCTCCATGTGGCGGAAGAAGCGGCAGCTTCCGGGTTGTATGACACCTTGCAGTTCCCCTTCTGCTACTTGGCCACGGACCGGGATATTGCCCTGGTGAACCTGTGCAAGGAAAACAATGTGGGCTTTGTGTCCATGAAGGGCCTCTCCGGCGGGCTTATCACCAATTCCGCCGCCGCGTACGCCTGGCAGGCCAAGTTTGACAACGCCCTGCCCATCTGGGGTGTGCAGCGGGAAGAAGAGCTGGACGAGTTCATCAGCTATATCGACAATCCTCCCACCATGGACGACCCGGAGATCCAGGCTGTCATCGAGAAGGACCGGAAAGAGCTCATCGGCAATTTCTGCCGCGCCTGCGGTTATTGCATGCCCTGCCCTGCGGGGATCGTCATCAACCAGTGCGCCCGGATGAGCCAGCTCATCCGCCGGAGCCCCTCCGCCAATTTCCTGACCCCGGAAAGCCAGGCCATGATGATGAAGGTGGAAGATTGCCTCCACTGTGGCCAGTGCAAGAGCAAATGTCCCTACGGCCTGGATACTCCCACTCTGCTCGAGCAGAATTTGGAGGACTATAAAAACATCCTGGCCGGAAAGGTGAAGATCTAAACGAGCCGAATCCCAAAAAAGAAAGCCGCCCATCAGGGCGGCTTTTTTGCTGAGCGTTCAAGATTACAGTTCGTACACGGAACCGTCGTTGGAGAAGGTCATCTGGTCTCCCAGAACAGCCTTGGCAGCGGCCAGTTCCCCTTCAAAGTCGTGAAGGATCTCCAAACCGTGGTGGTAGAACACTACCTTGCCCACCTGGATGCCGGAATCTTTCAGCTCCTGGCAAAGCCCGGCAGCGGTGTGATGGCCCGTCTCCAAAAAGACCATGTCACAGCCTTCCATCTGGGGAGCGATCTCGGAAAAGTCCCGGAAATCCCCGGAGAACAAAATCTTTTTCCCTTCGGCTTCCACCACAAAGGTGTAGCTCAGCCAGGGCAGGCCGGGAGCGGGCTGGCCCAGGTGATAGTTGTGGTAAGCGGTGAGTTTGAACCCGTTCTGGTCGTATGCCACCCCGTCGCGGAGCAGATGGGGGTCAAGGTGAAAGACGGTTTCGTAATTGCCTTCGCTGGCACGCAGCATGGCCATGACCCCGTCGAAGACAGACAGGTCGGGCATGTGGACCTGGATCACTTTGCCCTCCATCCGTGCCTGATGCTCGGGGGAAAGGGTGCAGATCTTCCGGAAATTCCACAGCAAGTGGGGCAGGCCGCCGGTGTGGTCCATGTGGGTGTGGGTGATAAAGATGGCGGCGGTTTTTTGCTGGTCAATGCCCCCCACATAGGAGGCATAGCCGGCGTTTTCCCCGGCGTCGATGAAGTAAAGGTTTCCCCCGGTCTCAATGGCTACGCTGGTCTGATGGCGGCCGGGCATGGGTTCCGTGCCGGAACAGCTTCCTAAAACAGTGATCTTCATATGGGTGCTCCTTTTAATATGGTTTCCTAGGATTCCAAAACAGAATAAAACGGTTTCTTTAGGATAGCACACCAGGAGAAAAAGTCAAGGCCGCCCCTGGCGCGCCGGGAAAGAACGTGTTACAATAGGCCCAGACACAATGGACGTAAAGGAGTGTTTCCTATGTTTTGGAACGGATGGGGCTCCATGCCCCTGATCACCGGCGGCCAAAGCCGGGCCATCAACGGGGAAAATCCCCGGGGCGAAAAGGGCAAAGGGGGCATGGCCGCCAGCAATTTGGGGCCTTCCCGAAAAGGTTCCCCCTGCCTGGGGAAAATCGAGCCGGGGGAAACCGCTGTGCTGGGGGAGATCGACGGCCCTGGAGTGATCCAGCACATCTGGATCACGGTGACCGACAAGACCAGCGACGCCGATTGCTTTGTGCTGCGGGACCTGGTGTTCCGCATCTACTGGGACGGGGCGGACCGGCCTTCGGTGGAGTGCCCTCTGGGAGATTTCTTCTGCTGCGGCTTTGGCCAGGGATGCCTGGTCAATTCCCTGCCCATTGTGGTCAATCCAAACCGGGGGTTCAACTGCTATTTCCCCATGCCTTTCCGCAAAAAGGCGAAAATCACCATCGAGAACCAGCATAAAAACCCGGTGCCTGCCTTTTTCTTCCAAATCGATTATTGTTTGCAGCCCGTGCCGGAAAACGCCGGGTATTTCCATGCCCAGTGGCGGCGGCAAAGGCTTACGGAGAAGGGCAAGGACTACGTAGTGTTGGACAACGTCCATGGCCGTGGGCAATATGTGGGCACCTATCTTGCTCTCACCACGTTGGAACGGTATTGGTGGGGAGAAGGGGAGATGAAATTCTACATTGACGGGGACCAGGAGTATCCCACCATCTGCGGCACAGGCACAGAGGATTATTTTGGGGGCGCCTGGAGTTTTGCCCGTCAGGAGAACGGAAAAACAGTGGAGCAGACGTACTGCACCCCGTTTATGGGCTACCCCTTCTATTCCCGTCACGACACAGCCGTGCACAACGATTACCACAACGACGACTGCCCGCCCATGCGGGGATTTTACCGTTGGCACATTCCGGACCCCATCCATTTTGAGGAGGACATCCGGGTGACGCTGCAACAGATCGGTGTGTGCCACCGTGGGCTGTTCGAGCGTCAGGACGATGTGGCCACCGTGGCCTATTGGTACCAGACCCAGCCCTGGACGGATTTCCCGCCCCTGCCCTCTAAGGAGGAGCGCTGGCCCCGGTAAGCCCTTTTGGGAGGGCTTAGAAATGCTCGGTGAGGAACACGGTCCTCTTGGGGAACGCGCTGCGCAACGTTTTCCCGTTGGAGGAAAGGACCACACCGGGTTTGTAAAGGGCTTCATCCACAGAGAGGAACCCTAAAAGCAGCTGGGTCAATACCTGAACGTCCAACGCCAGGTCAGCCTGGAAAGCTTCCAAATCCGGCAGCTTTGTGACAGAGACGGTGCCCTGACGGTTGGCCACCTGAAATACCCCGTTGTTTTCCGGCAGGAAGTCGTCCTTGACTCCCAAGGTGTAGGATGTGCCTTCTTGAGGGGCTTTCTTTTCCAGTGCCTTTTCCACGTGGATGACCCGTGCCATGGGCTGTTCGTAGAAGTTGGAGGACAGGTCGTAACTTTCGTTCAGCAGGGAGTACAGGGGCACGTCGCTGGGCAGGACCAGGCGGAAGGTAGCATACTGGGCGTTTAACCGGTAGAGCAGGCCCAGCACTTGATACAACCCTTCCGGGCGGACAAAGGCAAGTTCTTTTACGTTGCCGATTTTGGAGAAAGAATCGGTGTCCTCCGCGGCCAGAACCACATAGGCCAGAGGGCCGGAGCCGTCCTCCAAGAGGTAGGCGTAAAGCCGCTGCTTGTAGGGGTCCTTTCCCAGCAGGGCTTCCCAGTGGTGGTCCTCCCGCTGGATGGACAGATTGTATTGGGCCAAATGGGCGTTATATACGGTCTTGAAAGGCGTCAAGTCCTGGCCGGGTTGGAACATCCGCACCTGGCAGGTGCAGCGGAAATTGGAGAGAGATTCCACAGGAATTTGATATTGTGTGGAAAGCTGGCACAGTTCATAGCCAAATTTCCGGTAATAGATATGGGAAAAGGGATACAGGGAAGAAAACACGGTTCCCCGGTCCCACATCCAGCGGAGAGCCGTTTGAAAGATCTGGCGCACAGCGCCGCCATACCGGTATTCCGGCAGGGAGGAAACCCCTCCCACGCCCACCATGGGCACCCAGGTCCCCTCATATTGCA
>OLOH01001942.1_pt1 | contig 10951 bp, 7 predicted proteins | sample 1673221 | NCBI WGS metagenome assembly OLOH01 (sample SAMEA3136767, study PRJEB25190) | human gut metagenome
GTCTTTTGCTTCAAGTCAAGCGTGATCTTAGCTCTCGAGCGAACCAAGGCGATTGTCACCTCATTCTTCTGATCTTTCTTGAGGGTCGCTGTCCCCTGCCCTGTCATCAAGATGGGCTGAGGCTTTGTAGCATTGCTGGGGTCCTTATCAGGGATAGCCATACGGAGCAGGTCTTGCTTGAAGATGACCTTATTAAGGTCAGTGTTCATAGCAGAGCTCTCGTTGGCAATGACGTAGATATCCTTAGCTCCTTCGTGAGCCTCTACGCGTAGCCAGTCGCTGAGATCGGTCGGAGTGGTAAAGCTCTGCTGCACGTCTAGAGCTCCTCCAGTCTGATTGAAGACTAGGATACGGATCGTCTGCACGGGTAGGTCCTCTACGAGGAGCTGCTCCCCGCGTAGAGTCATCGTCGGGATAGAGAGCTGTACAGTGGCAGGCTCTAAAGTCTCTCTCAGATCACTGCGCTTACACCCAGACAGCGCTGTCAAGAAGAGCGCCGATAGTGCGAGCAGCGTGGTAAGTATAGGTCTATATAGTTTCATAGGATTTCAAACTTTGCGTGTGAATGAGACTTTAGTAGATGACAAACTGGTGAACAATATTCCACGGGGTCACAACAATCTGCACAGATATGTTGCCAGATCGCATGTCGATGAGGATATTGAGCATCTTGCCTATCTCGGGTAGCATGAGGGTGTCTCGTGAGTCTCTCGTAAAGCTCTCCAAGCAGTTGTTGCCAACGTAGAAGTCTAGCTGGAATGGCTTGCCGTCGATAGACGGATAGACTCTGAAGGGTGCTATGTGATAGTCGCCCGTGGAGCTGTCTAGCGATCCAGTCAGACGGTAGGTAGTGGGATTACCATTGTATGTGTCAACTATAGAGTAGTTGTCCAGTGACTTGCCAAATAGTATCTGTGCTGCAGCGAAGTCTGTCGGGTCAAAAGCTTGTCTCTTGTACCCTTGGCGATCTAGCCACTGCTCATAGCCTAGGACTGTCACATTGACCTGACAGGTGCGTCGGTAAATGTCTATAGTAGCTGGCTCGCCTAGCTCGAGTACGCCGTACTGCTGCTGACGATCTAGTCGGCCAGAAAATAAGTCTGTGGGGTACTGTCCAAAGCCGTCTGCACGCTGTAGTGGCATCTGGACATCCTCGATACGCTGTACGGACTCTAGACGAGCCATATCAGCAGGTGCTACGTTGCCCCAAGCAACAAATGTAAGGGACTTAGGGCCATAGTGCTCGATGTGGATAGGTTTGCGAGCCTTGACCTCCTCAGCGTTGAGGATGATCTTGTCAAGGCGCTTGCCAGACTCGTCAAACGTGAAGAGAACCACGTTCTGTACATCCCCATCAGAGGTTATATCCTTGTTGGAGATATCTACAGCTCGTACGGTCAGCTCGAAAGGTTGGGGACAATCTTCGATATTCTCTGCGATACAGCCAGACAAGAGGGCTATCATCGACACTATCCACGCCGTGGTCGCTGTCTTATTGATCCATCTCTGTACGATATTCATATTAGTGTCTCAATGGGGTGCTTAAAGTAAAGAGTAACAAGTGGGAGAGGCTGCCGTCATCGATATCAGATCATCTGTCTGACTATGAATGGGTCATAAAGCTAGTAGTGATGCCCGAGCAAGCGTATGACGCAGGCTCTCCTACTTGTGATAGAGACGGCTCTAGAGCCACCACCAGAAGGGTGGCTCTAAAGCGTCTGTAAAGAGCGTCTTACCAGACTACGTTTTGCTTAACGATGTTCCAAGGAAGAACCTTGCACATAACATCAAGGTTAGCCTTCTCCTGTGTTGGATCCTCAGGTGAGTTCGTACCAGGACCAGTGATCGTGAGAGAGATCTCGTACTTGTTGTTGCGCTCGATAGCGTTCTTAGCTGTGTGAGAAGCTTCGTACTCATAGCCATCCTTTACCCAGTTAACTAGGACAGGATAGTAGGTAGAGTGATCCTCAGCAGATACGATCCAGCCAGCCTCTACAGCCTGCTTGGCTTGATCAGCCGTTAGGTCTGATCCGTCAGCCTGTGTGAGCGTACCCTTGACACAAAGGATAGTTGGGTGATCTGCAGATTTGTTCTCTAGGATATAGAAGCCCTTGCCTGTCAGTTTACCTGTCTCTGTGAGAGCCATCTTGAGCTCTGCCATCTCCTTGTAGTTAGCCTCTGCTGGGGTGTACTTACCGTCAATCTTGCCGAAGTGCTGCTCACCGTAGAAGTAGTTAGCATCAGTGTTAACTAGAGACTCACCGAAGATGTTAGACTGAGCCTTAGCAACAAGACCGATCAGCTCACCCTCGTCAAACTTGACACCATAGAGAGTTGCGTAAGAGTCTGCGAACTTTACCGTAAGGTTCGTTAGAGCCATACCAGCGTGGATGTGCTTGAGTGCGATAGGCTCATTTACAGAGATACGATTGCCGTCACCAGCTGCGTAGCCGTAGTAGTTGTTACCCTTCTGGAGGTCGACGGAGACAGGCTCAGCGGTGAGCATGAAGGTACCCTGAGTAGGATCTTGATCCTTTGCAGATAGGGTGTGCGTAAGAGCCTTAACCTTTTCTAGAGAGAGACCCTTGAGGTTCTGGTCAGCGAAGTTAGCTACGACTACGAGTGTCTTAGTACCAGCTGTCGTCTCGATGTCCTTGACCTCGAGAGATCCAGCCTCAGCAGCCTCCTTGTAGGCAACCTGAGCCGAACCCTGGTAAACCATGACGGCTAGCTTCTGGACCTTCATGTCCTCATTGCCCTCGCCATCCTCATAAGCTCTGAGGCCAGCTGACTTAACTGCGACGCTGATAGTAGCATCTGTCTCGGACTGTGGTTCGTCCTGATTCTTGTTGCACGCCGTGAAGGCGAACGTGAGAGCCACGAGGCTCAGTAGGAAAAGCTTACTTTTCATAATAGTTGATTTGATTAGTGGTGAATATTTAGTTTGATTATCTGCTTAGAAGTTGTCCTGCATAAAGTGTAGGAACTCATCGAGGTTGTACTGAGCATCGGGCAGTCCGAGCTGTGCAGCCTTGGTTAGGTAGGTACGCGCATTGTCGTACTGTCCGTTGTAAGCGTAGGCGATGCCTAGCATAGTGTAGAGCTTTGTATTCTGCCTACAGCGCTCTAGTAGCTTGACGGCCTGTGCATAGCGTCCCGCCTCAAAGTCCATAATAGCGGCATTGGTAGCAGGCTCGACAGCGTTGGGGAAGGCCTCTGCAGCGATCACCCAGGTCTGATAGCGCTCGTCACTGCCAGCGGGGTAACTATTAGCCACCAGGTTGACCTCGGCTAGGCTGAGGTGTGTCGGGTGCTTCTTGATCACCTCCTTAGCCTCGGTTAGGTCAAAGCCCTTGACAACAAAGGAGAAGGTGATGACGGTACGACGGAGTGGCGGGTAGTAAGTCTGTAGCAGGTGAGCATAGGTCTTGCCATTGTCTATAGCACGTAGGGCTGCGGTGCGCTCGCTGGCGGGTCGCTCCTGGAGTATCTGGAGGATCTGCTCCTTATGCTCTACGCTACTTTCCTCGATGGCGGCTTTTAGTCCGTCCCAGTCGGCACCCATAGCGCGTGAGGTGTAGTGCCCCTTGAAGCGTGGATAGGTGCGTACGAGGTAAGCAGCTATGCTCTCGACACGACCCTCAGAGAGTCTCTGGTTGAGCTCAGCACTACCCTCTGGCGAAGCATATCCAGTCAATGAGAGCGCATCGACCGTCAGAGCACTATTGGTGGTGAGCTCCTGGAGCTTCTGGTCTATACGCTTGACCTCAGCGCGATTGTTCCCGAGGTTTAGATTCAGATTCGTCTTGCTAACTGGGAAGGTGATCATCGCTGTGAGGCTCTCCTCACGTCTCTTGGTCTCCTCGCCCTCAGGGACGAGCATCTCATAGCGATAGGTAGGCTGATAGAGCGGAGCTAGCGCATTGGGTGTCAGCATAGTGGTATAGTCGCCTAGGTCGCACCCAGCGCATCCATATCCCTTAGCGTAAAACACCAGCGAGGCGTCTTTCATCCATAGCGCAAAAGGTACCTCTGTCGTGTAGTGGTAGTACTGCTCCTCGCTTTTGCTACGCACTATATCGACCTCCTCGCCCATACGACGTAGCATGATAGCACGTGTACGACCCGATATAGAGATCTCTGGCAGCTCAAGCTGGTCAGAACCATCGTTGGCTCGTAGCGTCGGCACTACCTGTAGCACCGTATTGCTATTGAGTCGCTTCATATTGGAGAGGTCTATGTCAAAGTCTACGACTGCCCTCTCCCCCTGCCTGGTGACAACCGTCTGCGAGCTAGCTCTGAGTCCATCTAGTAGATTAGGCGCCTCCTGAGCTACCCCTTCTGCTGGTATCCATAGCATCGCTAGAGCAACGAGAGCGAGCGTAGTGGTATATAATATAGAGTGTTTCATATCTTCTACTGCTTTTGGTGGGGTTGTACGATTAGAAGAGGTAAATGAGTGAAAGCGTTGCTTTGGAGGGTCCGAAGTAGTTCTTCTTCTCCTTGGCTACCTCCTTGCCACAGTGCTCGCATTCGTACCTCGTATAGTCAAAGAGCGCATAACCTGCACTGATAGAGGCCTCTAGATTCCAGTGCTTACCGAGTACCCACTCATATCCGTAGGTGATACCAGCACCATATCCCCAGCCCTGCAGGCGGTAATCTTTGAGGTGCTTGAGACGACCTATGGGGACGTTGAGTCTATTGACATTGTAAAAACCTACAAGCCCGTGCAAACCAAAGAAGTGCCCGTTGAACGCCTCGCAGAGGTAGTAACGAGCCTCGGGTAGGACGGAGAAGTGCAGCCACTTCATTCCTGTATCCTTATTAATAGGATCGATGAAGTTATACCCACCGGATAGATCGATGGTCCAGCGTGGTGCGACCCGAACCTCAATACCAAGATTGGGTGTAGCAGTCCCCCAGTAGAGGAAATTGGTCTTGATCCCAACGTCCTGCGCCGTACACCATGTTATGGCGGCCAGCAGGGAGAGAAGGAGGGAGATAAGTCTATTTTTCATACGGTTTGCAATAACGGTTTCGTGACTAGTCCTATGAGAGACAGGAGAGCAGTGTATGTATATCGCTACAACGACTACCTCATAATAAATAGGAGAGGAGGGAGGTCGAGAGATCTACTTCTTCTTTCTCTTGTTTCTGTTGCAAAAGTAAAGAAGAGTAAAGCTAAAACAGGTATCAAATGCGGACAAAAACTTGCTCAAATCGGACAAGATTCTGTCGATGACTTATCAAAATCGGACAAAGATATTTCATATCATGCTAAGAGACACTCGATTACTGGTGATAAGTGCTACTTACGAGGCATTTGGTAAGAAGTAGCGTTCTCTTTTCATAATAGACAATATGATACATCCTATAGTTTCTCCTGATAGGCTCGAAAGTACGCCCACACTCAGCGAGAATTGCTGCTCTTGCAACAATTTCTACACAAAGAGGCTGAAAGCATTCAGATGAAGGAGAGCAAATGAATATCCTCCCTATGCGTCCGATCTGTGTACCCGTACAGATCTTGATGCGTATCGGACGCACGGAGGTCAGATGAGTGCGCGGCGCCGTCCAGTGGCGTAGAGAAAGGCGATCTCGATGAGACCTGAGAGGATTACGATGACGACGAAGGCGGTCAGCTCGACCTGCAGTAGCACGGCGATCCAAGCACCGAGAGCGATGACAGCCAGTGAGAGGAGTTGGTTGACGAAGACCTCTCGGTTGCGCCCATTGGCGGTGAGGACCAGCTCGATGAAGAAGCCTGAGATGAGCCATATAGGTATCAGTGCGGTCATCAGCAGGAAGACTGGTAAGATGAGATCCTCTATCGGACCATTGCCCATAATCCATATGATCGGCTTAGCGGTCAGCATGAGCGCCCCCATACAGAGGATGCCCATCAGCAGTTCGCCACGCAGTATCTTGTGTATGCGCTCTGTAGTATAACTGGTGCTGACCGAGGGAAAGAGAGCCACATTGAGCTGCTTGGTGATATACATAACGACGCTGACGATCTTCATCGAGAAGTCGTAACCCGTCAGGGAGGTCATACCAAAGAGCGAACCGATGACGAGGTTAAGCCCAGCCGACTTGACCGTCATCACTAGATAGGAGAGGAAGAGTGGGGTAGCCTCTCGCAGCAGGGCGAAGCATTTGCGCAGTGAAACGAGATGGAGCGAGAGCTTTTCGCGCCATAAGAGATAGCCGAAAGCGATCCCCGCCGAGAGTATATTGCTGGCCGAGGCGAGTAAGACGTAACGCGCCATATGGTGGGGTGTGAGTACCCAGAGGATGATGGCGACGGCTAGGAGCACCTTCGTAGCGATCTGTATGTAGAGGTAGATGCGTGTGTGCTGGATGCCGATAAAGTACCAGTTAGGCATAATGACACAGGCGACGACTGAGAGAAAGCTCGCCCAGAGGAGCGTGCGGTAAGATGCCAAGGCTCCGACCCATAGCACGATAGGCAGAAAGAGCAGGAAGGAGAGGAGGAGCAGGTAGAAACGACTAGAGAGGATCAGCGAAGTGATGTGTGACTTGCCCGCTAGGTCACGCTCCTTGTCGTAGTGCGCTAGGTAACGGGTGCCGATCATATCTAGTCCGTAGGTCACCAGTGTAGTGAAGTAGGTGATGATCGAAAAAGCGTAGACATAGGCTCCGTACGCTTCGGCACCGACACGATGGATCAGTATCGGGTAGATGATCAGATGAAAGGAGGAATTCAGCACATTGATCAGTCCGAGAGAGAGGAAGTTCTCTAGAACCAGTCTATTACCTCTGATCATAGAGCTTAGTCTCTGGAGGAGGTGCTTTGGCGCGGGAAGGGGAGGTTGATTCATCTGACGGAGTAGGACAGTCTGAGGCTCATAGTGACTAATTAAAAGCGAACGATGAGCGAGGCATCGTACTGGCGTCCCGTCAGGTAGTTAGGTACAGCGTACTGGTTGCGGTAAGCGTCCGAGAGCCAGTAGTAAGAGCCGATGTTGGTCATGTCAAAGAGGTTGAAGACATTCACCCCGATCGATACCTTGCTGAGCGCTTGTAGCCAGCGCCACGCACCAGGCCGTGCCTCCGCACGATCCCACAGCGTGTACTGCATACCGATGTCAACACGCTTGTAAGGTGTGCCACGGAAGAGCGGACGACCAAAGCCCTCGGCAGCGTTAAGCTGAGGGAGTCCCCCCGTCAGCACGCCACGCAAGCTGAGCGTGATACGCTTGTAACCAGGGAAGTAGTCCTGAAAGAAGAGTGACAAGTTGTAGTCTGGCACGTGTGGTAATGGCATCTCGCCATACCCCTCGATGGTCTGCCGTCCACGCATCAGCGAGCCAGTAAGCCACGAGTCTACGTCTGGGACAAACTCCCCAAAGAGCTTGACATCTAGCCCTACGATGTAGCCAGTGCCGAGGTTTTGACCTAGGTAGCGCTGCTTGACATTGTCCACGTAGTAGGGATTGATGCGAAAGAGATGCTTATAGTAACCCTCGGCGGTGAGGCGAAACTTGCGATCCGCCACGAGGAAGTTGTAGTCCACACCGACCAAGGCTTGTGCTGATCCTTGCGAACGCACCTGATCGTTGAGCAGTACAGACTGATTGCCCATAGCGTCAGCCTCGATGATGCGTATCTCCTTGTAAAAGGGGCTCTGGTAGTATAGCCCTCCAGCAGCTCTCACCAAGAGGTCGGACAGCTCTTTCGGTCGCCACGAAGCGACCAGACGAGGCGAGATGTCCGCTTTCTTATTGAACGACCAAAAGCTCCCCCGCACGCCTGCCGTCAGATGATAGCTCCCCGAGGGTGTCTGCCACTGCATCTCATCTTGCAGGTAGAGCGAGGCACGAGCCGAGCGCAGCGAGACGTTGGAGTAGAGATTGCTCTGCATCTTGATCAGATTGGGATCTCGTGGCAGATTGTAGCCGGCCGAGTCGAGCTTGACCCACTCAGAGATGTAGTCCGCGATCTGCTCGCCACGTAGCTCCGCACCCCACATGAGGCGATGCGTCTCGCTGAGACGCTGGTTGCCACTATAAGCGAGCGCAGCGACCGAGTAGCGGAGTAGGTTGCGGGCATGCTCATGATTGACGCCCGTGGCGAGGAGTTCCTGCTCCTCACCTCCAGTCGTTGGGTCAGCCTCCTTCTGCAGATAGTAAGCGCCCGTTATGTCGTAGCTCTCTCGCTCGTGGCTGTTGTAGAGGCTCAGGTCTAACCTATGTGCGCCTCGACTGCTAGGGCGCCAGTGTAGCGTCAAGGCACCAAAGAGTGTGGAAAAGCGATCCCGCTCCTGTCCGTCGAAGTAGACGGTAAAGTGCTTAGCGTTTTGCAGGGAACCGACAGTCGTCTCACGCTGTTCGGGACGAAAGCGGTACTGTGTCCAGGAGTAATAACCGATTCCTTCGATGCGCCAGCGATCGTTGAAGGTGTAGGTCAGATAAGTCTGCGCATCGGCATAGAAGGGGTTGTACTCGCCGCGGGTCTCCATCTTAGAGAGCATCTGTTGTGTGGTGCGCGTTCGGATGCCTGTGATATGGGTGAAGCGCCCATGCTTACCCCCCACGTAAAGACTATTATTCATCAGGCCGAGGGATACAGTCCCCTCGAGCTTCGTAGGGCGCTTGTACTGTATGTCTAGGACTGAGGAGAGTCGGTCGCCATAGTGCGCATCGAAGGCTCCAGCCGAAAAGTAAACTCGATCCACCAGATCGGTATTGACAAAGCTCAAACCCTCTTGCTCGGCAGAGCGCACTAATAGTGGGCGGTACACCTCGATACCGTTGACGTAGACGAGGTTCTCATCGAAACTCCCCCCACGTACATTGTACTGCGTACTCAGCTCGTTGTGCTGCGTAACCCCCGCATAGGTTGCCACCATGGACTCGATGCTACGTGTCGGCGAAGCCTCCATGGCGAGCGTCTGAGTCGTGATACGCTCCATACTGGGCGGACGCGCCTCGCCCCGCACCGTCACGGTACCTAAGGCTATAGCACTCTCTCCCAGCATCGGGTTAAAGTGCATATCTCGTGAGATACCCTGTGGGTACACTTGGCGCACCGTCTGATAACCGATAGAGCTGTAGGTGACCACCACGCTATCGGTCGTCGGGATCAGCTCCAAGCGGTAAGCTCCCGTTAGGTCGCTCCACGTGCCAAGGGCCGTACCCTCGACACGCACCGAGGCAAACTCAATCGGCTCACGGTCACGATCTAAGACGTAACCCGTAAGCGCCACACGATGGGGTGTCGCGACAGCCATCGTGTCGGTCGTCTGACTGTGTAGAGCCAGCACGCTACCCTGCAGTAGTAAGCAGAGCAGTAAGACGATGTAGTAAAGTGATCTCATCACCACAAAGGTAGACAAAAGTCGCAAGTTGTGAGCGATGTTTGTCGTCCGTTGTATCAAAGCGATACGTGTAACGATGATACGTGTAACCCTTTGTAGGAACGCACGGCTCGTGCGTCCGTTGCGTCCCTACAAAGGGCTATTTATAGGTGTGAGACGAAGCTCGGCTTACTTGACTGGTCGCAAGGCGCGCATAGCGTTGAGCACGGCAAGGACGGTCACGCCTACATCAGCGAAGACTGCCATCCACATAGTGGCTACACCGAGCAATGCGAGGAGCAGTACCAATACCTTAATACCTATGGCAAACCAAGCGTTCTGGAGGGCAATGCTGACCGTGCGGCGTGCGATGCGTATGGCAGTAGCGATCTTGAGCGTATTGTCGTCCATGATGACCACGTCGGCCGCCTCTATGGCAGCATCAGAGCCTAGTCCGCCCATGGCGATACCCACATCGGCACGCGCTAGGACAGGCGCATCGTTGATACCATCGCCTACGAAGAGAACGGTGCCACGAGCCGGCTGCTCGAGGATCGTCACGAGGCGTGCCAGCTTGTCCGCAGGAAGCAGATCCGCATAGTACTCGGTGATGCCCACCTGCTGTGCCACCTCACGAGCTACCTCCTCGTGGTCGCCTGTGAGCATAACTAGCTGGTGGATGCCTAGGCGGCTCAGCTCTTCGATCGTTTGTTTAGACTCCTCCTTGATCGTGTCCGAGACGACAATATGTCCCGCATAGTTGCCGTCGATAGCCGCATGGACGATCGTGCCGGCATGGTCGCAAGGCTGCCACTGAGCACCGATAGACTCCATCAGTGCTACGTTGCCCACGTAAACTTCGGAGCCGTTGACACGTGCCTTGACCCCTCGTCCGGCAAGCTCCTCGACCTCCTCGATAGAGCAGTCGTCCTGTTCGTTGGGGTAAGCGTTACGCAGCGAGGCAGCGATCGGGTGTGTGGAGTGACGCTCCACGTGAGCCACCATATGCAGCAGGTGGTTCGCTTCGCAGGCTGTCGGGTGCACCGCATTGGCGGTAAAAGAGCCTTTCGTCAGGGTGCCTGTTTTGTCAAAAAGGACGGCACGCGCCTTGGCCAAAGCGTCCATATAGTTGGCTCCTTTGACCAAAACACCAGCTCGTGAAGCGCCTCCGATGCCCGCAAAGAAGGAGAGCGGGATAGAGATGACTAGAGCGCAGGGGCAGGAGATGACTAGGAAGGTCAATGCTTGGTACAGCCAAGTGGCGAAGTGGTCTGTGAAGCTACCCGTCAGGAGTGGCGGTATGAAGGCGAGCAGGAGCGCCACGATCACTACAACGGGCGTGTAGACACGGGCGAAGCGACGTATGAATGTCTCGCTCCGAGACTTATGATCGGTGGCATGCTCGACCATCTCGATGATCTTAGAGGCGGTGGAGTTGCCCGCTGTCTTGGCGACACGGACGGTGAGTAGACCCGAGAGGTTGACACAGCCAGACATAACCTCGTCCTCGACGGTGACGCTACGGGGTACGCTTTCGCCCGTTAGTGCGACCGTATTAAGTGCTGAGGAGCCCTCCACGATGAAGCCATCGAGCGGTACCCGTTCGCCAGGCTTGATGATGAGCGTCTC
>OLOH01001948.1_pt1 | contig 10929 bp, 9 predicted proteins | sample 1673221 | NCBI WGS metagenome assembly OLOH01 (sample SAMEA3136767, study PRJEB25190) | human gut metagenome
TGTTATGTCTGATGCGGTATCTTTAACTATGGGAAACTCCGCTTTCCCATTTGCTCACCGCCTGGCGGGAGACCTGCAGCTGCTCGGCGAATTGCTCCTGTGTCAGTCCGTTGCCGCGCCGTACCGCTGCCAGCCGATCACCAAATGCCATATGTGCCCTCCTTTGCTTTCAGTGCCGTCAGTATACGGGACACCGACGGAAAAGTCTATCACGTTCAGGTTGCATTTCCGTAAAATTGTCTGCCAATGTACCGCGCATGGTGCAACCTCAGGTTTACATTCCCCATTATAGCGTAAGTGGCCCCGAAAAGCCACCGGAAATTTAGGTTGCGCGCTATGGTATTTTTCGGTATACTCTTTGGTAGTCAAGAAACCGAGGTGTATCCCATGATAACTTACGAGATCCCCTGCCTGCTGGGGTTGGAAAAGCTGGTGGCCGACGAGATCAAGCGCCTTGGCCTGGCCGATGTGCGTGCGGAAAACGGCCGTGTGCTCTGTCAGGGCAGCTGGGCGGACTGCGCCCGGCTGAATATCAATCTGCGCTGCGGCGCCCGGGTCATCGCCCTGCTGGGGCAGTTCCCGGCGCGGAGCTTCGAGGAGCTGTTTCAGGGCGTCCGCGCCATCCCCTGGGAGGAGTTTCTGCCCCGGGAGGCGGCCTTCCCGGTAAAGGGCTACTCCATCTCCTCCCAGCTGCACTCCGTGCCCGCCTGTCAGAGCATCATCAAAAAGGCCGTGGTGGAGCGTCTGAAGGCCCACTACGGCATGGAGCAGTTCCCGGAGACAGGGACAAAATACCAGATACGCTTTTCCGTGTTCAAGGATCAGGTGTCCATCGGCCTGGATGCCAGCGGCGAGGGGCTGTACAAGCGGGGCTACCGCGCCGTAGGCGTGGAGGCGCCCCTGCGGGAGACGCTGGCGGCGGCACTGGTGACCCTCAGCCGCTACAGGGGCCGTGACCCCTTCTGCGACCCCTTCTGCGGCAGCGGTACCATCCCCATCGAGGCGGCGCTCATCGCCAAAAACCGCGCCCCCGGTCTTGACCGGCGCTTTGACGCCCAGAAGTGGGCATTTCTGCCGCCTGCGTGCTGGATGGACGCGGCAGACGAGGCCCAGGACAGGGAGTTCCACGGGCAGTACGATATCTGGGGCGGCGACATCGACCCCAGAGCCATCGACATCGCCCGAAGCAACGCCGAGAAGGCGGAAGTGGAGGACACGGTTCGTTTTGAAGTCTATGACGCCCGCCGGTTCTACAGCACCGAGCCCTACGGACGGGTGGTGACCAATCCCCCCTACGGGGAGCGGCTGATGGAGAAGCAGGAGGTGTCCAAGCTGTACGGTGCGTTCGGCCATGCGGTACGCCTGCTGCCGGAGGGGTGGAAGGTGTCCATTTTGTCCAGTCACACGGAATTTGAGGAAGTCTTTGGCGCCAAGGCAAAGAAAAAGCGGAAGCTGTATAACGGGATGCTGAAATGCGACCTGTTCATGTACGGGAAATACGGGAAGAAATAAAAAAGTGAGAAAATCAGCGGGATTTCCACCGATGCAACCGCAAAAAGTGCCTGTTTTGGGGAAAGCGCAACCGTTGGTTGACGAGAAATACCGTCCGCTTGGTGGTCGGCAACCGAGCGTTTTGCTAAGATAAAGGGGAAGAAAACGCTCCGGCGGCAGAAAGGATGAATCATGATGATCATGGCGGAAAAAATCACGATGCTGCGCAAGCGCAGCGGCTGGTCCCAGGAAGAACTGGCAGAAAAACTGGGCGTTTCTAGACAGGCAGTCTCTAAATGGGAGTCTGGCGCTTCCCTGCCCGACTTGGATCGGATGGTAAAGATGAGCCAGCTGTTCTGCGTCAGCACCGACTACTTGTTGAAGGATGAGATCGAGGAAGTCACCCTGCCGGAAGGAGAACTGGCGCTGGAATCCGGCGGAGATTATGTGGTGACTTTAGAGGAAGCCAACGCCTTCCTGGACTTGACCCGACAGCTCTCTGCACGCATAGCCATGGCAGTTGCCCTGTGCATCCTCTCCCCTATCTGCCTCATCCAGCTGGCTGGTGTGGCTGAATACAAGGGCAGCATTTCGGAGGTGTTTGCCACCTGCGTGGGGGTGTCTGCTCTGCTGGTTCTGGTGGGCATTGGTGTGGCCATCCTCCTTTTCAACGGCATGAAGCTCTCCCCCTACCAGCACATAGAGAAGGAGCTCCTCTCCCTCCAATACGGCGTCAGCGGCGTAGTACAGCGGCGGAAGGAGGCAGATGAACCGGCTTATCGGATGAGCCTGGTGGTGGGGGTGGTGCTCTGCATCCTCAGCGTTGTTCCCCTCCTGCTGACTTCTGCCTTGAACCTGGGCGATTACATCAGCATCTGCTGCGTCAATGTCCTGCTGACTCTGGTGGCCGCAGCGGTCTTTCTCTTTGTCCGCTTCGGCAGCATCCACAGCAGCTATCAGAAGATCCTCCAGGAGGAGGATTACACCAAGGAACGGAAGCAGATCAACAAAAAGCTGGCCTGGTTCCCCAGTGTCTACTGGACGCTGGCTACGGCCATCTATCTGGCCTACAGCTTCGCCACAGAGCGGTGGGACTTCACTTGGATCGTTTGGCCGGTGGCCGGTGTGCTCTTTGTGGCGGTGTATTGCATCTTGCAGGCTGTGGTACATGGGAAAAATAAGGTATCATAAGAAAAAGGTAACGCTGAAAGGCGTTCCCTTTTCTGTTTGCAATCAGTCCAACTGGAACTGACCGGTATAAAGCTGGTAGTACCGCCCCTTCAAAGCCATCAGCTCCTCGTGAGAGCCGATCTCGATGATCTGGCCGCCTTCCAGCACCGCAATGCACTTGGCGTTGCGGACGGTGGACAGCCGGTGGGCGATGACAAAGACGGTACGGTTCTCCATCAGCGCATCCATGCCCTGAGAGATGAGCGCCTCGGTACGGGTGTCAATGGAGGAAGTGGCTTCGTCCAGCACCATGACGGGAGGATCCGCTACCGCCGCCCGGGCGATGGCCAGCAGCTGCCGCTGTCCCTGAGACAGGTTGGCGCCGTCGCCGGTGACCATAGTCTGGTAGCCGTCCGGCAGACGCCGGATAAAGCTGTGGGCGTTGGCGGTCTTGGCGGCCTGGATGCACTCCTCATCGGTGGCGTCCAACCGGCCGTAACGGATGTTATCCATGACCGTGCCGGTGAACAAATGGGTGTCCTGGAGCACCACGCCCAGGCTGTGCCGCAGGGAGTCCTTCTGGATGTCCTTGACGTTGATGCCGTCATACTCGATGGAGCCGGCCTGAATCTCGTAGAACCGGTTGATGAGGTTGGTGATGGTGGTCTTGCCTGCGCCGGTGGAGCCAACGAAGGCGATCTTCTGACCAGGCTTTGCGTAGACGCTGACGTTATGGAGCACCTGCTTATCCGGCACATAGCCGAAGTCCACGTTCTTCAGGCGCACGTCCCCTTTCAGCTCCACATACTGGACGCTGCCATTATCCTGGGGCACCTTCCAAGCCCAGGCGGTGACGCGGCCGGATTCCCAAGCCCTCAAAGAGCCGTCGGGGTTGTGTTCGGCAGGCACCAGGGTGACCTTGCCTTCGTCTACTTCCGCTGCCTCGTCGATGACCTGGAAGATACGTTCTGCGCCAGCCAGGGCGGAGAGGATGTTGGTCATCTGCATGGAGATCTGGTTCATGGGCTGAGAGACCTGCTTGGAGTAGGTCAGATAGGCCACCAGACCGCCGATGTCAAAGCTGCCCAGAATGGCCAGAGCGCCACCGAAAGCGGCAGTGAAGGCGTAGCCAATATTGGACAGGTTGCCGGCTACCGGCATGATGCAGGTGCTGAAAAAGCTGGCGTTGCTGGCGGCCACTCGGAAGTTCTCGTTCAATTCATTGAAGGTCTCCTTGGCCTGATCCTCATGGGTGAAGGCTTTGACCACTTTCAGACCCTCGATGGTTTCCTGAATGTTGCCGTTCAGAGTGCCCAGAGCGGCCTGTTGCTTGGCAAAGTAGAGGCGGCTCTTGCCGCCCAGCTGCTTGAACACCAGAAGGGTGACCGCCAACATGACCAGGGTGACCAGAAAGAGCACTCGGCTCAGATAGAGCATCATGACCACGATGCCCACGAAGGTGAACAGGGCGGAGACACACTGGAGGACGGACTGCTCCAAAACCTGGAGGACGTTGTCGGCATCATTGGTGAAACGGCTCATCAGGTCGCCGTGGGGATGCTGGTCAAAGTAGGTCAGGGGCAGAGTCTGCATATGGTTGAACAGATCCCGCCGCAGGGCATTGGTGCCCCGCTGTGCCACACGAACCATCATATTGCCTTGGAGGAAGTAGCAGGCGGCGGCAAAGATGTAGACGGCCAGCAGTTGCAGCACCTTAGGCCCCAAGCTGGGCAGGGTGGTCTGACCGGCGGCCACTGCTGCGGCGATGTCGTTGATGATGGGGCGCGTGATATAGGTGGCGCCCACGCTGGCCAGGGCGGAAGCGATGACGCAGAGAAATGCCACAATGAGCATGACTGGGTGCTGTCCCATGTAGCTCAACAGACGTTTCACGGTCTTTTTGGTTTCCTTGGGCTTCTGGAACCCGCCGATGGGGCCACCGCCGTGGCCGTTGACCTTGCGATTTTTTCTGGGAGCATCAGCCATGGTAGACCCCTCCTTTCAGCTGGGAGTGATAGATTTCCTGATAGATCTTGCTCTCTGCCATCAGCTGGTCGTGGGTGCCGATGTCGGCCACCTTGCCGTCATCCAAAATGATGATCTGATCGGCGTCCCGCACCGAGCTGATACGCTGGGCGATGAGGAAAACCGTGGTGTGTTTCAGGTTCTGATGGAAGGATTCTCGGATGCGGGCTTCCGTGGCAGAGTCCACAGCGGAGGTGGAGTCGTCGAAGATCAAGACTTTGGGCTTTTTCAGCAGGGCCCGGGCGATGCACAGCCGCTGCTTCTGGCCGCCGGAGACGTTGACGCCGCCCTGTTCCAGCCAGGTGTCAAAGCCCTTGGGGAAGGATAGGATGAAGTCGTAAGCCTGGGCATCCTTAGCCGCTTGGATGATTTCTTCTTCCGTGGCGTTGGGGTTGCCCCACAGCAGGTTCTCTCGGATGGTGCCGGAGAACAGGACGTTGTTTTGGAGCACCATGCCGATACGGTGGCGCAGGTCTTCCAGCGGATAGTCTTTCACGTTGATGCCGTCCACCAGCACCTCCCCTTCCGTGGCATCGTAGAACCGAGGGATGAGATTGACCAGGGTGGATTTGCCCTCGCCGGTGCCGCCAATGACGGCAATCACCTGGCCGGGCTTGGCAGTGAAGGAGATGTGGGACAGGACGTTATCGCCGGTGCCGGAGGTGTCATGTTTAAAGGAGACATCCCGAAATTCCACCTGACCTGCTTGTTCCGGCAGAGCGGGTGCGGTACCGTCCTGAATGTCCGAGTCGGTGTCGATGACTTCAAAGATACGCTGGGCGCAGGCCTTGGCACGGGTGTACATCAACAGGCACATAGCCACCATCATAACGCTCATGAGCACCATGAGGACGTAGTTCAGCAGCGAGGACAGCAGGCCAATCTCCAGGTCGCCGCGCAGGACGGTTTGGCCGCCCAGGTAGAGGATGAGGACGGTGGAGATGGAGACGCCCAACATCATAGCAGGCTGCATGAGGATGATGCGCAGGCTCACGTTCATGCCGGCTTTGGTGAAGTTGTCGTTGGAGGTTTTGAACTTCTCCTTCTCAAATTCCTCTCGGACATAGGATTTGACCACACGGATGGCGGTCAGATTTTCCTGGACGGTTTCATTGAGCAGATCCAGCCGATGCTGCATGGCACGGAACAGCCCCATGCAGACCTTCATCAGCAGGCCAATGACCAGGGCAATGACAGGCACGGCAATGATGAGGATCATAGCCAGCTGCCAGCGGATATAGATGGCCACTGCCATAGAGGCTACGATCATCACGCCGCTGCGGATGAGCAGGCGCAGAGCCATGGCTACCATGTTCTGCACGTTGGTCACATCATTGGTCAGACGGGTGACCAGAGAGGCAGTGGAGAATTGGTCGATGTTGCGGAAGGAAAAGGTGCTGATCTTCTCAAATTGCGCCTTACGCAGGTTGGCGCCCAGACCCTGGGCGGCAAAGGCGGCGTGCTTGGCGGACATGACGCCGCAGTACATGGCGGCAGCAGCCACCACCAGCATCAGCGCACCCATTTTCAGGATGACGGGCATATTGCCCTTTTGGATGCCGCTGTCAATGATCTCCGCCATCAGCAGAGGCAGGATCAGCTCGCAGATGGTCTCCAGCGCAATGAGCGCAGGCGCCAGGATTGCTTGTTTTTTGTATCCCTTGAAATAAGGGAACAGTCGTTTCATCATAGCAGGTTCTCAGTCCTTTCGTGTTAGAAATGGCAGCGGTGAGGGGGAAAAGGCGGGCAATCCTCCGGACAGTCCTCCCCGCTGAGCTGGGACAGGTTGTTCAGCATTTGCTCCTGATAGCGCATCAGCTGTTCCTGATCCTCTGGGGAAAAGCCTTGGAGCATCTGATTGTCCACCGTCTCAAAGACCTTCACACATTCCAGAACGGCCTGACGCCCCTTTTCCGTGATGGACACTCGGTTCCGCCGAGCGTCTTGGGCGTCCGGTTCCTTGTGGACGTAGCCGCCTCGTTCCAGGGACTTCAACGAGTTGGCCACTGTCGCCGGTGAGACGTGGAGCCATTGCGCCAGCTGCTTCTGGCTGGGCAAGACCGCCCCTTCCTCCAACCCTTTGGACAGGATGAATAACAGCATGGGATTGCCCACATCCTGAAGGTGGTACTGAGCCATCAACGCTGTGACGGCGTTCCGATGGGCTCGGTTGAGCCGGTGGAGCATTAGGATGGAGGGGTTTTTCTTTTGATGCCAAAGATGCAAGTACTCGCCTCCTTTTAAATCGTTTGCGGGCTAATAATTAGCGTGCTTATTATTGTAACGAGATGTTTTTTGATTGTCAAGGGGAAATGTGAGAAAAAATTAGAACAAGTGTTTGTGATTTTCCCGATGCTGTGGTATACTGGCACAGCACGACCCAAAGAGCTTGTAAAAGGTGGAATTGCGAAGCGTCCACGGTGAGAAAGAAGAGGATGCCCTTGAAGAACCGGCTGACCCCCAAACAGAATCAGATCTACGACTATATCCTCGCCTTCACCCAGGAGCGAGGGTATCCCCCTTCTGTCCGAGAGATCGCAGAGGCGGTGCATTTAAAATCCCCATCTACGGTACACTTTCATTTGAAAGCGATGGAAGCCGCCGGCGTCATCCACAGAGGGGTGGGAAAAACCCGATCCATCACCCTGGTGACACCGGAACCGAGGAATCATGTGCAAAAAATCCCTATTTTACGGGAAGTGACAGCGGATCTGTCCGATTTCACCGGAGAGAATCTGCTCTTTGACACCGGAGACGCACCTCAGTTCCACTTTGCCGTCCGGATGGAGCGGGACGCCCTGCGCTACGCCGGCATCCTGCCCGGTGACCTGGTGGTGGTGCGGCAGCAGGAGCCGCAGAAGGCGGGAGAGCGGATGCTCTTTCTGCTGGAGGGACAGACCGCCTGCGGCGCCGCCAGCTGGGAGCAGGAACACCTGTGGCTCACCATTCCGGACAGAGCGCCGGTGGACGGAACAGAGGTGGTGCTGTTAGGAAAGATCATTGCAGTGGTACGCTATTATGACTGAGAGGAGGAACCCTTCTGATGAAATTGTTTTTGACGCGACATGGCCAGACCGATTGGAACACCAAGCGATGCGTCTGCGGCAGAACAGAGGCGCAGCTGACTGACCTGGGCAGAGCCCAGGCTGCCCAAGTGGGTGAGCAGGCGGCACAGGCCGGAGTGAATGTGATCTTGGCCTCCCCCATGGATCGTGCCCAGGAGACGGCGGCTATCATCGCTCAAAAGGTGGGCGTGCCAGTGCTGACAGATCCCCTGCTCATCGAGCAGGACTTTGGCACCTTTGAAGGCCGCAGCGTAGACGATCCGGAATATCGGGAGAAACGCAAAAGCCTGCTGTGGCACTATCCGGAGGGAGAATCCACAGCGCAGCTCATCCATCGTGCCTATACCATCATTGAAAAGGTGCGGGATACCTATCCGGACAAGCGGGTGCTGCTGGTGTCCCACGGCTGCTTCTGTCGGGCGGCGCGCACATACTTTGTGGACATTCCCTTTGGAGATTTTTATGAGTTCTATATGGAGAACTGCCAGCTGTTGGAGTTTGATCTGTAACGAAAAAGCCTGTCTTTCTGAGGAAAGACAGGCTTTTGTTGATGTTATAGCTTATCCCATATGCTTCCCGCTGTACTCGGCGTTGTCAATGAGCAAGATGCTGCGCACCAAAAACCACAGAGCGGTGGCGGCCAGCAGCACCTTCTGATACAGCTCCACCGAGTCTGCCAGGGCGATCAGGCAGAGCATCACCGTCAGCAGGCTGAACCAGGTGGCCGCTTGGGGACGGGGAAATTGGAAGGCGAAGGAGGCGGTGAAGTACCAGGCCAGGGCGGCGGAGCTGACGGCGAAGACCTGCCAGGCGAAGGACATGACCGATGGGTTGGAGGCGTTGGAATGATAGGTCAGCACTAGCCAAACGCAGGACGTAAAGCCGGGGATCAACGGCGCCAGAGACCAGCTGCCGCTGTCCCCGTTGCGCAGAACCATAAAGAGGATGGCCGCTGTGGCGCAGAGGGACAGGATTCCTAGAAATAGGAGAAATGGTTGGGTCTGAAAGAGCACCGCCAAAAAATTGCCGCCTCCGTTGCTCTGATAAGTCAGGAAAAGTGTGCGGAAGATCATCCCCGTCCCCACTAGAAAGGCGGCAGCAGAGAGAAATTCCAGCCCTTGCAGAGGCGGGTCTGCATGATAGGCGGAGTACCAGTCCTGTGCTTCGTTAGCCACGAAAAAGCTCAAGAAAAAGAGCAGCAGCACGCCCACAATGGTCAGAGCGATGAGGGCGTAGGAATAGGGGTGATGGAGGATGGGCATTCCCGTGGAGGGAGACAGAGCCACGGAGAGCTGCTGCATCCGCAGAAAAAAGCCGATTAAACCCAACCCTAGGGCGATCAAAGGAAAGTAGATTCGTTTCATGGTAAAACCTCCGAAAAACAAGGTGGAAAAATCGCACTGGGTGCGACAGAATCGTTTCATAACGTGTTTTACTATTGTACTCCAAAACCAACGAGATGTCAGCAGAAATTTCATGATTTTCCAGGGGATTTTGCACAGGGCACGCCCCTTGCGCATAAACTAGAACCAGAATGAAACGGAAAGGAATGGTTGGAATGTGCGGCATTGGTGGATTTTGTGATTGGAACCGAGAGAACCGGACGTGGCAATGGGAAAAGACCGGGGAACGGATGTGCCGTTCCTTGGAGCGGCGGGGGCCGGATGACGGCGGCATGGGGGTGGGGCAGGATTGCGTCCTGGCTCACCGGCGGCTGGCGGTCATCGACCCGGAGAACGGCCATCAGCCCATGGTGCGCCGAGACGGGGATGGAAAGGAGATCGTACTGGTCTACAACGGGGAACTGTACAACACCGATGATCTGCGCCAGGAGCTGACCCGAAGGGGACATCAGTTTGTCACTCGGACGGACACCGAGGTGTTGCTGGAGGCTTGGCGGGAGTACGGCGAAACGATGGGCGACCACTTGGAAGGCATCTACGCCTTCGCCATCTGGGAGGAACGCACCCGCACCCTGTTCTGCTGTCGGGATCGGTTCGGGGTGAAACCCTTCTTCTATACCATGGTGGGCAGCACCTTTGTCTTTGGCTCCGAGCTAAAAACCCTTTTCTGCTACCCTGGCCTGACGCCGGAGGCGGATGAGACCACATGGCAGGAGGTGTTGGGCATCTCCCCTGCCCGCACGCCGGGGGTGGGCGTATTCAAGGGGATCTCCGAGCTGAAACCCGCCCACCAGCTCACCGTCAGTCCAGAGGGGCTCCGCATCCGGCGTTATTGGAACGTGACCAGCCGTCCCCACACCGAGGACTATCCGGAGACGGTGGAGCACCTGCGGCACCTGCTCTCCTCAGCCATCCGGCGGCAGCTGGTCAGTGACGTGCCCTTGTGTACCCTGCTCTCCGGCGGGTTGGATTCCTCCATCATCACCGCCGTGGCGGCCAATGCCTATCGGGAGTGGGGACTGCCGCCCTTGGAGACCTATTCCTTTGACTACACCGACAACCAGAAGTATTTCAAAGCGTCCTCCTTCCAGCCTGACGCCGACTGGCCTTGGGTGGAGCGGATGCGGGAGGAATTCGGCACCGATCACCGGATCTTGACCTGCTCTCAAGAGCTGCTGGTGTCCCTGTTGGGGGCGGCAGTGGAGGCCAAAGACCTGCCGGGGATGGCGGATTTGGACTCCTCGCTGCTCTACTTCTGTAGCCAGATTCGGCAACGGCACACGGTCTCCCTGTCCGGCGAGTGCAGCGATGAGATCTTTGGGGGCTACCCGTGGTTCCACCGGGCGGATATGCTGGCGGCGGACACCTTCCCTTGGAGCATGGACATCACCGCCCGCACCGACGTCTTTCGGCCGGAAGTGGTGGAGCGGCTTCAGCTAGAGGATTATGTAAAGTGGCGCTACCAAGAGAGCGTGGCGGAGACCCCTCGTCTGGAGGGCGAAACGGAAGCGGAAGCCCGCCGGCGTGAGATTGGCTGGCTGAACCTGAATTGGTTCATGACCAACCTGCTGGATCGGAAGGATCGCATGAGTATGTACTCCGGCTTGGAAGTTCGTGTGCCCTTCTGTGACCATCATCTGGTGGACTATGTGTGGAACATTCCCTGGGAAATGAAAAGTCGGGGCGGCATCCGAAAACAGGTGCTTCGGGACGCCGCCGCAGGCATCCTGCCCGAGGACGTCCGCAACCGTCCCAAATCCCCCTACCCCAAAACC
>OLOH01001950.1_pt1 | contig 10910 bp, 6 predicted proteins | sample 1673221 | NCBI WGS metagenome assembly OLOH01 (sample SAMEA3136767, study PRJEB25190) | human gut metagenome
TTCCCGCAGGGTGGTCCCCGTCTCTACAATATCGACAATCCCGTCGGACAGGTCCAGCAGAGGAGCCAGTTCCACCGACCCTTCGATTTTGATGATGCGCACGTCCATGGCGCGGCTTTCAAAGAACTGCCGTGCGACGTTCGGGTATTTGGACGCGACGGTCTTCGCTTTGTAGCCGCCGAAGAAATCCGTACCCTTGCGGCAGGCGAGCGCAAAGCGGCAGCGGCCGAAGCCAAGATCTAAGATTTCGTAAAAATGACTGCCGTTTTCCATGATGGTATCTTTGCCGACAACGCCGAGGTCGCACACGCCGTTTTCGACGTAAGTGATGACATCGGCAGCTTTGGCCAAAACGACTTCGATCTCGCCGTTTCCAACGGGAAGAATCAGTCTTCTGCCTTTTTCGCGCACTTGCGTGCAATCAAGGCCGATCTGCTCTAAAAGGTTCACGGTGTCTTTTTCGAGGCGCCCTTTTGTGAGGGCAATTCTTAATGGCTTCATGCGTTTTCCTCCCCTCTAAGGACGATGACTTCCGGGATGCCGCGGCGCTTTGCGTAGCGCTCGGCTTCGTCTACCGTATCGAACACGGAGCTTTCGCAGATTTTGCCGTTTGCTGTCAGCTCGCGAATTTTCATCTGTGCTTTGATCTCCGCGCCGCTTTCCGCGTGGACGAGCACGTCCGGCGTGGGCACGCTTTCAATCCGGCCGTCGTCGAGCAAAACAGAAGCCAGCGCATCGACGTTTGCGGCAAAGCCGATGGCGGGCATGGGGGCATCGAATTGCTTTAAAAGCGTATCGTAGCGGCCGCCCATTAAAACGGCGTCACCGTAGTTTTCCACATAGGCGCTGAAGACGACGCCGGTGTAGTAATCGTTGCGCTGCACAAGGCCGAAATCGACCATCAGGCGGTCATCGAGGCCGAGCGACGACAGCGCAGTATATAGCGTGCGCATGTAATCGAGCGTTTCGGAAAGCACGGGGTGGCCTTTGCAGAACTGCTCCGCTTCCGCGAAAACCTCTGCCCCGCCGAACAGGCGCGGCAGTTTTTTGATGGCTTCGGTATACACGGATTTGGGGAGTGCGTCGAGCATATCGCCGAGGGCGGCGTAGTTTTTGGACTCAATCGTCTGGCGGATGTCCTCTTTTTTATCTGCGGAGACGGGCAGCTCATCGGCGAGCGCGCCGAAGAACTTTGCGCTGCCGATCTCCAAGCGGAAGTTTTCCGTGCACGCGGAAAGCGCCTCAACGGCGGCGGCGATGACCTCGATATCCGCTTTCAGCCCCGATGCACCCAAAAGCTCGATGCCCGCCTGCGTTGTTTCGTCGCTGCGGCCGGAAAGGTCCTTGCGGTTGCGGTAGATCGGCTGGTTATAGTAAAGCCGAATGGGCTTTTCCATCGCCTGCAACCGCGTTGCGGTAAGGCGCGCGATGGGCAGTGTTAAATCGGGACGGAACACGATGAGCCTGCCTTTGTTATCCGTGGATTTATACATCTCATACTGAGGAATGGCGGCGTTTGGGGCATCGAACACGTCGTAGTATTCCATGCCGGGCGTGATGACCTCATTATAGCCGCGCATTTTGAATATATGCGTGAGCCGCTCGCTCACGGTACGCTGCGAAAGGCACTCTTCAAACAGAATATCCTTGGTACCCTCCGGCGTGATTTTGTTGAACTTCTTCATAACGACCGTCCTTCTGCTTTAATGTAATGACGTGCTACAATAATACCATGTAACTGTGTGCTTGTCAAGACTTTTCCCGTTTTGTGTATACACGTATATACGCATAGATATGCAGAAAGGCGGAAGCAACTTCTTGCGTCCGCCTAATGGCATTAAAACAGTGATGTCTGGCTGCTGTCCGGCAGACCCTGCAGTGCGCCGGCGCTTTTTAAAACGTCGATAACAGCGCTGGATACCTTGGCGCGGGACTGCACTTCGTCGATGGAGATGAACTCCTCGCCGCCCGTGCACGCTTCGTACAAGCTGTGCGCCGCCGCCTCGCCCACACCGGGCAGGGACGAGAACGGCAGACGGATCTTGCCGTCTTCGACAAGGAACTTTTTTGCATCGGATTTATACAGGTCGACCGGCAAAAGCTCGATGCCGCGGCACAGCATTTCGTTGATGATCTGGAATGTGGAATACGCCGCGTCCTCCTTGACAGTGGACTGGTGCTCCTTTTGCTTCTGCTCCAGCTCGCGCATACGGCGCTGCACGGCGGCACGCCCCTGCACGGCGGTGGCGCCGTCGAAATCTTCACTGCGCACGGTGAAGTACGCCGCGTAGTATTCCACAGGATAATGCACCTTGTACCAGCCGAGGCGCAGCGTCGCGATCATGTAGGCGGCAGCGTGCGCTTTCGGGAACATGTACTTAATCTTATAGCAGGACTCGATGTACCAATCCGGCACGTTGTGCTCCTTCATGGCGGCGATGTGCTCCTGCGTGAAGAGCTTTTTCGCGTTGCCCTTACGGGTGATTTCCATAATCTTAAACGCCATTTTCGGCTCAAGGCCCTTTAAGAGCAGGTAGGTCATGATGCTGTCACGCGTACCGATGACGGTGGCGATGGTGCAGGTGCCGTCTTTGATGAGATAGATCATAATATCATCTCGCGTACAGATCGCTGTTGAGATCGTCGCCTTTCCCTCCTGGATCAGCACCTGGGCATTGCCCAGCCAAACATCCGTGCCGTGGGACAGACCCGAAACCTGCAGAAGGTCGGAGAATGTCTTCGGCTGGGCATCGATGAGCATTTGGCGCACGAACGGCGTGCCGCACTCCGGCAGAGAGAACGTGCCCGTTAAAGAGCCGATGTCCTCCGGCGTGACGCCAAGCGCTTCCGTGGACGTAAACAGCGACATGACCGCCGGGTCGCTCATGGAGACCTTCATGACGGGGATACCGGTGTAATCTTCGAGATAGCGGTAGATGGTCGGCACATCGTGTCCGAGCTCGTCCAGCTTACAAATGGTATCGTGAATGGAATGGAAATCGAAGTGCGTGGTGATGTTATCGGAATTCTGGTCGTTTGCGGGGTGCTGCACCGGGCAGAAATCGTAGACCTCTTTGCCCTTTGGCACGACGACCATGCCGCCCGGGTGCTGGCCCGTGGTGCGTTTGATGCCCGTGCAGGAAATGGAAAGGCGTTTTTCCTCCGCGCGGGAAAGCACGCGGGAACGTTCTTCGGCATACTTTTTCACGTAGCCGAACGCGGTTTTCTCCGCGACGGTTGCGATGGTGCCGGCCTTGAAGACGTTTTCGCGGCCGAACAGCGTCTCCGTATAGCGGTGCGCACCGCTTTGGTATTCGCCGGAGAAGTTGAGGTCGATATCCGGCGTTTTGTCGCCGTCAAAGCCGAGGAACGTCTCGAATGGGATGGTGTGGCCGTCGCGGTCGAGATCTTCGCCGCAGCGCGGGCACTTTTTCGGCGGCAGATCAAAGCCGGAAAGGTAGCTGCCGTCCGTGATGAACTCGCTGTATTTGCACTTGGGGCAAATGTAGTGCGGCTCGAGCGGGTTGACCTCCGAGATGCCGGACATGGTCGCGACGAACGACGAGCCGACGGAGCCACGCGAGCCGACGAGATAGCCGTGCGCTTCGCTGTCTGCCACGAGCTTTTGCGCCGTCATGTACAAAACGGAGAAGCCGTGCTTGTTGATGGAGCCGAGCTCGCGCTTCAATCGCTTTTCGACGATCTCCGGCAGCGGGTCACCGTACTTTTCCTTGGTGCGCGCCCACGTAATGGAGTTCAGCTGCTCCTCTGCGCCGTCGATGAACGGTGGAAAAACACCCTCCGGGATGGGGCGGATTTCCTCGATCATATCGGCAATTTTGTTCGTATTGGTGACGACAACCTCATACGCTTTTTCTTTGCCGAGGTAGTCGAATTCTTTCAGCATTTCGTCCGTGGTGCGCATGTAGAGCGGCGCCTGCTCATCGGCATCCGTGAAGCCCTGACCCGCCATCAAAATGGCACGGCCTGCGGCGTCTTTCGGGTCTTTGAAGTGCACGTCTCCCGTTGCGACAACAGGCTTTTTCAGCTTTTCGCCGAGCTTTACGATGGTGCGGTTGTACTCTTTTAACTGCTCGATATCGCACGAGCCGTTGCGCACCATGAACATGTTATTGCCAAGCGGCTGGATTTCGAGGTAATCGTAGTAGGAAGCAATCTCGAGCAATTTTTCCCACGGCTCGCCGCGCGTAATGGCGCGGAACAGCTCGCCCGCTTCGCACGCGGAGCCGATGATGAGCCCCTCGCGGTACTGGTTCAAAACGCTTTTCGGCGTGCGGGGACGCTTATAGAAGTAATTTAGATGGCCAAACGAGATGAGCTTATAGAGATTCTTTAAACCCACCAAGTTCTTAACGAGAATGATCTGGTGGTAGGTCGGCAGCTTTTTCGGGTCGCCGCCCGCGAGTGCGGTGTTGATCTGCTTGACATCTGTCAGTTTGAAATCATCGACGAGGCGCTGGATGAGGTTGATAAAAATCTCGCCGAGCACGGCGGCATCGTCGCACGCGCGATGGTGATTAAAGGGCTTTAGCTTTAAATACTTCGCGACCGTATCGAGCTTGCAGTTTTTGATGTCCGTCAGCATGGAGCGACACATGGCGACCGTATCGATATACACATACGGGAACGTCATGTCGTGGCGGCTGCACACGGCGCGCAGGAACGAGGTATCAAAATTTGCGTTGTGCGCGACAAGAATCACGTCTTCGCCGCAGAACTCGAAGAATTTGCGCACGGCTTCTTCCTCTTTCGGTGCGCCCGCGACCATTTCATCCGTGATACCGGTGAGCTCCGTAATCTTTGCGGGAATGGGCTTTTCGGGATCGACGAATGTATTGAAAGATTCGGTGATTTCGCCGTTATGCACGCGTACCGCGCCGATCTCCGTGATGCGTTCTTTGCTTGAAGAAAGGCCGGTGGTCTCGAGGTCAAAGCAGATGTAGTCCGTATTGAGCGGCTTATCGGTCTCGCCGGTGACGGCGGGCACGAGGTCGTTTACAAAGTAGCTTTCCACGCCGTAGATGACCTTGAATTCGCCGCCGCCCTTCTTGATCTTGAGCCACGCATTCATGGCATCCGGGAACGCCTGCGCGACGCCGTGGTCGGTGATGGCGAGGGCCTTTTGCCCCCATTTATAGGCGCGGTCGATAAGTTCGCCTGCGGGGGTCATGCCGTCCATGGCGGACATGTTCGTATGCAGGTGCAGCTCTACGCGCTTTTCTTTGGCGGTATCGACGACCTCCACCATTTCCGCGCGGGCAATGGCGTTCGGGCGCATAACGTTTTCGCGGTCGTATTTATCGTACTCCACGGAGCCCGTCACGAGCAGCGCCGTACCCTTTTTGATGTCATCAATCTTTGAGCAGTCGTTCGCCTGCTGGATAAGCTTCAGCGTGATGGAATTTGTGTAATCGGTAATGTCGATGGAATAAATTTTGCGGGAGCCGTCACGCGTTTCGCGGGATTCGATGTCGAACACCTCGCCCCAAACGGTGATACGTCCGGCTTCGATGGTCGCTTCGGAAATCGGTACCGGCTCCTTTTTCGGCAGGTTGCCGAGAATGGGGCGCGCGGTCTCCAGAATGATCTGCGGCATGAGCGATTTGCCCTCGCGCACGCTGACGCGGCGCTTCGCGGCTATCTCTTTCATGGCGGCTTCGTAACGGTCCATTTCTTCGATGGCGGCGGCGCGCGCGCGCTTTTCTTCCTCGACGTGCAATCGCTCAATGACGGATTCGTCGCCGTTTTGCAGTTCTGTTTTGCCCGTGAACGTCACCGTAACGGGCACGCTGAACCACTCCTGCACCGTTTCGCTGATGGCGCGGTCGGTATGGCGCTTTTCGAGCAGATTGAGTCCGCCGTGCAGCAGCTCTATTGTAAGGGTATTTTCGTTTATGGTGCAGTCTGCGTCTTTAAATGTGCCGTTTAAGCTTGCGTCGAGCTCGCGCACGCGCTCCAAAACGGAGGTAACGCAGCTTTCCTGCCACGCCTGAGCGGGGAATGCGGGGGCAAGCTCCACGCGCATATCGGGCAGAATGCGCTCGTGCAGCATACCGTTTACCTCGCGCAGGTCGCTGTACGGCACGAAGGCTTCAAACTTCGTTTTCAGGCGCACCAAACGGTTTTCCCTGTGTATCTCTATTTTTTCGATCTGACCGGCAGCGACGCCGTCTTTCGGCGTATAGCCGGCGCTTTTCAGCAGATCGCCTAATGTTTTCAAGTGCATCTCTCCTATGTAGAATGGTCTGTGTTTTTATGGTGTGAGATGATGCAAAAAGGCCGTACCGCCCGGCACAGCCTGTTTTATTGCAAATTAAAGCTTGTCGATCTCTTCCATCAGGGCGTCCAGAAGCTCAGCTTCCGGCACCTTACGGATGATCTGACCTTTTTTGAAAATGAGACCCTCTCCCTTGCCGCCGGTGACGCCGAGGTCGGCCTCGCGCGCTTCGCCGGGGCCGTTGACAACACAGCCCATGACGGCAACGGTGATGTCCTTATCCACGTATTCGAGTGCCTTTTCGACCTTATTGGCAAGGCCGATGAGGTCGATGCGCGTTCTGCCGCAGGTGGGGCAGGAAACAAGCTTTACGCCGCCGCGCAGACCGAGCGCGCTTAAAATATCGCGGCCGGTGCGGATCTCCTCTGCGGGGTCGGCCGTCAGGGAAACGCGCAGCGTATCGCCGATGCCGCGCTGCAAAAGGCTGCCGATGCCGATGGCGGACTTGACGATCCCCATGCGCAGCGTGCCGGTTTCCGTCACGCCGAGGTGCAGCGGGTAATCGCAGCGCTCCGCAATCCTTTCATACGCCTTGATATTCGTATCGACCGAAGAGGATTTCAGGGAGATGACGATGTCCGTGAAATCGAACTTTTCGAGCAAAGACGCGTGGTAAAGTGCGCTTTCGCACAGCGCTTCCGCTGTGGGCGCGCCGTACTTTGCGAGGATACTCTTTTCGACCGAACCGGAATTGACGCCGATGCGGATCGGAATTTTCTTTTCGCGGCACACGGTCGCGACGGCTTTTACGCGGTCATCGCCGCCGATGTTGCCGGGATTGATGCGGATTTTATCCACGCCCGCCGCTGCAGCCTCAAGCGCAAGCTTATAATCGAAATGAATATCCGCCACGAGCGGAATGGAAATTTTCTCTTTGATGGCGGGGATCAGCCGCACGGCATCCATATCGGGGATGGCGGCGCGGAGAATCTGGCAGCCGGCTTTTTCCAGTGCGACCGCCTGCCGCACGCTGCCTTCTATATCGGTGGAGGGCACGTTCAGCATGGACTGCACGGTGACGGGCGCGCCGCCGCCGATTTTCACATTGCCCGCCATGACCTGTTTTGAAATGCGTTTCATTGTATCGTCCTTTCCCTTATCCGCCTGTTGCGATGCGCATGATGTCCTGGAACGTGACGGCGAGCACCAGGCAGATAAGCAGTGCAAAGCCGCCTGCGTGCACCCAGCGTTCGTACTTTGCCGGAACCGGCCTGCGGAAGATCGCTTCGATGATGAGGAACACGAGCCGTCCGCCGTCGAGCGCCGGCAGCGGCAGTAAATTCACGATGCCGAGGTTCACGGAGATCACAAGCATGATGTACACGATGTTGTTGACCGCCGCACCGAAGCTCTGCTTGAGCCCCGCGCTTGCGGCCTGCGTGACTGCCTGCGCCGTACCGACCGGACCCGCAAGCCCGCTAAATCCAAATCGGCCTGTCACCATGCCGATGAGGCTGTTGAAGATCATACGCACGGTGGAGTACATATCCGCAAACGCGTTTTTGATGAGCGTCCACGGCGTTCTTTCTTCGCCCAACACGTAGAAATCCAGCACGGCGCGGTACTGCTTGCCGTCCGTAGATGTTGTGTTGATGGTCATATCGTTAAAGGTGACGGTCTCTTCGCCGCGCTTTACGGTAAGGTCGAGCGCAGCGGTGCCGTCTGTGGAATCAAGCGCCGCCATACTTAAAGCAAAGGAAAGATCCTGCCCGGTGCGAACGGTATAACCGTCGATGGAGGTGATGACGTCGCCCACCTCCACGCCGGCGGCTTCAAACGCGGAATTTTCCGCAAAGCCGGCGATCCGCATGGTGGCGTAGCGGTCTTCCTGCCCGCAGATGACCATCATCAGCAAAACGGCAAGCAGGATATTCATGATGCCGCCCGCCGCAACCACGATCATGCGCTGCCAAACGGGACGGTTGCCAAACGCGCGGGGATCGTCGCTTTTTTCGTCCTCACCCTCCATCGCGCAGTAGCCGCCGATGGGCAAAAGCCGCAGGGAATACTGCGTTTCGCCGCGGGTGAACGAGAAAAGCTTTGGCCCCATGCCGATGGAGAATTCGTTGACGCACACGTGGCTCAGCTTCGCTGTGAAAAAGTGGCCGAACTCGTGGATGAAAATGATGAGCCCGAAGAGCAATACGCCGATAACGGCGAGCAGGATGCCCTGCACCACCGTGCTCATCTTGCGCTCTCCCCGCAGCGCTCCAGCACATAGGCGCGCGCTTTGCGGTCGGCTTCCAAAACGTCCTCCACGCTTGTAACGGGCGCGGTTTCAAATGTATCGGCTACATGGCACACGAGCTCGCCGATGTCCTGCCAGCCGATCTTTTCTTTTAAAAACAGCGCAACAGCGGCTTCGTTTGCACCGTTGACCGCCGCGGGCAATGTACCGCCGCGGCGAATGGCACGCTTACACGCGCCAAAGCACGTGAAGGTTTCTTCGTCCGGCGCATAGAACGTCAGCTTTTGCCAATCAGCCAAATTCAACTGCTTTACGGGCGATGGGAAGCGGCGCGGGTAGGTAAGCGCATACTGGATGGGGATGCGCATATCCGGCACGCCGAGCTGCGCGATGACGGAGTGGTCCTTATACTCAATGAGCGAGTGCACGATGCTTTCGCGGTGCACAACGACGTCGATGTCGTCCGGCTCCATATCGAAAAGCCACTTGGCTTCGATGAATTCAAGCCCCTTATTCATGAGCGTGGAGCTGTCTATGGTGACCTTCGCGCCCATGTCCCAGTTCGGGTGCTTTAAGGCGTCTGCGGGGCGGATATGCTGAAGCTCCCCGGCTTTTTTGCCGAAGAACGGACCGCCGGAAGCGGTCAGAATAAGGCGTTTGACGCTCTGCTTTCCGGGGCTTCCCTGAAGCGACTGGAATATTGCGGAATGTTCGCTGTCGACCGGGAGAATCGCCACGCCCTTTTCTTTGGCGCGGGTCGTTACAAGTTCGCCGCCGGCAACAAGAGTCTCCTTGTTGGCGAGGGCGATATCATTGCCCGCCTCGATAGCGGCAAGGGTCGGTTTGAGACCGGCTATGCCGACAATACTATTGAGCACCTTATCGGCATCAAGCTGAGCTGCAGCACATATGCCTTCTTCGCCGCCGAGCACTTTTGTATCGGTATCGGCGACTTTTATTCTGAGCTCCGCCGCTCTGCTTTCATCGGCAACAGCCGCTATCTCGGGCTTAAACTCCCTTATCTGCTTTTCGAGCAGGTCGATATTTGAATTCGAGGTCAGCGCTTTGACCGTAAAATTCCGAAGTCTTGCGACATCGAGTGCCTGGGTGCCTATAGAACCGGTAGAGCCGAGAATGACCATGCTTTTCATAGGATCACGCTCCCACGCTGAGAATCAGCGAAATAATGGCGTAGAGTATCGGCATAACGAAGCTGTAGCTGTCGAATCTGTCCATGATGCCGCCATGACCGGGGAAGATGGTTCCGAAATCCTTTTCGCCGAAGTTCCTCTTGATAACGGACGCCGAAAGGTCGCCGCCGATGCTGATAGCGGAGAGGAACATCGATGTTGCGGGAATCATCCACCACTTTATTGTGTCGTTCTTGAAGAAGAAATAATCAAAAATGAAGAAGAAAGCGAGGTTGAAGAGCATAGTTATAACTATTCCGCCGATTGCGCCCTCAACACTCTTTTTCGGGCTGATATTCGGAGCGAGCTTATGCTTGCCGAACTTTCTGCCGACAAAATACGCGAATGTATCATTGAGCCATGCGGACAGAAGCGCCGTGAAAATAATGAAGAACACATGCGACTGCTGGAACAAATCCGGACGGCTCAGGCAGAGATTTCTGAGCAGGGTTATTGTCGACATAACATACGGCACGATAACGCCGCAGAACATCGACATAACGACATCTTCAAACTTTGTTTTCTTATAGTTGCCGAGCATGATGAACATCATGATTATGACATAGACAATTGCAATGACATATGTCGGGAACGGCAGCTTCGAAAAGAGCTTATATTCATAGGCAAAGGGCATAAATGCGGCGAGAACTATGTTGATTATCATGAGAAGCTTGTTCTCGATCTTCGCAACATGCTGTATCTCGTAGGAAGCGAGCAGCGATACGACTGCTATAACTATGCCAAGAACAGGGGTGAACATAAAGGCAAGGACTGCAAGTCCGAAAAGAGCGCCTAAAACTCCGGTAATAACGCGCTGTTTCATCTTTCTCTCATCTCACTATAAAAATTATTTTCAGACTCCTCCGAAGCGTCTGCTGCGGTGTGCGTATTCCTCAAGAGCGGCATCAAAATCCTGCTCGGTATAATCGGGCCAGAGGATATCGGAATAAATAAACTCCGAATATGCCGCCTGCCAGATGAGGAAGTTGGAAAGTCTGATTTCTCCGCTTGGGCGGATTATAAGATCGGGGTCGGGCTGACCCGCCGTATAGAGATTGTCGGATATATCCTGCTCGGTCAGGCTCTCGGGTGTGCGCTCCCCTCTTGCGCACTGCTCGGCAAGCCGCTTGCAGGCGGACAGTATCTCATTTCTGCCGCCGTAGTTTATCGCGATGTTTACGGTCGTTCTGACCTTGTCTGCGGAACCGCGCTCAAGCTCGTCAACAAGCTCGAG
>OLOH01001956.1_pt1 | contig 10867 bp, 6 predicted proteins | sample 1673221 | NCBI WGS metagenome assembly OLOH01 (sample SAMEA3136767, study PRJEB25190) | human gut metagenome
GAAATGTTCAAAAGGGCGGCCAGTTCGTCCCGGCGGGCATAGGGCGCCTGAAAGGGGGCCCGCCTCGCGCGCTGGAGGGCGCGGGATGCGCCGTCCATATCGCCGCGCGCCATGCGCGACAAAATCATATGCATCAGCCCGTTCAGCCGGGCGCGCCGCTTGACGGGAGGCTCCCAATAGGCCTCTTCCATTTCGTACACGTCGCCATCCCATGGCGCGGGCACGGTCTGTCCGTCATCCGGCGCATTGAAATAGAGCGAGAAGGCGTCAAGCCCCTCCTGACGGTGCCCCAGGGCGATCATATTCTGGCCGATCAGCCCGTAGAGCGCCACACGCGAAGGATCATACGCCAAAGCCGCAAACGCCTCGCGGTTGCTGGCCTCGTAGCAGTGCAGCTGCCTGAGGGTGAGCGCGTAGCTGGCCGGGCCGGCTGCGTAGCCGGGGTCGGTACGGGCGGCATGGCGCTCCAGCACCGCCGCGCGGCGCAGATCTCCCGCCTGCTTGCATTTTTCCGCCCGCCGCAGCCAGTAGGGCGCCGGGCGCTGAAAGGTATCCATGTGGATGCTGGTCATTGCTTCCTCTCCGCCCCGCCTTTGCGCGGGGCAAGCCGAATGCTCATGCCTGCGCCTGATTGAGCAGGCGCAACAGGTCCTGCTGGGTGAATCGCTCGGTCTTTTTGCAGAAATGACAGGTCAGCTCCGCGCCGTCCTGCTCATCCTGGATCATGCGGCCCAGCTCCTCGCGGCCCATGGCGATGAGCGCCTTTTCCATACGCGCCCGCGAGCAGTTGCACCGGTAGCACATTGGCGTCCGGGCAAGCACCACGGGCCGGAGGCCCTCAAACCACTTCTCCATGAGCGCCTCCATGGGCTCGTGGCACAGTTCGCGGCTGACATCAGCCATCATTGGGCTGCGCAACTCGAGCTGGCTGATAATATCGTCCGTGCAGCCCGGCAGGGGCTGCAGCAGCACCCCGCCCGCCGACAGCACCACCTCGCCGCTGACCAGCACGCCCAGGCTCTGGAGCGTGGGCGTCTGCTCGCTGACGACATAGTAGTTGGCAAAATCTTCGGCAATCTCGCCGGATACCAGGGGTACCTGCCCTACATAGGGGCTTTTCATGCCCATGTCGCGCACTACGCTCATGCGCCCCTCGCATCCCACGGCGCGTCCCACATCCAGTTTTCCATTGGGTTTGAGCGGCATTTCCAGGCCCGGCACATCCACGCAGCCGCGCACGCTGTCGTGATCCGCGACGCAGACGATGCGGCCCAACGGGCCTCCGCCGTCAATGGTCACGGTCACGCTGGCCTGGTCCGCCTTGAGCATCGCGCCCATCATGGCGGTGCCCATCAGCGTACGGCCCAGGGCTGCCGTGGCCACCGGGCTGGTCAGATGGATGGCCGCTGCCTCGGCCACGGTATGGGTGGCGGTGAGGAGCAGGCCCCTGACCATACCATCCATCAGGGTAATATGCAGCAGTTGGTCCTTTTGTTCCATATGCGTTTCCTTCTTCCGTTTGTCCGTTATGCCTGCGGCACCTCGGTCATGCGTTCGCCCACAGTGGGAGGCGCTTCTTCGGTCAGCGGCTTGCGCGCCGCCAGAAACCAGCGCACGGCGTGAGGTTCCGGCGGAGAGAGCTTTTTATCGCCATAGAGCCGGATATCGGTAAAGCCCACGGCCTCCATCAGCTCGGTCAGCAGCTGTGCGCTGTGCGCATATTGCCGCTGCTGCTCGCCGATGCGCAGGTAGGTTTCGTCCTTCTGCCTCACGAAGATGGCCAGGTTCAAATCCACATATCCCTGTGCACGGTTGTACCGGTTCTGCCACAGGTAGGCGATCTCCGGAGTTTCATCTCCGATGAAGTGATTGCCCAGCACATGCTCCAGCTTATAGGGCGTGCTCAGGTCCACAAACAGCGCGCCGCCCTCGCGCACGCTCAGAAACGCCGCACGGAAGAAATCCGTCAGCTCGTTGGCGTCCTTGAGGTAGTTCAGGCCGTCATTGGTGCATAGTACGGCGTCCATGCACCGGTGCAGATGCAGCCGGCGCATGTCCTGCCTGACGAAAGGAATCATCGCGCCGGTGCGGCGCGCCTTCTGTGATGCCTCGAACAGCATGTCGGGCGAGAGATCCACGCCGGTCATCTGATAGCCCATCTTGCTCAGCGCAATGGTGATGCTGCCCGTACCGCACGCGCATTCGCATACCTTTCCGCGGGGAACGCCATAGCGCTCCATCAGCTCGTGATAGAACCGCGCCCAGGCCAGATAATCCACGTCGGCCATGAGCCTGTCATATACGGATGCAAATGCGGTGTACATGCGTGTGTATCGCTCCTTCTAAGGCTTTCGTCTGTGGCTTTGACCGATGAGCCCGCCGATGCGGCCCGTTTCCTTGGCGCTCAGTCCCGCCCAGCCTACCTGGCGCACGCGGTCCAACAGGCCCAGTTCCCGCGCCAGCTCGTACTTCATGCGCTCCTCGCGGGTCAGCCTTGTCAGCGCGTCGCGCCGGATGGCGCCGGTCAACAGCTCGTCCTTTTTGCCCATGTCTTTCCCTCCCTTGCGTGGGTAGGTTGTGACAAAGGCGTGTTCCTCATTCGCCGGCTTCTCCGCCGCCGTCCTCTTCATCCTCGTCGTCCTGGGCGTTGTAGAGTCCGCGGCCCACCTGGGCGCCTTCGATGTTGGGGTTGATATAGCGGTCAAACACCGCGTTGGAATAACTGGCCCCCACAAAGCGGCTCAGGCCGAAGCCGATGACGATGTAATAGACCGCAAGCCCCATCAGGGCATATTGCATATAGGGCGTGAAGAGCGCAACCAGTGCCGCGATCACCCACGGCAGCAGGGAAAGCAGCTTCAGCCCTACTGTGATGGGAAGGCGGCCGATGGTCATGATCAGGCTGTTGCGCAGGACATTGCGGTAGTTCAGCTTATACGTTACAATCTGCGGATAGATATACATCAGCGAGCACAGCCACAGGACTCCGATCATGATGCAGATCACCTGCGGGATCATAAACAGCAGGTTGGTGTTGGCCATTTCGCCGTAGAAGGTAACGCACACGTACATCAAAAGCGGCACCATGCCGGTGATGAACCCCGTCAGCAAGCCATACTTCCAGTTGCCTTTGACCGTGTCGATGAAATCCGACCAGATAAACGCATGCTCGTCGCGCGCCCAGTTGCGCGTGACATAGGCCACGCCCGTCGTAAACGGGCCCGTCAGCGCCAGGCAGGGCACCAGCAGCAGTAGCGTTTGCATGATAATGGTGCTCATGCCCTGGGTGTAGCTCTGCGTCATCTCTGCAAGGGCCTCGGCCGTGATCTCGCCGGCCTCCAGCTGCATTTGCGCGTCTGCCACGTTGGCCAGCCCCGCGTACCACAAAAGCAGCCCCCGGCCGATGACGAAGATGGCCGGAAGCCACGCCACCGCGTACATCAAATTGAGGCGGATGAGGCCGGACAGGCGCACGCGCAGCATTTCCCAAAACAGCTGCCACCGCGTCTGGGGAAGATCCTCTTTGGTATAATCGCCCTTGCCGCTTTTGCCGTAGTAATAGCGGTTCATCATTTTTCCAAACATGTCGCTTCCTCCGTCAAGCATAAGGATACAGCATGCATTATAGCACACGCAGTTGAGCGCGTCAAAACAGGCGCGTCCCCCAGGGGAGCTCATCCGCAAAGTTTACAGCTTCTTCATAAAGCAAAAGGACCGCCGCACCCGCACCAGCTGGCGCGGGGCGGCGGTCCGTCCATACAGGGTTAGATGCTGCAGGGCACCGCATTGCTGGAGAACAGCTTTTGCTGCGTCTGCTGCCCGGCCACGCCATCAATGGCCAGGCCGTTGAGCTCCTGGAACACCATGACCGCGTTTTGCGTCACGGTGTCATAGGTGCCGGAGATGTTGCCGTCGTAGTACTTCAGTTCGTACAGGGCATATTGCAGGCGTTTGACCGCGCTGCCGGTGGAACCCACATCCAGCTTGGAATAGCTGCCGCTTTCCGACGTGCCGCCATAGAGCAGACGCTGGGTGGTGGGGCCGGCCATGCCGGTCACCCGCAGGCCTGCCGCACGCTGGTATGCCTCCACGGCCGCCTCCGTTCCGCTGCCGTAGCTGCCGTCCACGCTGCCACTGTAGTAGCCCGTCGCCTGCAACGCGCTCTGCAGCGCCGTTACATTGGAGGAGCTGGAGCCCGTAGTGATGGTGGTGTAGCCGTTGGACGACGCGGTCTTTCCGTAGTTGTCGGGGCTGGAGCTGCTGCCGGAGGACGAGCCGCCGGAGGAGCCTCCGTTCAAAGCGGCATAAATGGCGTTGAGCGTGGCCTTGCCCGCAATGCCGTCAGCCTTGAGGCCGCTGGATTGCTGGAAGGCCGTGACCGCGGCGGTGGTTCCGCTGCCATAGTCTCCATCGACGCTGCCGGTATAATACCCCAGCGTCTTCAGGTTCTGCTGCAGGGACCGGACCGCGCTGCCGGTGTTGCCCTCCCTGAGCGATCCAAGGTGGCCGACCACGCTGGAAGCCTTTTTCGCCGACTCGGAATACAGCTTGGTCAGCGTCGTGGGTCCGGCGATGCCGTCGGCATAGATGGAATTGCGCTCCTGGAAAGCAATGACCGCGGCCTGCGTGGTTTCGGCGAACTCGCCGTCAGCGGTTCCGCTGAGATAGCCCAGCACGATCAGGCGATTCTGCAGGATCTTGACCTGGCTGCCCGAGGAGCCCAGCTGCAGATAGATATCCGTCTTGCCGTTGGTATAGGACGAACTGGTAGAGGAGCTGCTGCTGGAAGAGCTGCTCGAACTGCTGGAAGAGCTGGAGGAGCTTGAGGAGCTGGAAGAGGTGGTGGTCTTTTTCCTGGCGCTGCTGGAATAGAGCTTCTCAATGGTACGGGTACCGGCCTTGCCGTCCACGGAGAGGCCGTTGGCAGCCTGGAAATCGCGCACTGCCTGCTCGGTGGCGGCGCCGAAGTCGCCATCGGCGCTTCCGGTCAGATAGCCCAGATCCTTCAGCCGCTGCTGGAGGCGCTTGACGTCGCTGCCGGTAGAGCCCATCTTGAGCGTGCTGCTGCCGGAGGAGGTGCTGGAGGGCGTAGCCGTGGCGCTGGGCGCATTGGTAGGCGCCGTCGTGGGAGGCAGCGTGGCCGTACCGATCTGCGGAGCGCTGGTCGCGCCACTGATGGGCGCACTGGTGGGACTGACATTGCTGGGCGGGTTGGTCCCCGTGTCATTGCCAAAATCCCATGCGCTCCAGTCCACCTCGTTGCTGGTGGGCGCGGGCGTAGGCGTGGGCGTCACACTGGGCGTAGGCGTCACGACGGTATCGAAAGTCTGCCCGCCGTCGCCCACGGTCAGCCCGTTGTTGCTGTCCACAACGCGGTCGGGTTCCATATAGCAGGCGCTCAGAACCACACAGGCGGCAAGCAGCAGCGCCGCAACAGCCGCCCGCTTCAGCCGCGCATGGCGGCTCCTGTCCGTGGCATGGGGATGCTTCACAATCAACACTCCGTTTCCTCAAGGAAGTCGAAAAGGAAATGTTACAAACCTCTTACACCTGTACAAAGGGCGGACGCCCTTTGCATCAAGCATATTGTACAGGGAAAATACGGGAAAATCAACCCCGAATATTTCACGCTGCATAGAATTAACGATTCATTCATGCCTTTCGTTCCCTCGAATTTGAAATAATTTTGTCATATTTCAGCAGTCCTTCGTCATATTTGACGAACGCTTCTCCCAGCCGCAGGGAATAGAGCGCCCATTCTTTCACCGGCCAGGGGGTCCCCGCCAGCAGCGCCTGCCGATAGTAGGAAATCTGCCTGCCATAGCGCTGCCACAGCTCGTCCGCAGCGGCCACGCGGTCCGTTTTGAAATCCACCAGCACCCATGCGCCATCTTCCAGAAAACACAGGTCGATCACGCCCTGAAGCAGCGTGGGAAACGGCTCCTCCACATGCAGGTTGAAGCTCCACTCCCGGCGCACCATGGAAGCCGCGAGCATCCGCTGACCCAGGGGACCGGTCAGAAAGCGCGCAGCCATCCGCACATCCGCCAGTTCGGCCTCCGCGGGGGTCATCACACGTTTTTCCACCAGCCGGGCCAATTCGCTTTTAATATGGAAGAAAAGCGCTTTTTCGTTCCCCTTCGCCGCCCGCGCGCCCTCCAAATCCATCAGTCCCAGCAGCCGGTGCGTCTGTACGCCCCGTAGCAGTCCTTCTTCCTCGCGGGGAGGCTCCAGAAAGGCCGGCATGGCCGGCAGCGAAGCCAGCAACCGGGGGCGCGGCCCCTCGTAGGGAAGGCGCTTGAGCTGTTCCTCCTCCTCTTCGGCAGCTTCGGTCAAGGTCTGCGCACCGTCCAGCGCGCGGCACAACGCGGTAACGCCCAGCTTGAGGGGACGGGGTGCCGTTCGCTTCTCATCCTCCGCCCTGGCGGCCACGGGCCAGTCCATCCCGGAGATCTGCGGAGCGGGGAGGCTTTCGCCGCCACTCTGCCCCTGTACCTCCGGTAGCGGAAAGGGCAGCGGGGCGCTCTGGCGGGCCAAATGTCTTGTGATGACTGGCTCCATGTGGAAAACGATGCGCCAGGGAGCACTTTTCTGTGGAAAACTTGTGGATATTGTGGGGAACTCCTCATTGATCCCTGTTTCCCTCATATCGAATGTGGAAAGCTGTCCTTCCCGTTCCACGGTCACACTGTCGCAGGGCTGCGCCGATTGCAGCAGCCAGTCCAGCATGCTGTGCGCCTCCCGGACGCCATAGACCCCTCCGGATCGTCCCGTCCGGGCAGCATCCGGGTTCTTCATGCTGCCCACCAGCACTAGGCGCACCTTGGGCCGTGTCATGGCCACATAGAGCACACGAGCCCGCTCCGCCCGCTCGGCGCTGCGCTCCCTCAGCGCAATCGCGCCCTGCAGGAGCGTCGTGCGGCGGGTGCGCGCCCGCTCATTGACATACCCCAGGCCGAAGCCAATTTCGCCATGTAGGCTAAGGGTGCGCGTCTGTGTGCGCCGCAGCAAAGGACCTCCCAGCCCCATTACATACACCGTGGGAAATTCCAGCCCCTTGGATTTGTGGATGGTCATCACACGCACCACATCCTCCCAGGGATTCACCCCGGCGGGGCTCTGTTCCCCCCCGCCGCCGCCATCTGCCCGCACGGCTTCCACAAATCCATGCAGGCCGTCCGTGTGGCTCTGCTCATAGGCGTCGGCCCGGTGACAGAGCATGCGCAGATTTGCCTGCCGCAGCTTTCCGCCAGGCTGTGCGCCGTAATGTGCATAAAGTCCGCTGCGCTTGAGAAAACTCCACAGGTATTCGGCCAGCGGCATGCTGCGCGCATAAAACCGCTCGGCCTCCAGCGCGTCCAGCACGGCGCGGCAACGAGCGTCAAGAGGCGCGTCGGCCTCGTGGGCCGCCGCCTGCAGCGCGCTGAGGAAGCTGGCCTCCCGCTGGGGACGCAGCAGCCGGATGGCTGCCAGCTCTCGCTCCGAAAGCTCAAAGAGCGGGCTGCGCAGCTCGCTGAGCAGCGCCACATCATTGGCCAGATTATCCAGCAGCGCCAGGTGCTGAAGCACCTGATCCACCTCGTCGGACGTCATGGGATCGCCGCCGCCTTCGCAGTACACGGGAATGCCCATACGGCCGAGCACCATCTCCACCTTATCGGCTACGTTCTTGCCCACGGGCAGGAGAATGGCGATGTCACGATAGTGGAGAGGTGCGCCGGGGCGTCCCTGAGCGTCGGGGACCGGCTCGCCCACCGTTGCGAGGATGTCGCGCGCGATGAGTTCCGCCTCGGCCAGGACCATATCCTGCGGCCTCCGCCCTTGGGCGTTGAGCACGTGCAGCTCGGTTGCCGGGTCTCCCTCGGAGGGTACGCCGGGATACAGCCGTGCGTCGGCATCATAGTCAATTTCCGTGACACGGCGGTCCATCACGTGCGAGAACACGCGGTTCACCGCATCCAGCACTCCGGTCCGGCTGCGGAAATTCAGGTTCAGCACCACCCGGCGGCATGGCGCGTCCTCCCGTGGCGAAAAGCGTTGCAGCTTGCCCAGGAACAGGCCCGGCTCTGCCAGGCGGAACCGGTAAATACTCTGCTTTACATCGCCCACATAAAAATAGGTCTGGCCCTTGCCGCGCTTAAGGGCGTTGAGGATGGCCTCCTGCAGGGCGCTCACGTCCTGATACTCGTCCACGAACACCGCATCGAACCGCTGCGCCTGCTGGCCGCGCAGGTCCGGATCGCGCAGCACGGCCAACGTCATATGTTCAAGATCGCCGAAATCGATGCATGCCTCGCTGAGCTTTCGCGCCTGAAAGCGGTTGTGAAAGCGGCGCACCGCTTTGGCCAGCCCACGCGTGGCCGGCCCCATGGCCTGCATATCCGCCACGCCCTGTTCAAAATCCGCGGGCAGCAGCTTTTTCAGGTCATCCGCCAGGTCCTTGATCCGGTTACGCAGATCCTTAAAGTCCCCCGCCAGGCGTTCCTCGTCTCCGGTCGCGGGCTTGAAGCGCCCCAGGGTGGCAAACTTCAGGGTTCCCAGCGCCCCGCACAGGGCGCTCATCCCTTTATCACAGGCCGTTCGCAGCCCATCGAGGCTTCCCCTGTCGCTTTGCAGGGTCCGCACATAGGGCGGGGGAAGCGCCGGATTTGCACGCATCGCGTCCGCCTGCCGCCAGAGGGCGTCCATCCCTTCCAGAATCAGCGCAGCTTCCCGGCAGAAAGCCTGCGCCAGCGGCTCACTGTCCATGGAATCGGCATTCCACTCCTTGGCTGCGCTCTCCTCCAGCCAGGTCATCGGGTCGGGGCGTGACATCAGAAACCGGTAAAGTGTCTCCATCATGAGCGTGATCTCGCGCTCGCTGAATTTGTGCGTCAGCGCTGCGAGCTCTTCGTCCTCATGGGCTGCCTCGTACAACCAATCCAGCGTTTCTTCCATTGCATCATGCCAGTAGGCGGCGCGGGTACGCTCATCTGCCAGCATGAATTGCGGGTCTACGCCGCAGCGCTGGAAGTTCTGCCGCACCACCTGCTGGCAATAACTATGAATTGTGGAGATTTGCGCGGTGCTGACCAGGTCAGCCTGGCGGACCAGGCGCGAATCGCCCGCGGCGGCCTCATTGAGGCGTGCTTCCAGGCGTTCGCGCATCTCACCCGCAGCGGCACGCGTAAAGGTGACGATCAGCATCCGGTCGATGCTGGCACCACACTCCACAATCAGGCGCACGATGCGCTCCACCAGCACGGCCGTTTTTCCACTGCCCGCCGCAGCCGATACCAGCAGTTCGCGGTTGCCGGCCTGGATGGCGGCTTCCTGCGCAGGGGGAAAGCGCATGTGCATCGCTCCTTTCCGAGATGAGGATATGCGCTATTGTACCGTAAGCGCGGGCCGAATGCAAATGTTTCACGTGAAACTCTGCTGCCTCCCGATGGCGGGATTTGTCGGGTTTTGGGAGAAATCATTTGCCCTTGCGCCCGTCTTCATGGTATAATACCGCTGTTATCCTCAAATACTTCCAACCATCAAGGAGGATTCATATGCCCACTACCGCATTCGATGTGGAATCCATCAAGCAGAGCATTGTAGGCAAGCTGCAGCGCTATAATGGCGTTACCGTGCAGGAAGCCACCCCGCAGCAGCTCTACAAGGCGGTCGCCTCTACCGTACGCGACCAGATCATGCAAAAGTGGATGGTTTCCCGCCGCCTGCGTGATGCCAAGCGCAAGCGCCTGTATTATTTGTCGGTTGAATTTTTAACCGGCCGTTCCCTCAATTGCAACCTGATCAACCTTTGCTCGCAGGAGAACTACGCTAAGGCGCTTAGCGAGCTGGGCATCGACCTGCAGACCATCCTGCCGGAGGAGCCCGAACCCGCGCTGGGCAACGGCGGTCTGGGCCGCCTGGCCGCCTGCTATCTGGACGGCATGGCAACCGACTGCATCCCCGGCACCGGCTACTCCATTCTGTACGAGTACGGCATCTTCAAGCAGAAGATCGTCGATGGCTGGCAGCAGGAGACCGCTGACAACTGGCTGCCCGGCGGCCAGGTCTGGATCAAGAGCCACCCCGACCAGGCGCAGGAGATCCGCTTTGACGGCCAGGCCATCGAGACCTGGGAGGGCGGCTTCCATCACGTCAAGTACGAGAACTACAATTCCGTCATCGCCGTGCCCAACGATATGTACGTAGCCGGTTACGGTTCCAACGGCGTTTCCAAGCTGCGTCTGTGGCAGGCAAAGGCCCCCAGCTTTGATATGAGCAGCTTCAACGCCGGCAACTACAACACGGCCATCAGCCGGTCTGCCTCTGCCGAGCTGATCTCCAAGATCCTCTACCCCAACGACAACCACACCGAGGGTAAGATCCTGCGTCTGCGCCAGCAGTATTTCTTCTCTGCTGCGTCCATCGCGGATATCCTGCAGAACCACCTGAACCAGTACGGCACGATGGACAACCTGGCCGACAAGGTCAGCATCCAGCTGAACGACACCCACCCGACCGTTGCCATCCCCGAGATGATGCGCATCCTGCTGGACGAGTGCAGCTATGAGTGGGACGCCGCCTTTGACATCTGCCGCAAGGTGTTCGCCTACACGAACCACACCGTCATGAGCGAGGCTCTCGAGAAGTGGAACGCCGATATCTTCCGCTCTACCCTGCCCCGCATCTGGCAGATCGTCTGCGAGATGGACCGCCGCTGCCGCGCCGACCTGGCAAAGGCCTTCCCCGGCGACCAGGGCAAGATCGACTATATGGCCATCATCGGCGACAACCAGGTCCGCACCGCTAACATCTGTGCCTACACCTGCCACGCCATCAACGGCGTTTCCAAGCTGCACAGCGAGATCATCAAGGACAGCGTGTTCCA
>OLOH01001969.1_pt1 | contig 10794 bp, 9 predicted proteins | sample 1673221 | NCBI WGS metagenome assembly OLOH01 (sample SAMEA3136767, study PRJEB25190) | human gut metagenome
AGAGCAGGAGCATCTGTTGTATAACCTCCTGCATCAGGACGACAGCCTGATTCTGAAAATGATCGAAAAGATGGAAATCAACAAAGATCATTTTCTGAACCGTGTCGAGACGGCGCTGAACGACCGCGTCAAAGTATCCGGCGGTCAGCCGTATATCGGTCAGTATCTGAATAAAGCATTGATAAATGCTGAGGATGAGGCGAAAGCCATGGGAGACGAGTATGTTTCCGTAGAACACCTCTTCCTGGCAATGCTGAAAAACCCAAGCCCGTCCATGAAAAAACTGTTTCAGGAGTACGGCATCACAAGAGAACGTTTCCTGCAGGCATTAAGCACCGTGCGCGGAAACCAGAGAGTTACCACCGACAACCCGGAGGCAACATACGACACCCTGGAAAAATATGGCCAGGATATCGTAGAAAAAGCCAGAAACCAGAAAATGGACCCGGTTATCGGCCGTGATACCGAAATTCGGAACGTTGTCCGTATCCTGTCCCGTAAGACAAAAAACAATCCGGTTCTGATCGGTGAGCCTGGTGTTGGTAAAACCGCAGTCGTAGAAGGCCTGGCCCAGCGAATCGCCAACGGCGATGTACCGGAGAGCCTGAAAGATAAAACCATTTTCTCCCTCGATATGGGAGCCCTGGTAGCCGGAGCAAAATACCGCGGCGAATTCGAGGAGCGTCTGAAAGCCGTTCTGGAGGAAGTCAGAAAGAGCGACGGAAAAATCATTCTGTTCATCGATGAGCTGCACCTGATCGTCGGCGCCGGAAAGACCGACGGCGCGATGGATGCCGGAAACATGCTGAAACCTATGCTGGCACGAGGCGAACTGCACTGCATCGGTGCCACAACGCTGGATGAGTACCGCCAGTACATCGAAAAAGATGCCGCCCTGGAGCGCCGTTTCCAGCCGGTTCAGGTTGATGAGCCGACCGTAGAGGATACGATTTCCATCCTGCGTGGCTTAAAAGAGCGCTACGAAGTTTACCACGGCGTAAAAATCACCGACGGTGCCCTCGTTGCAGCCGCACTGAATATTCCGGGACTGGCTGCCGGGGCAGCCGCAGGGCAGGGTCATGCCCTCTTTCCGCATTTTCCGCTGCTTATTTTCCATGACGGCCTGCTCGTCATAGGCCGCCGCCTCCCGCTCCACAAAGGTGATGGCCCCGGTGGGGCAGGCGGGCAGGCAATCACCCAAGCCGTCGCAGTAATCGTCTCGCATGAGCCGCGCCTTGCCGTCCACCATGGCGATGGCGCCCTCGTGACAGGCGGCGGCGCAGGCACCGCAGCCGTTGCACTTATTCTCGTCGATCTCGATGATCCGTCGTTTCATGTTCGGTCCTCCTGTTGCTTTTGTGCGCTCATTGTACTATACTAAAAGCAACAAGTCGGTTGAATTTTCAACGAAATGGGGCTTTTTATGAAAGAATTTTTCCCGGTACTCCACACCGCGGCGCTTTTCTCCGGCATTTCCGACGATGAGCTTGCCGCCATGCTCTCCTGCCTTGGGGCGAGGATCGACACCTTCCCCAAAGGCTCCCGCCTGCTCCGCGCCGGGGAGTCGGTGGAGGAGGTGGGCCTTGTGCTGGCGGGCAGCGCCCTCATCGTGCAGGAGGATATCTGGGGAAACCGCAACATCCTCTCCAAGACCGGGCCGGGGCAGACCTTCGCGGATGTGTTTGCCTGCGCGCCGGGAGCGGTGCTGAACGTGAGCGTGGAGGCGGAGAGCACGATGACGGTGATGTTTCTACACATAAGGCGCGTTTTGAGCGTGTGCCCCTCCGCCTGCTCCTACCATAGCCAGTTCATCCGCAATCTGCTGGGCGAGTTAGCGGAGAAGAACCTGCGGCTCAACGAAAAGCTCACCCACATGGGCCAGCGCACGACGCGTGCAAAGCTGATGTCCTATTTTTCCGCCGAGGCACTGCGGCGCGGGGTCTATGAGTTCGAAATTCCGTTTTCAAGGCAGCAGCTTGCGGATTACCTCGGTGTGGAGCGCAGCGGGCTGTCCGTGGAGCTTGGAAAAATGCGGGATGAGGGCCTGCTCGACTTTCACAAAAGCCATTTTCTTCTCAAAACGCCGGAGACTGACCGTCCCTTTCCTTCTGCGCGTTAAGGAGCCCACTTTGGGCGTATTAGCAAGTGCGGATAACCCCGTCAGCCACGGAGCATCGGGGTTTTGCAGATGGAAGAAGCAGCTACGGTCTGTAGAGATCGGCAGGACAGCGTCAGCTCGTACAATCTGATTTGATCATACCCACAGCCGCTTTGGCTGTGGGTATTTTCTGTTTGAACTCCAAAAGCTTTGCAGAGCTCAAGGAGCCTAATGCCAAATTCAGTATGTCACCAACTATGAGGAAAACATCCTTTAGAGAAAGGTCAAAACTCAAATGATTCGGAAGGGAAGATAAACAGTGTCCTTTTGCGATGCCGCTTCCGAAAGATTGCAGCTTCGCCCTTTAACGAAGACTTTAAGTTAAATCTGTTATACTGCTGCAGTCCCCTCAAAAAATACAGACAGGAGAAAAAATTGACCGTATGATGAAAAAAAGATATTTCGCTATTCCCATTCTTGCAATCGCACTGCATCTTTTGCTGTCCAATCTGTTGTATTTCCTTGTGGAAAGGCTCGTTTTGGATGTTTTTCATATCTCCCCGCAGCAATTTATGAACTACTCATATTGGGGCGAGATTTTGATCTACGCTGTTCTTATCCTCGTATTCTTCACGCTCTATAAGCTGCTTTGGAGGAAAGAGATAAGTGAACCGCGCACAGCGACAAATTTTAAAGATGTGCTTGGCAGTCTGGTCGTGGGATTTGGCATTTGCGGGATCTCCGGTCTTTGGATCATGCTGGCAGAACAGCTTCCCTCGCTGCAAAAAAGCGTTGAGGCAATGAACGCCAGTGCTGAAAATATTGCCGGTGGAAATGCATTTGGAACATTTATGATTGCGGTGATTGCTGCACCTGTTGTAGAAGAAATTCTATTCCGCGGCATTGTGCTTCGCTCCATGCGGAAATTCGCCCCAGCTTGGGCCTCGATTCTAATATCATCTGTACTCTTCGGCGTTTATCACCTGAATATCGTGCAGGCTGCCTATGCCACCCTTATGGGCATTGCCGCAGGAATCCTTTACGAGAAGAAAAGGAACCTGCTGTTTCCCATCCTCGTGCATTTCGCAAACAACCTCATTACTATGCTGCAGGGCTTTGCGTCATCCGAAGTGAATGAACTGATCAGCATTTTTATTCTGATTATGATCGCTCCGGCAGGGTATGTCGTCTGCCGTTCACTTAAACAGGGCAAAAGAGCAGATAGCATGTAAGGTTTTTATACAATGTATAAAGCATACAGCGGCACAAATCCATCTCTCCCTTCTTTCTTCTTTTTTCTCTTTCTATTAAACCAACGGAATCATCTCCCCTCGTCTATATAACAAAGAGAGCACCGATTTCTCAGCGCTCTCTTGTTTCCATTCGTTTTCTGATTATAGTTTAATGCTCAGATTTGGGTTTATAAAGGTTCTTTTCGGTTCAATTTGGTTCATCCCTCTAAGATCGGAATAGCTATAACTACGCTTTATCCATGCCTTTCCACCGTAACATATTTTTGCGCAGGACTAGTCGGCTTATTAGGTATAGTCATACGAAGTGCGCCACTTTCAAGTAAAGGTTTAATATGCTTCTTCGCAAAGAATTTTGGGTCTTTTACGCCAAAATGCTCCGCAATTTCATTTCTTGTTCTAGCTGTCACGCAGAATGTAAGAATTTGCTCAGCTTGGGGAGTAGCTTGGGGAGTAGCTTGGGGAGTAGCTTGGGGAGTAGCTTGGGAAGTAGCTTGGGGAGTAGCCCACAAGTTACCATCCGTCTTTGTATTTCGAATCGTTGCACTCAACATAAACGCTTGTGTTCTGTATTCCGGCTGCGGCAGCCCTTCTGATTCCATGACCTCATAAAGACGGTCTACGCCCTCACCAAACTCCTGACTGTAATCGGTCATGTCTGCCGCAAAATGATCTCCATCATCTTCGCTGTTCTCCGTGACAACACTCCTTATGTCCCGGCTGTCACCTCAGATTAACCCCTTGACTTTTCATAGCCGGTCTCAAACAAGTCTGTTTCTTCTCGTTTTTTCCCGTCCCATCGCATACCTGCAAGCAGGGCACACCGGTACCCTTTTGCGCATCTGCTTGTTGGTGGCGTTGCCCCCAAACCCCCGTTCCGCGCACTCCTTCGTCCTGCGGCTGCGCGTCTTTCTGCGGAAAGACGTTATTTTCAAAAACCGTATCTGCGTAAAATGCCGTTATCGCTCCTGCTTTTTCTGCGTGGCCTCATCTCTTTGTTCCATTGGCTCGTTCAGAATTCGCTCCACGTTCGCCCGAACGGTCAGCAATTCGCGCATCTCGTTCTTGGTATCCTTATACTCGGCATAATCCTTTTTTCGCTGTGTCATAAGAGCTTCATATTCCGTTTGCAGTGTTTGAACAGTCGGGAGCTTCGTCAGTTTTCGCTCATCAAAAGCCTGTTTAACCGCTCGATGAATCAAAATTTCCTGTTCATGCTCGACGAGAAATTTCCTGGCATAGCCGGACTTTTTATATGTCGCATATATTTCGCGCGTTCTCAAGTAACCGAGAACGTGCTTTTTCAGTTCTGCAACTTCCCTTATTTGTGCTTCCTCGTTCTTCATCTTCTTGAGCAGTTCCCCGTGTCGCAAAGTCGCCGCTTTTGTCTTCTCTGCCAATTCTGCAACGTTTTGAATATGATGCTCTGAAAGATAAGTCAGCGTCTGCGCCATCTGCTTGGCATTAAACACCTTCGCCCACCGCGCATAACCGCCGCCTTTGCCCTGTTGCAGCTTTGCCTGCACATCAACCAGCAGACTTACGCTTTCAACACATCCTTCATCGATTGCTTCTCCATCGGCTCCTTCCTTTTTTCGTCAATGTTCAGCGCGGCGTTCAATTCGGCAAGGCACGCAGCTTTGGCTTCCAGCTCCTTCTCCTGCGCAAACGGTTTGCCCAGTTCCGCCCTGGCCTGTTCCGTCTGCCGTTCCAGTTCGGCAATCCGTTCTTCCGCCTTTTCGAGTTTTTGCGGCATATTCGCCAGCGCGTTCTCGATGCGCGTCAGATTGCCGTACACATCCGTTCCCATGGTCACGGTATGCGACATCTCGCCGCGCAGAATGAGCTTGACCTCCTGCCGATAGCTGTCATAATCCACCGTCATTTTCATGCCGCGGTATTCGCCCAGCTCCATATCATGCGGCGAAAGACGGCAGGCTTCCAGAAGCATTTTGCCCGCTGCCTCTTTATCGACAATCCGCTTTCCCTTGATCGCCATGCCGACAAAACCATCCTTGGGCAGCGGATGCGCTTCCAGCAGCGCCATATCCGCCCGATAGCCCTTCGCGCGTTCCTGTGCCTGACGGATTTCTTCCGGATACTGCTTCAAAATCTGGTCTTCCAGTTTGAACTGATTGCTCTGATAATCCGCTTTCATCAGGCGCAGCTTTGCAACCTCGATGTCCAAATCCATCTTTTCCTTGATGCGCGGATCGCCCGCGCACAATGCCTTGATTTCCGCATAAGAGAGCGCGGTTTCGTCCACATCGTCGCAGGCACGGACGGGCGATTTGCTGGACATGATCTGGCTGATAAAGCGCTGCTTGTTCTCGATGGTCTGCCAGAGGTACGAATCGAATGATTTTTCCGTGACATATCGGTATATATGCACGTCCGGATTCATGTTGCCTTGTCGCACAATGCGCCCCGCTCGCTGCTCCAAATCGCCCGGCCGCCACGGCGCATCCAGATCATGCAGCGCGATCAATCTGTCCTGAACATTGGTGCCTGCACCAAGTTTTTGTGTGCTGCCGAATAAAATCCGCACCTGTCCGCTTCTGACCTTGGCGAACAGCTCCTTCTTTTTGATTTCCGTATCCGCGTCATGGATGAACTGAATGCCCTTTGTCGGCAAATGCTGCGGAATCGTCGGCACAACAATCCCATCCGTTGCCGCCAGCGCGTTGATGGTCATCATCCCCAGCGACGGGGCACAATCAATGAGAATGTAGTCGTACTCATGTTTGTAAGGCTCAATCACCTGTTTGAGTATCGTTTCGTGGTACATGACGCTGACCAGCGACATCTCCATGCCTGCCAGCTCGATGTTGGCAGGCAGGAGATCCACCCCTTCCTCGTGATGAAGCATCCCTTCTCCATGGGGGACAGGTCTATCCTGTATGGCTTTTATCATAAGATCGTACAGCGTAATCGGCAGCTCGTCCGGCTCCCAGCCAAGGCTTAGAGTCAGGCTTCCCTGTGCGTCTGCATCGACAAGCAGCACCTTCCTGCCCGCCTGTGCCAGCCCTATGCCCAGGTTGGCGCAGGTCGTCGTTTTGGCTGTGCCGCCCTTCTGGTTGGCAAGACTGATAACGTGCGCATCCATTTTCTATTGTTCCTTTCTGATAGGTGCAAAAAAGCCTCCTGTGTCATCAAGCAGCTCTCTGATTCAGCGTCTTTTCATACGCTTTGGGTCAAAAGAAAACCACTCGATCTTCGCAAAAATCGAGTGGCCATGTTATGAGATTTACTTTTTAGCTTTGATTTCTTTTAAATATGTCTCCACGTTCCGATACTGTACATCCTGCACAACCTGTTCTTTTCCGCGATAGAGCACATATTTTCCTGTAATCGGCCCATACCGATGCTCCGTTTGCTCGCATTTCTTTTCGTCGATCAAATGACGGATCTGCTGGGGCACAGCTTCGGCGCTGTGCTTGATTTCATAAATCTGACAACAGCCCGCACCCGGATCAAACACGACCATATCAAACTCTCCAACGGGAAATTGCAGCACAAAAACCTGTTTTTTCGGATTGGCCAGCTTGGTTTCCAGCAGAACAATGTCCTCCATCATCCTCCCCTTGATCTCATTCAGAACACGTTCCTGCACGGCATTTCTCTCTGCCAAAGACAGCGCGCTGAACGTCTCATCCAGCAGCAAGCTGTGAATCAAGGCGCCAGCCTGTGCATATCGAAGCCCCGGCTGTGCAATCACGATTCGGCTGCCCTTCTCATTGACATCCGGCAGGTGGAGAACGTCGATTTCCTGCGTCAAATCCAGCAGTTCCAAATATTCTCTGATTTCTCGCACATGCGTTCGATCCAGCTTGACCGTTTGTTCCGCCTGATTGCGAATTTCCAGCAGCTTTCGCAGATTTTCCGTTACGGTATCCATATCCACCCGATCCAGAATATCCGTCGGATTCTGTCGGTCGCGACGCAGGTTGTTTGCGGAGATACCCAAGTCGTGCGATTTGAAATCCCGTGTCAGAACCTCCAGCGTAAAACGATGATTGATATCCTCAACCACACGGTTAATTGCACTGGTCAACTCGTCTTTTTCATACAGGTCGTGCAAATGGCGGAAATGTCCTTCGTACTGATAGCAGCGTAGGGAGTGCTGGATGTTTCGAGCAATCGCCGTGTCCACGTACTCGTCAGCGCTTTCCTTGCTGGCGAAGGTAGACGTTTCGTTATAGTGAACGCCGCCCAAGCTCATCGTACCGCCGTAACGGATATACTCGTCGATGCCGCGAATCCCCAGCACGGATTCAAATTCCCGATAGGGAATGAACGTCGTATGCAGCATCACGCAGCGATCGTAAAGCTGTTCGTCCTCCGTGAATAGAAACCCCAGCGAATCTGTGCCGGACAGCACAATCTTCATCCCACAGGCCGCAAATACATCCGAAAACAGCGCCGCTCCCTCGATGAAATCCTCCATCAGCGTCACTTCGTCCAGAAACACATAGCGAAAGCCCTTCTGCTCCAGCGTTTTCAAGTCTTTATTGACATCCGCCAACGTATCCTTTGCCGTAATCTGAATGAACGCCGCTTTGGCCAATTCATCTTCGGCCATGTCAGCGAAAATCTGACGAATCATCGTGGTTTTTCCCGTTCGACGCAGACCATAGAGAATAAACACCTTGTCCCGCGTCTCGCCATAAACATAATCATGCAGCTGCTGAAAGCATTCGCGCTTCTGATAACAGCTTACGGCATCAGCAAATGTTCGGAGCGTATTACCTGTTCGGACGTTGGTGATGAAGTTCAACAGCTCGGCCTTCTTCACCTTTGGCAGACCTCTACGCAACGCTTTGATTTCCTGTTCAAGCGTCTTTCGATGCTCAATCTGTTCTCGGAATGCATCAACCTCATCCAAAGGAATATACTTTTCTCTACGTTTTCCATTCTCAGACCAGCGCTGATAAAAGTATATCTTCCCGTTCACCGTTTTTCTGGTGATGGAGCCAACAGGCAGCTCGGCAATCTGTTGTTCCAGCTCTTTCATGCGCGTTTGGGCTTCTTCCTGATTCACTGTTTTCCCTCCTTTTCCCGCATGGATTTATCCCTATTATACCCTATTTATCCCCATTTATTCAAGAGGGTATAGAAAAGGATGTCCATGCTTGATGGACATCCCTTCAACTTTCCGCTTTTCGAGCTGTATTGCGCTCCAATTTACGCACCAATCGCGCACCATTTTTTCATGAACGTGCGCAAACATTTATCAAGTTTCAAGTCACTACAAGCTCAAAAAATGAGGTATTCCTTCATTTTTAACGATTTATGCCAAACTGTGAAGAATAGCGTTAGATGCGTTACGAATCACAACGCCCAATTTCATATATGCTCACAGCTCCTTTGTTGCCTTGCTTGACATGCTATTCCGTTCAAAAACCTGACACGATTACTGATTATAACACACCCCTCCCCTTTTCTCAAGGCACGGCTGGATTTTCGTTGCGATTTCTGTCTCAATTTTTTATGGATGCCGGTGCTGCCGTATTCCGCCGCTTCGCGAATCGTCAGCATCATTTTGCGCCGGATCGAAATGCTCTGAATTCGATCTCTGTCTAATCATCGCCCCAATCATCATTTATATCACTTCAAGTTCCTCACAACATATAACAAGTTCATCTCCAGAATTTATCTCCATTCCCACCGGAATAAACCTATCTCCATTAGCCAACCTTGAACCAGAATATAGTTCTTGATTCTGGTTTTGTTTGTTCTGAAGTTCCGTAATATAATCATCATTAGCCACATACATGCACTGTATATTATTCCCCCCTGCCCAAAATCTGCACGATTGCATATAAATACATATAACACTTCTAAATCTAATTATTATTTCTTCTTTTGTCATCTCATTTTTGCAATAGATTTCTACTTCTGATTTTTTCTGCTTATATTCAAAACCGTAAAAGGCGCAATCATGTATTTTAATTTTATTGATATCATCTTTATTATCAAATGAATATACCATATTTTCAGTCTTTCTCATTGAAAGTATAATGAATTCCATGGTTCTGGCACAGGCTCTCCTGCAAATAATGCATTCCATTATGAGCGCTGTCCCACTCGATTAACAAACAAAATGATTTCTTTTCCCGTTTCAGATTCCTGAATGACTACCTTCCCCTTCTTTATCTCTTTGGGTATAAATTCAGAAAAAGATGCCGTATATGCTTCCCATCCCAAGACTTTATCATCATAAAAATAGCCATAAGATAACGCTCCATCATTCTTTATAATCGTTACTCCATATCTTATTTTTCCATCATTATAATCATATCCAAATTTAGGATCGAATATACAAATTTCTTCACTCTCCGCCAGAATTCCCACCTGAATTCTCGCAGCATTTTTCGGCGTTATTTGATATCCACGCAAAAATCGTCCATCCACTGAATATACGAGAAATTGAACTTTTCCATTGTTCAAATTATCCTTTTCAAAAACGACGAGAGCCAGATTTTTCACTATATTTACATATTTGATTTCCTTATTGACATCTATATCGGCTCCATTTAATTCTTTTATTTCTTGAAATGCGTTTTTCCCAATCAAATGATCCGATGCATATATTTCTTTCTCATTCCATGCATACGATTCTTCCTTTACGAATTTCTCTCCATTTTCATAAAACACCATGTTCATTATGATCAGAAAAATCGTCAAACCTGAAAAAATAATACAAATACCTTTTTTCATTTTCCCTCGTTTGTCAATACTTCAACAACATTTGCTTAAACGGCGCTCTTCTTTGTATACCCTTTTTATTCTTCTTGGTATTCTGAACTCCGTCTATAAAGTCATCGGCTTTCTTTTTTTACACCTACGACTATCTTTGTTCTTTTTTCATAATATATCGTATATTCGTCATCAATCACCATATTTTCTTGAAAATACTTATTTTTTGTAAACGCATCCAAATATACTACTTTATTAGTTTTTTCTCCTATGTCGAATACATAAGCACGAGTCACAGGTAATGGTGGCGCAATCCTTGAATCTCGATAACTTTCCTTGAATTTTCCCGTGAAGGATATTATAAGAGGATTCATCAACACATATAAATAGGATGTCACATATATTAAAGAAAACGCCAAACTCAGAAGTGATGCCGCCAAATATTTTTTATCATGCACAACAGAGACTATTGCCAAAAATAATCCCATTATACCCACGATACACCCTGTCGAAAAAATACGGTATCTTATTCCATCTAAAATCACTTTAATTCTCCCTTTACTTCATTAAGACTTTTTTCACCATCAATCCCACATTCCTTATTATAATACAGCATAGTTTCTTCATCGTAAACATATTCTCGATATCTAAATAGGTTTTCCGTACCGAGCGTCGCCACCATGCTTCCGCTCTTGCTGATCGGATTACCCCACGCATCATAACCATATTCTACCACCTGCGTACCAT
>OLOH01001973.1_pt1 | contig 10786 bp, 6 predicted proteins | sample 1673221 | NCBI WGS metagenome assembly OLOH01 (sample SAMEA3136767, study PRJEB25190) | human gut metagenome
ACAGGATTATTTTATTCATGGGATGAATGTAAAAAAGCAGTACATGGCTATTCTGGAGCAGAATATAAGGGATTTTTAACGAAGGAAGAAGCAGAAGATTTTTTAAATATTGGAGCAGTTAAGACAGCTACTGGTAAAAATTTTTCAACAGCAGCAACAAGTATAGATTCTAGTCCATTGACAACCTCAACACCTAACCGGCTTGTTGTTTATGTAGACGGAAGTTTTGACGTAAATCTTCAAAAATATTCTTTTGGCTGTGTTATTTTACTGGAAGATGGAAGAATCATCGAGCGATACGGAAATGGTGAGGAGCCGGAACTTCTGGCTATTCGTAATGTGGCCGGAGAGATGCATGGAGCAATGTATGCAGTACAGTGGGCTATTGAAAATGGTTATTCTTCTGTTGTTCTTCATTATGATTATGAGGGAATTGAAAAATGGGCAACGGGTGTATGGACTGCGAAGAATCCACATACGAAGAAATATGCTGCATTTATGAGAAATATGCAGGAGAAGATGGAAGTTATATTCCAGAAAGTAAGAGCACACTCTGGAGATTATTATAATGAACAGGTTGATCAGCTTGCAAAGAAAGCTTTAATAAACGGGAATGGAATACCAGCTATCGATAAAATAAAAAAATAGGAGTTACAAATCAAAAAACATACAAATATCATATTTACCAATTCCAGAATTGCAGATCAAGAATATACTCATAATAAAGAATGCTTTTTATTAGGTAATGATATTGATTTATCCGCACATCGTTGGATTCCAATTGGCTCTGGAACTTCTACAAGTTCTTTTCATTCTTTTACCGGATATTTTGATGGTGCAAATAAAACAATTTCTGGTTTATATGTAGACGAAAGTTCTGAAAAATTTAGTGCAGGATTATTTGGCCATGTTTCCGGAATTGAAATCAAAAATGTTATAATTAAGGATGGTTATATAAAAACAGAGGCTATTCCGAATTCAAGCGATGATATTGTAGATGCTGCCGGCCTACTAATTGGTAGTGCAGCACAAGGGTATGGTCTTAGTACCACTGTTTCTAACTGTCATGTCAGTGGAACTATTGAAAGTAATAGTGCTCTGACCGGTGGTTTGGCAGGTTATAATAGTTATGGTACTTATAAAAATTGTAGTACAGATATTACAATAAATGGACATGGCTGCAGTGGTGGATTTATCGGAAGCGATTTCTCAGGTAGTTATGAGAATTGTACAGCAAAGGGAAATGTGTCTGGTCAATGGAGCGTTGGCGGATTTGCCGGAATATTATTTTGGGAAAGTAAAGCAAAGAATTGTATTGCAGATGTAAAGGTTACTGCAAATAACTGGAATGCAGGAGGGTTTGTTGGTTACATAGAAGATAATGTAACTATTCATAATTGTATTTCTTATGGTGATGTACATAGTAAGGTGAATGGATGGGAACCTAAGGTAGGAGGATTTACTGGCATAAGTAATCTGAATTGTTCTATTGATAATAGCTATGCAGCAGGTAAGGTGACTGCTGAATCTACAGATTATAAAGCAGGCGGTTTTGTTGGTTATGATAAGGGTGGTACGGTTACTTCCTGTAGTTATGATGCAAAGAAGAATCCAGAATTAAAAGGTGTAGGACAAACAGAAACCGCAGGAACGAATAGTATCCTTCCTCAGGACAATATTCTTTCTATTATCTGCACCGCTTATTATGGAGATCATGACTGGGATGAATCAAAGGAAATCATAAAGGAGAAACCAACTGATGTAAAAGAAGGCAGTAAGGGATATCTTTGTAAAAGATGTGGTGATTATAAAGAAATCGCCAAAATAAAACCGATTTTACCTTCTCATAAAGCAGATATTACAGATCTTAAAGTGAATTTGTCAGAGACAGAATACACTTATAACGGAAAAGTAAAACAGCCAGCAGTTATTATTAAGGATCAAAACGGCAACGTGATTTCTTCAACGAATTATGCTGTAACATATGCTTCTGGAAGAAAAAAACCAGGAACATATTCCGTACAGATTACTATGAAAGGAAACTATACTGGTACACAAACAGTATTGTTTAACATTCGTGGTAAAAAGATGCCCGCGCCGAAATTAAAAGCTCATTCAAGGGCTTTAAAAGTTACATGGAAAAAACAAAAAGCAATAACAGGATACCAGATTCAGTATTCAACAAATGCAAAATTTAAAAAGTCAAAAACAAAGATAGTAAAAATAGCAAAAGGTAGACAGACATCTAAGTTTATTAAAAAACTAAAAGCAAGGAAAAAATATTATGTTCGTGTACGAAGCTATAAAACTACAAAAATTGGAGGTAAAACCTATAACGCTTATTCTGTATGGTCAAAAACAAAAAAGGTTATCGTGAAAAAGTAAGGAATCTTTATCTTTCTGTGACAGCGGTTCTGTGCAATAGCATGGAACCGCCGTTTTTATTTTTTATAAAAACGCAACTCATTTGTATTTTCTTCTTGACTTTTCTCTTGAAAATGTCTAGAATATGAAATTGCAATCGATTTGCGTTTTTAAGGTTATAAGGAAAAATAGAATTACAAAGTGATAATGTTATAGAAAAGCTGGTTAGAGGACAGGAAAGGAAAGCGATTTATGAAACGGTTATTTAAAAAGAGAAGAATGTTATCTGCAAGTTCTCTGTTGCTGACGAGTCTTTTTCTGTGTCTTTTTTTATCGGTAGGTTGTTCTGTGATAAAAAATAACGCAGCAGAGACTCCAAATATTTTTGTCAATGAAAAAAAAGATAACAATGCAGAAGAGGATGTTATGGATAAGATTTCTAGTGATAAGATTTCAATTGTCTGTACTACTTTTCCGCAATATGACTGGGTGAAAAATATTATCGGAAATCAAGAGAAGCGTTTTGATATAACATTATTACTGGATAATGGTGTGGATATGCATAGTTATCAGCCTACGATACGTGATATTGCAATTGCCGGTTCCGGGGATCTTTTTATTTATGTTGGAGGAGAATCTGATGCATGGGTTAGAGATGCTTTAAAAGAAGCGAAAAATAAAGATTTAAAAGTAATCAATCTTATGGATGTTTTAGGCAATTCTGTAAAGGAAGAGGAAGTTGTAGAAGGAATGCAGGAAGGAAAAGGCTTTTTGGGACATTCTCATAAAGAAGGGGAAGAAGCAGATGATGTGGAAGAAGAACCAGAATATGATGAGCATATTTGGCTTTCTATCCGGAATGCAAAAATCCTTGTTAAAAATATTGCACAAGAAATAGCAAATATTGATGTTAAAAATGCAGAAATTTATGAGAAAAATGCGGACTCTTATATTAAAAAGCTTGATCACTTGGATAAACAGTACGCTGCTACGATAAAAAACGGAAAGTATAAAGCAATTTTATTTGGAGACCGTTTCCCATTTCGCTATCTTGCAGATGATTATCAACTAAAGTATTATGCGGCATTTGCTGGCTGTAGTGCAGAGACAATGGCCGGATTTGAAACGGTAACGTTTCTTGCTCAAAAGGTAGATACATTGCATTTGCCAGTCATATTAACAATAGAGAATTCAGATGGCCGGATTGCGGAATCAATCAAAGCGAATACAGCAAAGAAAGATCAGGATATACTGGTAATGAATTCTTTGCAATCCGTTACAAACGAACAGCTTTTAGATGGAATCACATATTTGAAAGTAATGCGTGAGAACTTATCTGTTTTATCAAAAGCATTAAATTAAATAAAGAAGTATTCTTTAATTGAAAAAAGATTGAAACGTTGTAAATATTGTATCAAAATATTGCTATTAAGAAATAAAAAAGCAATATTCTTTAGGGAAAGAGGGGATAGAGATGGCTTATCTTACATGTAAAAACTTAACATTAGGATATGAGGGACATGCCATTGTATCAGATTTGAATTTTAAAGTTGGAAAAGGTGATTATCTTTGTATTGTAGGGGAAAATGGAACAGGGAAAAGTACATTGATCAAAACACTTCTTCATCTACAGGATGCGATCAGTGGAGAAGTGATGGTTGGTGACGGATTAAAAGCTTACGAAGTAGGGTATTTGCCACAACAAACGGTTGTTCAGAAAGATTTTCCAGCAACTGTAGAAGAAATCGTTCTTTCCGGCACGCTTGCAAAATGCGGATGGCGTCCTTTCTACAGTAAAGTGGAAAAACGTATGGCAGAGGAAAAAATGAAGAAAATGGATGTTTGGAATTTTCGAAAGTCCTGTTATCGAAATCTTTCCGGAGGGCAGCAGCAGAGAACTCTTTTGGCAAGAGCATTATGTGCCACCAGTAAGGTGATTTTATTAGATGAGCCGGTTACAGGTCTTGATCCAAAGGTAACAGCGGAATTTTACCAGGTAACAAAAGATTTAAATGAGGAGGGAATCGCAGTTATTATGGTTTCCCACGATGTGCAGGCACTTACTTATGCAACACACATTCTTTATATGGATCAAAGAGATTCTTTTTACGGAACAAAAGAAGAGTATATGAACAGTGATAAGTGGAAGTTATTTAAAAACACAGAAAAAGACAGAATAGGGGGAGAGAAAAAATGACACATATCTTGCAGGAGCTTTCTTTTTATCTATCCTACCCGTTTGTGCGATATGCATTGATCGTCGGAGTTTTAATTGCATTGTGTTCTTCTCTTTTAGGAGTAACACTTGTGTTGAAGCGTTTTTCTTTTATTGGAGATGGACTCTCCCATGTTGCTTTTGGAGCTATGGCAGTTGCTACTATTTTCAAATTGGTTAATAATACTATTTTTATTATGCCGGTAACGATCATTGCGGCGGTTTTACTTCTTAGGACCGGGCAAAATACGAAGATAAAAGGGGATGCTGCCATAGCGATGCTTTCCGTAAGTGCACTGGCAGTAGGATATCTTGTTATGAATATTTTTTCTACATCGGCAAATGTATCGGGAGATGTCTGTTCAACGTTATTTGGTTCTACAACGATTCTTACATTAACGGAAGGGGAAGTGATTAGCTGTATTATTATGTCTGTATTGGTCGTTGCATTTTTCATTTTGTTCTATAATCGGATTTTTGCAGTTACTTTTGATGAGAACTTTACAAAAGCGATTGGAAAAAATGCAGAAGGCTATAATCTGATGATTGCAGTAATTACCGCAGTAATCATTGTACTTGCAATGAGTCTGGTCGGTTCCCTTTTAATATCAGCACTTATTATATTTCCTGCGCTTTCTGCGATGCGTGTAGCCCGGTCTTTCAAAGGTGTGGTTGTTTATGCAGCGATTCTTTCTGTTATTGGTGCATTTTTTGGAATTGTGCTTTCTATTTTATGCTCTACACCTGTAGGAGCAACTATAGTAATTCTTGATTTGATTCTCTTTTTTATAAATTGTATAATTGGAAAAATAATGGGAAGATGATAAAAAATATCATTATTATAAATTCAGTATTATTGTTAAAATGGGGAGAAAAATAATATTTAACAGAAATTTTACCAAATATTTCTGAAAAGAGATGGACATATAACTACAAAAAATGTATAATGAGTATAATAATGAGTAAAATACGAATTATGGGCAGATCAGTCGAAAGTCTGAGACGCGAAGCTAGAGGGCCTGTAACATGGCAGTAAGCTACTACGTTTAAGATGCATTGTCTGAAGAGACAGTGCATCTTTGTTTTTTTTCAGAAATAAAGGGAGACGATGTATGAAAAAGAAAAAATGGAACAGATTTCTCGCTGTAGTGTTGTTAGCGATGATAGTGGCATTGCTTTTATCAGGCTGTGGGAAAAAGAGCAGGAAACAGGAAAATAAAGAAACGATCCGGGTGTATTTGTGGAGTACGAATCTGTATGAGAAATACGCACCGTATATCCAGTCTCAGCTTCCGGATGTAAATATTGAATTTGTAGTGGGAAATAATGATCTTGATTTTTATCGGTTTCTTCAGGAAAATGATGGTATGCCAGATATTATTACCTGCTGCCGTTTTTCTCTGCATGATGCGCTGCCATTACAAAATAGTCTGATGGACTTGTCTACTACGAATGAAGCAGGAGCTGTCTATAATTCTTATCTTAACAGCTTTATGAATGAGGACGGCAGTGTGAACTGGCTTCCGGTTTGTGCGGATGCGCATGGATTTGTTGTTAATAAAGCACTTTTTGAGAAATATAATATTCCCCTTCCTAGAGATTATAAAAGCTTTGTTTCGGCATGTCAGGCATTCGAGAAGGTAGGAATTCGAGGATTTGTTGCTGACTATTTTTATGATTATACTTGTATGGAAACGCTGCAGGGACTGTCTGCTTCAGAACTTTCCTCTACAGATGGACGCAAGTGGAGAACCGCATATAGTGATCCGGCAAGTACGGAAAAAGTTGGGCTTGATAATGTTGTCTGGCCGGATGCTTTTGAACGGATGGAACAATTTATTAAAGATACAAAACTTGGACCGAATGATCTTAATCTTGATTACGATACAGTAGATAATTTATATCAGAACGGGGAACTGGCTATGTACTTTGGAAGTTCTTTTGGAGTTAAGAAGTATAAAGATCAGGGAATAGATACCGTATTTCTGCCGTTTTTTGAACAGAATGGAGAAAAGTGGATAATGACCACTCCTTATTTCCAGGTTGCTTTAAACAGTGAATTGGAAAAAGATGAGACACGCAGAGATAATGCGATGAAGGTTCTTAAGGTAATGCTTTCTGCAAAGGCACAGAATATAATTGCTGACGGACAGGATACGCTTAGTTACAGTCAGGATGTACCTCTTCGTCTTACAGATTATCTAAAGGATGTAAAATCAGTAATTGAAGAGAATCATATGTATATTCGTATTGCTTCTAATGATTTTTTCAGTGTTTCCCAAAATGTGGTTTCAAAGATGATTACAGGTGAATATAACTCTCAGCAGGCATACCAAGCTTTTGATTCCATGCTTCGGCAATCGAAAGATACTTCTAACGAAAAAGTAGTTTTGAACTCTCCGAAATCATATTCTAATTATTTTTATAGTGACGGAGGAAATGAATCGTATTCCGTAATGGCGAATACACTGCGCGGATGTTATAAAAGTGATGTCTTACTTGCAACCAGTAATAGTTTTACCGGCAGTGTGCTTCAGGCAGATTATACGGAAAAGATGGCGGGAAATATGATTATGCCGAATTGTCTGTGTGCTTATAAAAAGAAAATGAGTGGTGCAGAATTATTGGAAACAGTCCAATCTTTTGTGGAAGGTACAAAGGGAGGTTTCCAGCCTTTTAATAAAGGTTCCTTACCTGTTGTCAGTGGAATTTCCATTGAAGTAAAGGAAAAGAATGGAAAGTATACGTTGCTTAAGATTAAGAAAGACGGAAAGCAGCTTAAGGAAGATGATACGTTTACTGTGACTTGTCTTGCGACAGAGAATAATATGACTCCTTTTCTTACAGATGAGGACCATGGGTTTACAAAAGAGGAACAGCAGGTAAAAGATACTTGGGTGGATTATGTGTTACAAGGTAATGCCGTACTTGCAGAGCCTGAACAATATATTACTTTGAGGGAATAAAAATGACTGATACGAAGTATAGTATGAAAATGGAAAAACAGTTCAAAAGTAAACGAGCAGGAACCTTACTTGCTGCTATTGTTTTACTTATTGGAATTGTTACGGTCAGCATCCAGTATTTTAATTTTGTATCGCAGACGGTTTATCATGAAAGTGTTTCTCATTTGACTGAGATTTTCCATCAATCAAACAGTGCATTAAATGAGTTAGTCAATAAAAATCTGACGTATCTTCATATGTGGAGTGAATATTTACAGAATACTTCAAGTGAAAGTGAAATTCGTGATTACATAGATAAAGCGCAGAAAGAGACGGAGTTTTCCAACTTTTATTTTCTGTCAGCCGAGGGAAATTATCAAACGGTGGCAGGGGAAACAGGGTATCTTGGATTACAGGGAAATATTGAAGATCAGATAACACAAAAGAAAGATATTATCATGAACGCAACCTTGCCTGGAAAGCCACAATTACTTGTGTTTGCCTGCCCGGAAGTTTCTGGAACGTATCAGGGATTTGCATACGATGCTATTGCAGTTGCATATAACAACTCTGATATTGTAAAAATACTGGATATCGCAGCTTTTGATGGGAGTACAAGCAGTTATGTCATTCAATCGGATGGACGTGTCATGATTAATCATGCTGTAAACACACAAAAAGATGTATATAACTTTTTGGCATTTCTGAGAGAACATTCTGATCTTTCCGAAGAGGATGTCCTCGCCCTTGAAAAGAAATTTCAACAGGAAAATAGTGGTGCAATGCTTGTAAATCTGGATGGAAAGAAATACTATCTGATTTATGAAGCCGCAGAAATTATGAACTGGACATTACTGGGCATTGTTCCAGCAGATGTAGTCAATGAGAGTATGAATAATCTACAGTTTAAGACTATGTTTATTATTAGTGGGATTGTATTCAGTGTTGCGGTCATTATCATTATAATCATTCTAAAAGAAAACCGGTTGCGGCTGAAGAAAAAAGATACGGAAATTTTGTACAGAGACGAATTGTTTCAAAAATTATCGATGAATGTAGATGACATTTTCCTGATGATTGATGCAAAGACATCTAAGGTAGATTATGTGAGTCCGAATGTTGAAAAATTGCTTGGTATCACAGTAGAAGAAGTTCAGAAGGATATTCGTATTTTGGAAAAATTGCATCCGAAAGATTCTGAAGGAGAGAAGTCAAATTATCTGGAAAATCTTTTAGCAGATGAACAGCGAGAACAGGATTTTGAATATATTCATCAGAAGAGCAAGGAGCGGCGATGGTTTCATATTATTGCAATGGGCAGCAATGTAGAAGGTAAAAAGAAATGTATTCTGGTTATGTCGGACCGTACCGCTGATAAAAAAATGAATCAGGCGCTTTCAGAGGCTGTACGTGCAGCAGAAACTGCTAACCGGGCAAAAAGTACATTTCTTTCCAATATGTCTCACGATATCCGCACACCAATGAATGCAATTATTGGTTTTACTACATTGGCAGTAAGTAACATCAAGAATCAGGAAAAAGTACAGGACTATTTAAGCAAGATTCTCTCATCCAGTAATCATTTGCTTTCTCTTATCAATGATATTTTGGATATGAGCCGTATTGAGAGTGGAAAGATCCATCTGGAAGAAACAGAAGTCAGTCTGTCGGATGTACTTCATGACCTGAAGACGATCATCAGTGGGCAGATCCATGCGAAGCAGCTGGAACTTTATATGGATGCAATGGATGTTACCAATGAGGATGTCTATTGTGATAAGACACGACTGAATCAGGTACTGCTGAATCTTTTGTCAAATGCAGTTAAGTTTACTCCTGCAGGCGGAACTGTTTCTGTCCGGATCAGACAGTGTCCTGGAACACAGAAGGGCAGTGAGCTGTACGAGATCCGGGTAAAGGATAACGGAATCGGTATGAGTGAGGAATTTGTACAGAAACTTTTTTCTCCTTTTGAGCGGGAGAGAAGTTCTACAGTCAGCAGGACTCAAGGTACAGGACTGGGCATGGCTATTACCAAGAATATCGTGGATATGATGGGTGGAAACATTGAGATTCAGACAGAACAGGGCAAAGGTACGGAATTTATTGTACGACTACCATTGCGGATCCAGTCTAAGCATCATCGTGTAGATAAGATCGCAGAGCTCGAAGGTCTTAAGGCATTGGTGATAGACGATGATTTTAACACCTGTGACAGCGTGACAAAGATGCTTGCAAAGGTTGGAATGCGTTCGGAATGGACACTTTCTGGTAAGGAGGCGGTTCTCCGTGCAAGGCAGTCTATAGAGCTGGGAGATGCATTCCATGCCTATATCATCGATTGGCGGCTGCCAGATATGAATGGTATTGAAGTTACCCGACAGATCCGTAGTCTTGGTGATGATACACCGATCATTATCCTGACTGCTTATGACTGGTCAGAGATCGAAGCGGAAGCAAGAGCAGCAGGAGTCAATGCATTTTGTGCGAAACCTATATTCATGTCAGACATCAGAGATACTTTGATGACAGCAATCGGTCAGAAGCAGGATAGGACGGATGATGATATTCTTCCGGCAGTAAGTTCAGATTTCAGAGGCAGAAGTATTCTGCTTGTAGAAGATAATGAATTAAACAGTGAGATTGCGATGGCGATTCTTAATGAATATGGATTTCAGGTTCATACAGCAGAAGATGGAGCAGAGGCAGTGGAGAAGATCAGGAATTCAGCACCAGGCGATTATGAGCTTGTACTTATGGATATTCAGATGCCTGTAATGAATGGATATGAGGCTGCAAAGCAGATCCGTGCACTGGATGATCCAGCACTGGCAGAAATTACGATCCTTGCTATGACTGCCAATGCTTTTGATGAAGATAGAAAGAAAGCACTGGAATGTGGTATGGATGGATTTTTATCCAAACCAATTGTTATTGAGGAATTGATCCATACGTTACAAACCAATTTGAAATAAATGAAAGGAAGCGATATCTTTTTTATTCACAAAAATTTCGAAATCTCTTAAGAAAATCTTTGACAAAATGTAACAATGGAGAATCGAAACGTGATATAATAAAAAACAAGTGTCTATAGAACTCACATGACACAACATAAGACAAGTTTACGAAATATAAGAAGATGAGGAGGGCATAAAGATGCCTGGTATTATTTTAGAAGGAGGAACATTTCGTCCGATCTTTAGTGCAGGAGTGATGGATGCACTGTTGGATGAAGATATCATGTTTCCTTATATGATCGGAG
>OLOH01001979.1_pt1 | contig 10763 bp, 9 predicted proteins | sample 1673221 | NCBI WGS metagenome assembly OLOH01 (sample SAMEA3136767, study PRJEB25190) | human gut metagenome
GCGCGTGAGCGTGCTCTCCTCCCACACCGAGTTCGAGCGGACGTTTGGGCGCACGGCGGACAAGAAGCGCAAGCTGTACAACGGGATGATCCAGTGCCAGTATTACCAGTACTTCAAAGGGGAGGGGACATCCCATGGGTCTGCTGCGAAGAATTCGCGGTGAAATGGAAACGCCCCGGCTGATACTTCGCCGTTGGCGGGAGTCGGATTTTGAGGATTTCCTCACTTTTGCTGCCGATCCAGGGGTGATGTTGTCTTCCGGAGCTCAGCCTGCCCGAACGCCCGAAGAAGCAGAATCCATTTTCCGCCGCGCGTTGTGGGACAGCGGATGCTACGCCATTGTGTTAAAAGAAACGGGCAAGGCAGTGGGAAAGATCAAATTTCAGAAAGACATTCGCCGGTATAAGATCAACAGTTTGTCCATCGGCTATGAGTTGGCCCGGGAACATTGGGGCAATGGATATATGCCGGAAGCCCTTCGGGCCATGATCGTGTGTGCCTTTGAGCAAAAAAAGCTGGATGTGTTGGCCATTGGCCATTTTGCCGGAAATGACCGTTCCCGGCGGGTGATTGAAAAATGCGGGTTCCAATATGAAGGGACCATTTTGCGTGCGTTCCAGCGGTTCGATGGGGAAGTGTTCGACGATGTGTGCTATTCCATTTTGCGGGAGGATTATTTTGCCCATCCAGAGCGGTATCACAATCCGTCCTGACCGGGACGCAATGTTGAAACATCCATTTTAAAAGAACGGAACAGATTCCCTGATAAAAAGAGCTCCCCGACTGGGGAGCTCTTTTTTCAGATAGATTTTTTGGGACGGAACCGGAAAAAGAGAACAATAGCCAAAATGGCCACAAGAAATTCCGTAACCGGGAAAGCACACCAAATGCCTGTCATTTTCCAAAGGACCGACAGTAAAACGGCCAAGGGGATAATCAAGAAAAAGCCCCGCAGCAGGGAAATGACGTGTGCAGGCAGCGGTCGATCGGTGGATGTGAAAAAGATGGAGAGGATCACGTTGCATCCTGCAAAGGGGCAGGCAATAAAATAGAGCTTTAAGCCTTGGGTGGCAATGGTTTGCAAGGTGGGATTTCCCTCACTGTTGAATATGGCGGAAATTTGAGGAGCAAAGAAAAAGACGGTGCCGTAAAGCAGGATGGAGATTCCCAGCATGGTGATCATGGCATACCGCAGAATGGCAAAAAGACTGGCGCGGTTTCCCATGCCATAATCCCGGCTTAGAATGGGTTGAATCCCCTGGGCGATCCCCGTATAAATGGCGATGACCACTAAGGAGAGGTTGGCAATCACCCCGTAAGCCGCCACACCAATGTTGCCTTCCAAATTCATGATCAGAGCGTTGAAAACGATGATGACGATGCCGGAAGAAAGTTCGGTGACAAGAGAGGGCACACCGCTGGAAAGGACGCGTCCGACCAGCCGAGGGTTGGGTGGGCAGGGAATAGGCCGAAAATGGTTCTTTCTCCGGAAAAAGTGGGGGGACAAAATCCCCATGCTGATAATGGGAGCAAGTCCGGTGGCAAACGCAGCGCCAAAAATGCCCATACCGCAGGGAAAGATGAATACCCAGTCCAGAAGGACGTTGGATAAGCTGCCGCCAACCATGGCCGCCATGGAAAGCTGGGGAGCTCCGTCGTTGCGTACAAAGCACAGAAGTACGTTGTTTGCCAGGAACGCGGGAGAAAACAGAAGGATGACCCGCAAATATGTCCGGGTCATGGTCAGCGCGTTGCCTTGAGCGCCAAAGAGTTGAGCGATATCCCCGGGGAAAAACACTCCTGTCACTATAAAAATTACAGCGAACACCGCGCCCAAGTACAGCACATTTGTAAACGTGCGGTTGGCCTCCCGGTGTTCCCCTTGGCTTTGCAGAATGGAATACCATGTGCCGCCTCCCATACCGATCATCAGACCGCTGCCGTTGATAAAACTGAAAATGGGAATGGCCAGATTCAGTGCCGCCAGGCCGTCAGCCCCTAATCCCAGGGAGATAAAAAAAGTGTCCGCAAGAATATAGCAGGAAAGGCCGATCATCCCCAGTACGTTCAGGGAAGTGTACCGGACGAATTCCCGCAAGGTGGAAGTGCTCATGGGTTCACCTCGCCGCTTACAAGTTCCTTGGCTTCTTTTCCGGTCATATGCTCAATTTCCATTTTCAATACACAAAGGGAATTCCATTCCTGAGCAATGATTTTTTCTCGATGGCTGACAGAGTCCATAGGCGCGTACCGGATCGCCAGCTTTTCTATCGCATGCTCCATTTCATCCGGATTGTCTACAATGGCGATTCTGCCAAAAGCGATCACACTGCGAAAATAGGTGGTGTAGCGCTGGGGCACCACCTGGTCCTGATCGATCACACAAAAAGAGGCTTTGCTTTCCTTCCGGATGGCGTCGATCTTGTGTCCTTCTTTGGCGCAGTGAAAGTAGAGGTTTCCTCCGTCGTAAACGTAGCTTAGGGGAACGCCATAGGGATACCCGTCGTCACCCAATAGGGAAAGTACTCCCGAGGTGCCACGGAGCAAAATATTTTTGGATTCTTCTGGTGAAAGCAGTTGTTTCATTCTTCGCATGTCTCGAAACATGAAATTCCCTCCTGAAAACCCGTCACCGGCAATAAAAAAAGCACTGGCATTTCGTATCTCCAAATCATGGCCTACGGATACGAAACCCAATGCTAAAACCCACCCGGCGGCGGGTACTCTATATTTGATTCTGAAGTGATTCTACCACAGGCCCATAGTGATGTCAAGTGGGTGCGCTATCCCTTTTGGATAGATTTCCCGGCATGGCGGGAAAGTATGCCAGAGAAGGACCCTTTAAAAAAGAAAAAGGTGGGAAAAATCCCACCTTTTTTGTTGTGAAATGCAATTTGATTACCGGTTGTTCAGTTCCGCATATTGCAGCAGATTGCGGCACAGCCAAAGCACCAGAACGGAAATGGCTACATTGACGATGGACATGCCTGCCAGGGCAGCAATAAGCGGGAAAGCAAGGAACAGGAAAGAAAGAATCACACCCACTACAATGCCGGGAATCGCCATGAGCAGCAGTGCAAGGAAATAAAACAGGAAGATCAGTGCCTTGTTGGTGACCATTCCGAATACGCGTTCCACCAGCACATTGCCGGCAGTAAACAACAGGGAGAAGGTGATTCGCGCCACCACACAAAGGGCAATCTCCAAAGGGGAAGAACCCAGGATAAGCCCCACAATGATGAATAGGATCAGCGCTTCAAGAGCGTCGGTGAGCAAGCTTTCCTTGATGGCATAGAGGAGCTTTTTCAGGGGAGGCTCGGGGATAAGATAGATGTAGGGCTTGATAAGCTCCCGGTTAAACCGGCCCAAAGCCACTGTGAACAGCTGCATATAGGTGGCGAAAGCGAACACAGCCACGATTCCGCCGTCCCGCATAAAGAAGGACATGACAATGATGATGACAGAGAAAATCAAAGAAGCGTTGGAGAAAAGGAAGATCCCTGCCCGGCGGTTCTCCACCCGATGTTTGTAGTAAATGGCGCTGGCGCCCCAGCCCTTTCCCAGGCCGGTTTTCCCAAGCCGTACATTTTTGGGGACAACCTCGTTCAGTTGGCCTTCCTTTTGGGCAGTGATGGCGGATTGGGCGGTTTCCGCGGTTTGCAGCACATCCTCGTAGTAGTTGTTTTTGCAGGTGAGGATCAGGCCCAACAAAATCCCGAAAGCCGCCAGCAGCAGAATGGCAAACACACCCACAAAAAACCAGTCCCCATAAAAGATACTTCCGATCAACCCGGCAGACCAACCGGAGATAGGGAAGAGAATCCCGGGGATGGTAGAGAAGAACATGGACCCGGAAGCGATAAGGGGCTCATAGCTTCCGCCGTTTGCCAAATCCAACAGTTCGTTGCGGCAGGAAAAGGCCGCCCACAAAATGTACAGTGCGGTAATTCCAAACACGCAGTAACGCACAAGTTTTCCCATACGTTCATTTCCGCTGGTTCGGGTGTATACTGCCATGGCGCAGATTTGGGCAAAAAACAGCGCCAAACCATAGCCCACAACAATCAGTACCAATCCGCCGGGAGTGACTCCGTAAAGGCTGTGAAGCCAGGAATACTGAAACAGGAGGAAAAATCCCAGAACCAACGAAAGCCCTAATTGCCGGGCAAGACCATAAAACAGGATCTTGTTGGAACTCAGCGGGGCAGGAAACAGCAGGGCGACGTCGGACAGGGTGAACATGGGTGTTTTAGTGGTGCTGCCGGAGTAAAACACCATGAGAAACATGGCAGTATAAAACAAAGTCAGAATCGCCACAAGTTCCTGGGGATTCCGGAAACGCTCCGTTTCCATGGAGTTCCCAGAAACCGCGGACAGTGCAAAAATCGCCACCAGGAAAATGGCATAAATCAATTTGGCAGGGCTTTTCACCACACCAATCAGCTGGTTTTTCAGCTTTGTGACAGTCAAATAGACAAGGGCGCTTTTCATGGTTTAGCCCTCCGCTTGGTTGCCTTCGGTGATGGCAAAGAACAGGTCTTCCAGGCTTTGTCCCTCACTGCCATCGTTAAACTTGGTGGCGGCAAACCGGCCGTTCATCATAATGTTGGCCACATCCCAGTAATCCTCCACACTGTCGATCATGTGGGTAGAAATGAGCACCGACGCACCTTCGGCCTTCAGCTCCCGGAAAATCTGCTTCAATTCTTTAATAGCGTGGGGGTCCAGGCCAACCAGAGGTTCGTCAAAAATGACTACCTGGGGCTTATGTATCAAAGCGCAGCAGATGGACAACTTTTGCTGCATGCCTTTGGAAAGTTCCTTGCCAAGCTTTTGTTTTTTGTCCTCCAGTTCCAGCCGTTCCAAAAGCTGCTGAGTGTAAGCTTCGTCCTCCACCTTGTAGGCACGGCGGATAAATTCCAGATGTTCTTCCACGGTGAGCAAATCGTAGACAGCGGGCATTTCGGGGATGTAGCCCAGTTGCCGTTTGGCTTCCAGGGAAGTGTTTTCATATCCGTTGATCTCGATCCGGCCGGTAAACCGCAGCAGGCCAGTGATACACTTGATAATGGTGGATTTACCCGCGCCGTTGGGCCCAAGCAAGATGCCGATCTGGCCGTCGCCCACAGCAAAGCTGATATTGTCGTTCGCAAGAGTTTTGCCATAGCGTTTGGTCACGCCGCTGATGGATAACATGATAATTTCCCTCCATAAATCTCGCAAAATAAGGATGGCCTCATTGTACATGTTCCCGAGTCCGGCTGCAACCGGGTTGCAGGATTCTTAAGATTTTCGACAGAAAATCTTAACCTTCTGTTATTAAGCACAACACCCAACCCAATAAAAAATCCAGCTCCTTTTTAGGGGGCTGGATTTCATCCGTTATTTTACCAAGGAAGCCGCGCAGAGATCGGCCTGTCCAAAAGGCTTATCCACCAGGAACTTGACATTTCTTCCTGAGATCTCCAAAAAGCCTTCCTCCCGCAGACGTTTGATTTCCCGCATCATGGCGCTTCTGTCCGAGCAGATGTAATCCGCCAGTTCGCTGAGCGAAAAGGGGAGGGTAAAGCTGAGACTTCGCTTTTGCCCGGCACAGATGCGAAAGTAGCACAGCAGTTTTTCCCGGATGGTCCGGCAGGAGAGGACCTCCACGCGTTCGCTGAGATCAAACGCCTTGCGGGAGATCAATCCCAGAAGATTTTCCAGCAGTTTTCGATGGCAGTCACAGGATTTGGCGCAGGGAGCCGTCAACCGGGATTGGGGCAGGAACACCATCACACAATCCGATTCGCACACAACGGAAACGCTGTCACAGGGAAGACTGGAAAAAGCCAACAGTTCACCGAATACCCCGCCATTGCCCAGCCGTTCCAGAACAGTCCGACTGCCCCCGGCATCGATTTTTACCAAGACAGCTTGACCCTCCTGGATGATCCCCAGATTTTTCCCGTTTCCCGTGCCATAGGTATACGCGGTTTCGCCTGCCTTGAACGTGCGGGGACTGGTTCGAAAGCAGGACAGCATCTGGAAACAATCATTGTCGTTCATGCCCTCAAAAAGGGGGAGTTGGGAAAGCTGTTCCATAAAAGCTCCTTTCAAAAAGATGCGGAATGGAAGAATAATCCAAGGTGTTTTGGAAATCCTGATCCCAAGAAATACTTTCAAGGAGGGCTCACCATGCCGAACCTCAAACAAATGGATCAGGAAGCAAAGCAATATTTCGATTCCTTGCCGCCCTTGCTGCAGGAACAGGTGATGCAAAGTACCGCCGATTTGACCACTAAAGAGGACTTGATGCGCTATTGCAGCAATGCGCTGGGAAAAGAAAACACGGGAATAACAGGTTAACAGAAGGGCCGCGGTACATACCGCGGCCCATATGATTTATGCGCTTTGGCGGTTTTTGTCTCGCAGGTTTTTCCTTGCCCAAAGCAAGAAAGAAACGGTGGTGGTAGAGGCGGCTAAAATGTCCGCGATAGGTTCCGCCACAAACACGCCGAAAAGCTTGTCGGTAAAGAGCAAGGGCAAAATGTAAATGAGAGGAATCAGCAAAACGATTTTCCGCAGCAACGCCAAGAGCAGGGAAACTTTTGCCTGGCCCAACGCCAAAAACGACTGCTGGAAACCGGTCTGTGCGCCGAAAGCGAACACGCCGAACAAGAAAATGCGTACTGCCCAAACAGCGGTGTCCATCAGTTTAGGATCACTGGTAAAAATTCCCACGAAAACCTGGGGGATCAGCATGATGCAAAGCCAAAACAACGTGCTGTAGGTCAACGTGCAGGTGAGCAGCAGCCGGATGGATTTCCGCACACGCTCCATGTTTCGCGCACCATAGTTAAAACTGGTGATGGGTTGGGCGCCCTGGGTCAGTCCCTGCAAGGGAAGGTTGATGACCTGCATAATGCTGGCGATCACGGTGTAAGCGCCCACAGCAATGTCGCCGCCGTAACGGAGCAGGGAGGTGTTCAGCACAACGCTCAGTAAACTTTCCGTGCTCTGCATGATAAAGGGAGAAACGCCCAATGCCAGCACGGGCAGAATAATTTTCCGCTGAACAGCCATGCAGCTGAGTTTGATCTTTAACACGGTTCGTTTGCCCAACAAGAACAGCAATACCCAAATAGCGGAGACCGCTTGGGAAAGCACGGTGGCAATAGCCGCCCCCTGCACCCCCATGTTGAACACAAAGATAAAGAGGGGGTCAAGGGCAATGTTGAGAGCCGCGCCAATGATTACGGTGAGCATGCTGGTTTTTGCAAACCCTTGGGAAGTGATGAACATGTTCATGCCCAAAGCGATTTGCACAAACACTGTGCCGCATACATAAATGCGCATGTAATCCGTGGCGTAACCGATGGTATTCTCACTGGCTCCAAAAGCCCAAAGGATGGGTTCCTGGAAAATGAGAAAGATCGCAGTGAGCACAACGGAGAGGACAAGCAGGGTGGTAAAGCAGTTGCCCAAAATTCGTTCCGCTCGGTCCTTGTTTCCTTCGCCCATGGAAATGGAGGCTCTGGGGGCGCCGCCCATAGCGATCAGGGAACTGAACGCGCTGATCAGGGTGATGATGGGGAAGGTGATTCCCACGCCGGTCAGGGCAGCAGTACCGATTTCCGGTATGTGGCCGATGTAGATCCGGTCCACAATGTTGTAAAGCATGTTCACCACCTGGGCGGTGATGGCCGGTACAGCCAGGGAAAACAGCAGTTTACCGATGGGGGCCGTTCCCAGCATATTGCTGCTTTTCGCGTGAAGCTCAGCGTGGGATGGCTGTTCCGTAGTCTTTTTCTCCTGTGGTGAACTCATTTGTGTTCCGCTTCCTCTTTATTCTCAGATTCTTTTTCCTTGGGATCTTTTACAAGCAACAGCCGAGCAATGCGCTGCTCTTCCACTTCCAGCACCGTGATGGTCAACCCGCAGAGCTTGACCTGGGGGTGTTCGCCGCTCTTGGGGAGCCGGCCCAACTGTTCGGTGACAAGGCCCGCAATGGTGTCGTAATCCCCTTCCGGCAGCTGAGCGCCGGTCAGGTCGGAAATTTCATCCACCGAAGCGGTGCCATCCACGGTGAATTCCGTTTCGCTCATCCGGTGGATCTCTTCTTCCTCGTGGTCGTACTCGTCCTGAATATTGCCCACGATGGATTCCACCAGGTCTTCCAAGGTGATCAGACCGGCCGTGCCGCCATATTCGTCCAGCACAATGGCAATCTGCACTTTCCGCTCTGTCATTTCCGTGAAAAGCTGGCTGCATTTTTTAGTTTCAGGCACAAAATAGGCGGAACGCATCAAATCGGTGATCTTGATAAAGTCCGGCACTTCCCGGCCCACATAGGGGAGCAGGTCTTTGATGTAGCAAATTCCCACCACAGTATCGATGTCCTCGTGATAAACGGGAATACGGGAACAGCCGTTTTCTACAGAGGCTTCCACCACCTCGGCGATGGTGGCGTCATCTTCCACAGCAATGATGTCCGTGCGGTGGGTCATGGTTTCCTCTGCAGTGGTATCTTTAAAGTCCAGAATGTTGGTGATCATATCCAGTTCGGTCTCTTCAATGACCCCTTTTTCTTCGCCTTCACCCACCATCTGAAGAATCTCTTCCTCGGTGACCGGGTCATCCAATATATGGGGGTCAATGCCGCACAGCCGTAAGATCCCATTGACGATCAGCGCGCAGAACTTGAGAAAGGGGAAGGCCAAAGCTTGCAGTCCCCACAAAAGACCGGCGTACCGGTAAGCAAAGTCTTTTGCGTTGTGGCGGGCGCTTTTCTTGGGAAGCAGGTTCCCAAAGAGGAAAAATACCACCAAATAAATGACCGTTACAATCAGTACGGCCAAAAGGAGCCGCACCCGTTGGGATTGAATCGCCCCGAGAGCGTCATTTAGAAATCCGGTAAAAGCGTAAAGACAGAATCCCAAGCCCAGAAGGCCGAAAAGCGCCAGCCCCGTTTGAAAGGGGGAAACGGCAGCTTTCTGCCAGTTGACCAGTTTCACAAGCTTTTTTGCCTTGTTGTTGCCCTCTTCGGCATCTTTTTTTACTTGGCCTTGGGGAAGAAAATCCACAGCGGATTCCCCCGCAGCATATAAAGAGGAAAGCACCAGGCACAAAATGGTGAGCGCAACCGTAAGAATCAAGCAACTGTCAGGTTCGGGTGACATGAAACATTAAACCCCTTTCGCAAAACGGGCCGGGTCGTACCCGGCAATATAATAGTATTCTTTATTTTAACTGAAAGACCCCTGGATGTCAAATAGGGAGGAGCAGATTTGCCAAAAAGTTGACAAATCCCTTTTTTTATGCCTTTACAGGGCACGAAAAAAATGCTAGAATAAAACAGCACGGGTATTTAGGAAGCACACCGAAAAGTGCCCGTCATATCCCTTTCGATCATCCTAAAAGGAGGAAATACTTCATGGCAAGAAAAATGAAAACCATGGATGGTAACAGCGCCGCCGCGCATGTATCTTATGCGTTTACCGACGTTGCCGCCATCTACCCCATCACGCCCTCTTCTGTAATGGCGGATGAGACCGACAAGTATGCCGCTGCAGGCCGCAAGAACCTGTTCGGCAGAGAAGTCCGGGTCACCGAAATGCAGTCCGAGGCTGGCGCTGCTGGTGCAGTGCACGGCTCCCTGGCGGCTGGTGCTCTCACCACCACCTACACCGCTTCTCAGGGCTTGCTGCTGATGATCCCCAACATGTACAAGATGGCCGGTGAGCTGCTGCCCAGCGTCATCCACGTCTCCGCTCGTACCGTGGCTACCCACGCACTGAACATCTTCGGTGACCACTCCGACGTGTATGCCTGCCGTCAGACCGGTTATGCGATGCTGTGTTCCAACAGCCCCCAGGAAGTCATGGACCTGGGCGCCGTGGCCCATCTGTCCGCGATCAAGGGCCGGGTACCTTTCCTCCACTTCTTCGACGGTTTCCGCACCTCTCATGAGATCCAGAAGATCGAGGTGTGGGATTACGACGATCTGGGCGACCTGCTGGATTGGGACGCTGTTGACGCGTTCCGCCGCAACGCTCTGAACCCTGAGCATCCTGTGCTGCGCGGCCAGGCTCAGAACGGCGACATCTTCTTCCAGGCTCGTGAGGCCTGCAACAAGTATTACGACGCTGTGCCGGAAGTTGTTGTGGACTACATGAACAAGGTCAACGAGAAGATCGGCACCGACTACAAGCCCTTCAACTATTATGGCGCTCCCGATGCGGACAAGGTCATCATCGCCATGGGTTCCGCTTGCGAGACCATTGAAGAAGTTATCGATTACCTGAACGCCGCTGGCGAGAAGGTTGGCCTGGTCAAGGTTCACCTGTATCGTCCTTTCGTGGCCAAGTACCTGCTGGACGTGCTGCCTGAGACCGTGAAGCAGATCTCCGTTCTGGATCGTACCAAGGAGCCCGGCTCCATTGGCGAGCCCCTGTATCTGGACGTTCTGGCTGCTATCAACGGCACTCCCTTCGGCGCATGCCCCGTATACTCCGGCCGTTACGGCTTGGGTTCCAAGGACACCAAGCCCAGCGACATCATCGCTGTATACCGCAACATGGAGAAGGCCGAGCCCAAGAAGCGCTTCACCATCGGCATTGTGGACGATGTGACCCATCTGTCCCTGGATGCCAACGAGGACCCCGATACCGCTCCTGCCGGCACCACTTCCTGCAAGTTCTGGGGCCTGGGCTCCGACGGCACCGTGGGCGCCAACAAGAACTCCATCAAGATCATCGGCGACCACACCGACAAGTACGTCC
>OLOH01001980.1_pt1 | contig 10762 bp, 8 predicted proteins | sample 1673221 | NCBI WGS metagenome assembly OLOH01 (sample SAMEA3136767, study PRJEB25190) | human gut metagenome
ATGCGCCAGATCAGCGCGTTGCCGTTGCCGATCACGCCGTTGCGGGCTATGGCGACGATAATCGAGATCATACGGCTACCGGTGCTTTGATGGAAGGGTAGGGATCGTATCCGTCCAGCGAGAAGTCCTCGTAGCGGAAACCGAAGATCGACCGCACGTCGGGATTGATCCGCATGACGGGCAGCGGGCGGGGCGTTCGGGTCAGTTGCAGGGCGACCTGCTCGCGGTGATTCAGATAGATGTGCGCATCGCCGAGCGTGTGAACGAACTCGCCGGGAACGAGCCCGGTCACTTGCGCGATCATCATCGTGAGCAGCGCATAGGATGCGATGTTGAAAGGGACGCCCAGAAAGACGTCGGCGCTGCGTTGGTAGAGCTGGCACGACAGCCGCCCGTCGGCGACGTAGAACTGGAACAGCGCGTGGCACGGCGGAAGCGCCATGCGGTCGATCTCGGCGACGTCGTGCGCGTCCTTCTCGCGCCCGCTCGCGACCTTGGCAGTGCGGACGGACTCGAGCGTAGCGCAGCCGACGGCCGCGCCGGTTGGCAGTGCGCGCTCCTCGAAGAGGTCGCCCTCCTCGACGCCGGGGACGACAGCCTCGAGCAGGGCGTCAAAGCCGTCGGTCGCCGCGACCGCGGCGTTGCGCTGGCGGAGGTCATTTCCCTCGAGGAGGAACGGGCAGAAGCTCACGAGCACTCCGTCGACGATCGCGTGGGCGCCGAAGTCGCCACGGCCCCCGTTGCATCCCAGGTTGAGCGAGTCGAGCGCGGGGTCGTACAGGCCCTCCGCGTCGAGCCAGGAGCGCACGGCCGGCATGTCGCCCAGGCGCACCGAGACGTCCGCGTCGCCGTGGGGCCTCCCGGAGTCGCGCCCGGAGGCGACTCAGGGCGCGAGGCCTCCCTGTAGGTAGGCCCTCCCGGCGAGGCCGGGGGCGGTCAGCACCCGCAGGGCGGCCGCGCGCGCCCGCTCGAGGGAGGCTCCCCCACGGGCACCCTCGTCACGCCCGCCGAGCGGCAGCACCATCACGGCCTCGCCGTCGTCGCCAGAGACCTCTTGAAAGCCAAGTCGCTCGTAGAGACGCGCGGCGGGGTTGGAGCGCTGGACCGAGAGCGACAGCGCGGGGTGGCCGAGCTCCGAGCACCGCTCGATGAGGGAGGAGAGCATAGCGGCCCCCACCCCGCGGCCGCGATGGCCCGGCAGGACGGAGACGGCGAGCTCCGGCACGCCGTCCCCCGCGAAGCCGTAGCCGCGCATGAGGCACGCCCCGGCGCGCGGGCACGCCACCAAGCGGTACCGCATCGTGCGCGAGAGGCTGCCGCCCGGAGCGCTGGCAACCCCTGACGATTCGTCAGGGTTCCCGGCGCGAAAGGGTGACGAAATGACAGGGTTCGCAGCCCGAACCCCTGACGAGATGACAGGGAAACCCCTGACGATATGCCACCCAATAAGCAAAAGGGACAACAAGGACTTCAGAAGATAAGGAAGGGGCGCCCGATGGACCGAGCGGGACTCATCACCCTGGAGCAGGACCGGGCGGCCGGGCTCTCCTTCGACGAGCCGGAGCCGAGGGCGTGCCCGCACTGCGGCGCCGCCCTCGGGGTTTCGGGTCGGAGAGGCGGAGACGTGCGGCATGAGTCGGCACGGACGGCTTTCCCGTGCCGCTTGCGGCCGATGTGCGCACGGGACCGCTGGCGGTGAGGCTTTCGTTGCGCGGAACGGCTACGGTGCTGCGCGACACGTCCGTTGAGAGAAGGAGGCGAGCCGATGTTGGGCTACGAAGAGAAGTTGGAGCGCATCGAGCTCATCGATGCCGTATGCGACGCCGGGAGGCTTGCGAAGGGACTTGACCAGTTGTTCGAGTCCCTGGCGCATGCCGACCAGCTGGACCCACTCGACGTCGAGGGGATCCTGGCCCTGAGGTCGATAAGCGAGAAGTGCGCCGCGCGCATCGGCGACGCGGCACGCATCCTGGAGGCGCAGAACAAGATCCTCTACGCCGAAGAGCGGACAAACGCCAAGCCTTGCGGAAACCAATGAGCGCAGCTCGAATCAGAAGCTGTTCTCTAAACCAACTAGGATTTCCTTTGCCGCTCGAATAAAGCTTGGAAAGCGGCACGTCGGAGACGGGCCTGCCGCTCGACCGCCTACTCCATCCCGCCCATCAATTACGGTGAAATACGGATGTTTTGGCTGTCAAAGGCCTTATCTACTCCGTATTCCACCGCAACTTCTTGTGGGGTGGGCTAGAGACGCTGCATGCGGTACCCGACACCCATGTGCGTCTGAATCATCTTGGGGTGAGAGGGGTCTGCCTCGATCTTCTTGCGCAGGCTGCGCATGAACACGCGCAGGCTCGCCAGATCGCTGTCCCAGCTCGTGCCCCATATCTCGCGGGTGATGAAGGTGTGGGTGAGCACCTTGTCGACGTTTTTCGCCAGAAGAACGAGCAATTTGTACTCGGTTGGGGTGAGCGAGAGCTCGCGTCCGTCTTTCGTCGCGTATCCCGCGGCGTAGTCGATATGCAGCGGACCGTTGTCGAACTTGCTCGCTTCTGTCGACTCGTTCGACACCATCGAGGAGCGCCTCAAATTCGCACGGACGCGCGCGAGCAACTCATCCACAGAAAAGGGCTTGGTGAGGTAGTCGTCTGCCCCTGCGTCAAGTGCTGCAATCTTGTCGGAATCTTCGGTGCGCGCCGAAATGACGATAATGGGGACTGCCGACCAGCTTCGGATCTTCGTGATGACCTCGATACCGTCAATGTCGGGAAGGCCGAGATCGAGCATGATGAGGCTGGGGCCGTGCGACGCCGCATCCATGATGGCGGCCTGGCCGTTGCAAACCTCGCTCACGACATAGCCGTGGAGGTCAAGCGCGGTCGAAACGAGGTTTTGAACGGTCGGGTCATCTTCGACCAGGAGGATGCGTGGCTTAGCGGCATTATTCATGAATCTCGATCTCCTCGGCGGGCAGGGTAAAACGGAAGACGGCCCCATGGGGGTGGTTGTCGCGAACTTCGATGACGCCGCCATGCGCTTCCACGATGGAGCGGCAGAGCGACAGCCCAAGGCCGATGCTTCGACGCGAATCCACGGGCCGCATGTTGCTTGAGGTGAAGAAGCGCTCAAAGATATGAGGCTTGTCGCAGTCTGCCACACCCAGCCCATCGTCTGCGACGTCCACCACGACGAATGCACCCTCGCGACGTGCGCTGATGGTGACAGTCGAGTCCTCGGGCGTGTATTTGAAGGCGTTCATGATGAGATTCGTAAGCACCTGCATGATGAGATGGACGTCGATGCGTACCAGCAGGATGTCGTCAGTGTGCTCGATGGTGACGGTACGTCCATGCGATGCTTGGGCGACATGGCTGAGGGCGGCCTCGATGACCTCGTCGATGAGCTCGGATGTGAGGTTGAGGCGAATGGTGCCGTCCTCGACGCGTGTGATGGCGAGGAGGTTCTCCACGGTATCGATAAGCCAGAGGGAGTCGTGGTAGATGGCATCGGCAAGATCGCAGCGTTGTTCGAGGCTGAGCTTCTCGTCGCTCTTCCGGAGGATTGCCGCAGATCCGGATATAGCCGTGAGGGGTGTCCTCAAATCGTGGCCGATGGAGCGCAAAAGGTTGGCGCGCAGCTGCTCGTTTTTCGCCAAGACCGCAGCCTCTTCGCGCTCTTGCGCCGCCCGGTCGCTTTCGAGCGCCAAGGCGCATTCGCCTACGATAGATAGGACGATCGAATACTCGAAGGCTTCGATCTCGCGCCCCTCCAGGGCGATGCCGATGACACCGAATACCTTGTCGCGGGTGCGAACCGCGAGGTAGAGACAGCGCGCCTCGGGCAGGGTCCGCGTGCTTGCACCCGCGCGCTTGTTGTTGGTGTAGGTCCAGGTTGCAACGGCGCGCTCGTAGTCGGTGAGCAGCGACGCGGATCGGTTTTCGGTGCCAGCGGACTCATAGAGCGCCTTGCCGAGCGTGCCGTGTTCGGCGGTGTAGAAGATCACGTCGAGTTTTAGCAGATTGATGAGTTGGTTCATGGCGACGCGGGCGCACTCCTCCGCGCTATGGGCTTGTTGCAAGAGTTGGTTCGTTTCGAGGAGTACGCGCGTTTTGAATGCGTTCTCGGCGGAGGTACGGGCGTTATCGGTGATACGTGCCGTGAGCTCCCCGGCAACCATGGCGGTTGCAAACATGATGATGAACGTGACAAGGTAGCTTTGATCGTAGCTGCTGAGTGAGAACAGGGGCATAACGAAGCAGAAGTTGTAGAGAACGACGGAAAGGACGCTGGACATGATTGTGCATAAGCGTCCGGTTGTGGTGACGGCGGTGAGCAGCGCGGTGAGGATATAAAGAGAGATGATGCTGGAGTCGGCGAATCCCAGGTAGCGGAAGGAGGCTCCAATCGCCGTGGCGATAAGGGAGAGGCCTAGCGTTCGAAGGACATCGCGGCCGCTGGGCGGCTGCAGCGCGGTCTGATGTCTGCGCTCCGTCAGTCGGGAGGACGGTGTCTCCTGGTCCGGGATGATGTAGATGTCGAGGTTTGGAGCAAATGCTATGAGTTGCTCGACGAGCGATTTGCGACCAAAGAGGGCCTGGCGGACGCTGCTGCGCTCGCCCGTGCGCCCCATGACGATCTTGGAGATGCCGGAGAGGCGGGCGAACTCGGCGATCTGGAAGGCGACATCGTCGCCGTAGACCGTCTCCATGTGGGCCCCGAGCTGCTCGGCAAGCGCGATGTTGGCAGAGAGCCTGGCGCGCTCGCCCTCGTCCATCGCCTGGGTGCGCGGGCTCTCCACGAATAGCGCCACCAACTCGCCGCGAAACGCCTTGGCCATGCGCGCCGCGGCACGGACGATACGAGGATTGGTCGGAGCTGGAGAGATGCAGACCAAGATGCGCTCGCTGGTGTAATAATCACGGTTTCCCAACACGCGCGCGGCATCCGTGAGGCGGCTGGTGCGGTCGGCGCAACGGCGCAGCGCGATCTCGCGAAGCGCGGTGAGGTTTTCAATGGTGAAAAAATACCGTTGTGCACGATCTGCCTGGTCGAGATGGTAGACGAGTCCGGCTCGAAGGCGCTCGAGCAAGTCTTCAGGTTCGATATCGACGAGTTCGACCTGGTCGGCGTCGTCGAAGATGCGGTCGGGGATTCGCTCGCTCACGACGATTCCGGTGATGGACGCGACTATGTCGTTCAAGCTCTCGATATGTTGGACGTTCACCGTCGTGTAGACATCTATGCCTGCACGCAGGAGCTCTTCTACATCCTGATAGCGTTTTTCATGACGGTTCCCGGGCGCGTTTGTATGGGCTAGCTCATCGACGAGGATGAGCTGGGGGGCGCGCATGATGGCCGCATCGAGGTCGAATTCGGCAAGCGTGATGCCATTGTGTTCGACGAGTTTGTGTGGTATGCATTCGATTCCTCTTGCAAGACGGGTGGTCGCCGGGCGCTCATGCGGTTCGATGTACCCGGCGACGACGTCGACGCCGCGTCGCTTGGCGGCGTGGGCAGCTAGCAGCATCGCGTAGGTTTTGCCCACGCCCGCGGCATAGCCGAAGAAGATTTTGAGATGCCCCCGGCCATTTCGAATCTCGTCGGGCGATCCGTCTTGGTCGATTGCCTTGAGAAGAAGGTCTGGATTGGCGCGGGTGTCTGATGCGTCACGCGGCATGGTGTGGCCTTTCTAGATCGTGAAGTATGCGTGCACTTGCGGCGACGGCGCCGTTTGGTGCCCACGTGGTCGAGTATAGACACACTGAGAATTCAATGGTGGCTTTCTACCTGCATCTTTACGCCATCTTAAGGTCGTCCGAGCCAACCCTAATGATGCTTTAATTCCCGGAAGCGTTTACTATCGTCAAGCGCTTGCGGAGTCGGGCGCTTGAGAAAGCCATCGTGAGTGAAAGGGGCGGTGAATGGACGTTCTCATTCCCATTATCGGAGTCACCTGCATCGGGCTCCTTATCTATTACATCTATATTCTCATGAGGAGTGATTCTTAAACTATGGACGCTGCGATTCAGTACATCTTGTACTTTGCCGTACTCGTCGTCCTGGCCGTTCCGCTCGGTCGGTTCATGGCTCGCGTTATGGACGGCGAGCGAACATTCTTGTCTCCGGTTCTGGATCCCGTCGAGCGAGGGATCTACCATCTTCTCCGTATCGATGCAGAAGAGCAGATGGGTTGGAAGCGTTATCTGGTAAGCGTCCTTGCGTTTTCGGGCATTGGTTTGGTAGCGCTTACTGCGCTGCAGATGCTGCAGGGCGTCTTGCCGGGTAACCCTCAAGGCCTATCGGGCGTGTCGTGGGACTTGTCGTTTAACACGGCGGCCTCCTTCATCACCAATACCAACTGGCAGTCCTACTCCGGTGAGACCACCCTGTCCTACCTCGTGCAGTTCATGGGCCTCACCGTGCAGAACTTCGTTTCCGCCGGTACCGGCATCGCGGTCATGTTCGCTCTGATCCGCGGTTTCCGTCAGGTCAAGGAGCAGGGTCAGGGTCTGGGTTCCTTCTGGGTCGACCTCACCCGTACCGTCCTGTACGTGCTCATCCCGCTGAACCTCGTGTTCGGCATCTGCCTGGCTGCCGGTGGCGTCATCTCCAACTTCCTGCCGGCTCAGAAGGCTGAGCTCGTAGAGCCCGTCGCTGTCCAGCCTAATGCAGACGGCGGCTGGAGCGTCATCGACGGCGCCCAGATCGAGGGCGACACGGTCAAGGTCGACGGCAAGGTTGTCGAGGGCGCGCGCGTGGTCACCGAGCAGTTCCTGCCCCAGGGTCCCGCGGCTCCTCAGGTCGCCATCAAACAGTCCGGCACCAACGGCGGCGGCTTCTTCGGCGTGAACTCCGCCCATCCGTATGAGAACCCCAATGCCTTCACCAACATCATCGAGATGACCAGCGTGCTGCTGATCCCGGCCGCCTGCTGCTTCGCCTTCGGTATTGGCGTCAGGAACAGAAAGCAGGGCAAGGCCATCTTTGCTGCCATGTTCATCCTGCTGGCGATCTTCACCGGCACCATCGCCGTCAATGAGCATGCGGGCACCCCGCAGCTGGCCGATGGCGGAGCGGTCAATATCGAGATGACCGACGACCAGGCCGGCGGTAACATGGAGGGCAAGGAGAGCCGCTTCGGCATCGCCACCTCCTCCACGTGGTCGGCTTACACCACCGCCGCTTCCAACGGCTCGGTTAACTCCATGCACGATTCCTACACCCCACTGGGCGGTTTTGTCCAGATGCTCCAGATGGCCCTGGGCGAGGTCGTCTTCGGCGGCGTGGGCTGCGGCCTGTACGGCATGATCGGCTTCGCCATCCTCACAGTGTTCATCGCCGGCCTCATGGTCGGACGCACGCCTGAGTTCCTGGGCAAGAAGATCGAACCGGGCGAGATGCGCTGGGCAGTTGTCCTGTGCCTGGCAACTCCGTTTGCCATTCTGGTGTGCTCGGCCATCGCCTGCATGGTGCCCGGTCTTGCCGACCAGCTCAACAATGGTGGTGCGCACGGCTTCTCCGAGGTGCTGTATGCCTTCATCTCATGCGGCGGCAACAACGGCTCGGCGTTTGCAGGCATGAACTGCAACATTCCCTGGATCAACGTCATGCTCGGCCTCGAGATGCTGTTCGCCCGCTTCGTGCCCATCGTCGGTACGCTGGCTATCGCCGGCTCGCTGGCCAAGAAGAGTAAGGTCGCCGAGAGCGCCGGTACCCTGTCTACCACCAACGGCATGTTCGTATTCCTGCTCGTGTTCATCGTTCTGCTGATCGGTGCCCTGAGCTTCTTCCCGGCCCTGGCGCTTGGCCCCGTTGCCGAGTTCTTCCAGATGATTGCGTAAAGGAGGCACAGATTTATGGCTATGCAAAAAGACATGATGGGCCGCGCGATCCGCGACTCGTTTGCCAAGCTGGATCCTCGCGTCCAGATTCAAAACCCGGTCATGTTCCTGGTGTGGCTTTCCGCCGTCATGACCTCCGTCCTGGCCGTCGCTTCCGTCTTCGGTGTGCAGGACGCGGGTGTGCCCACCTACTATGTGGTCGCCATCGCGGTCATCCTGTGGCTCACCGATCTGTTCTCGAACTTCGCCGAGGCGCTTGCCGAGGGCCGCGGTAAGGCTCAGGCCGATTCCCTGCGTGCGGCCAAGAAGGATGTCGAGGCCCATCGCATCGAGTCCGTTGAGGACAAGGAGCACTTCACCGTCGTGCCCGGCACCGAGCTCATGCGCGGCGACCTGGTGGTCGTGCGCGCCGGCGAGCAGATTCCCGGCGACGGCGACGTCATCGAGGGAGCTGCCTCCGTTGACGAGTCCGCCATCACCGGCGAGTCCGCCCCCGTGGTCCGCGAGGCTGGCGGCGACCGTTCTGCCGTTACCGGCGGTACCACGGTGCTGTCCGACTGGATCATTGTCAAGATCTCCAGCGAGCCCGGCCAGAGCTTCCTGGACAAGATGATCGCGATGGTCGAGGGCGCCGCACGCAAGAAGACCCCTAACGAGATCGCCCTGGAAATCTTCCTGGTGGCCCTCTCCATCGTCTTTATCTTGGTTACGCTGGCCCTCTATTGTTACTCCTGCTTCTCGGCCGGCCTTAACGACATGGCCAACCCCACGTCCGTGACCACGCTCGTAGCGCTGCTCGTGTGCCTGGCTCCCACTACCATCGGCGCCCTTCTGTCCGCCATCGGCATCGCCGGCATGAGCCGTCTGAACGAGGCCAACGTGCTGGCCATGTCCGGCCGCGCCATCGAGGCCGCCGGCGACGTCGACATCCTCATGCTCGACAAGACCGGCACCATCACTCTGGGCAACCGCCAGGCTTCCGAGTTCATCCCGGTCGACGGCGTCGATCCCGCGGAGCTGGCCGATGCCGCCCAGCTCTCCTCGCTGGCCGACGAGACGCCCGAGGGCCGTTCCATCGTCGTGCTCGCCAAGGAGCAGTTCGGTCTGCGCGGCCGCACGCTCGAGGATAAGGGCATGGAGTTCATCCCGTTCACCGCGGCAACGCGTATGTCCGGCGTGAACTACGAGGGCAATGAGATTCGCAAGGGCGCTGCCGATTCCGTGCGCGCCTATGTGGAGGCAGCCGGCGGCGTGTTCTCCCAGGAGTGCAACGAGGTCGTCGAGCGCATCGCCAAGGCCGGCGGCACCCCGCTGGTCGTGGCCAAGAACTGCCGCGTGCTGGGCGTTGTGTACCTCAAGGACATCATCAAGTCCGGTGTTAAGGAGAAGTTCGCCGACCTGCGCAAGATGGGCATCAAGACCATCATGGTGACGGGCGACAACCCGCTCACCGCCGCGGCAATCGCGGCCGAGGCGGGCGTGGACGACTTCCTGGCAGAGGCCACCCCCGAGGGCAAGCTCGAGAAGATTCGCGAGTTCCAGCGCGAGGGCCATCTGGTCGCCATGACCGGCGACGGCACCAACGACGCGCCCGCTCTGGCCCAGGCCGACGTGGCCGTGGCCATGAACACGGGCACCCAGGCTGCCAAGGAGGCCGGCAACATGGTCGACCTCGACTCCAGCCCCACCAAGCTCATCGATATCGTGCGTATTGGCAAGCAGCTGCTCATGACCCGCGGTTCGCTCACGACCTTCTCGGTGGCCAACGACGTGGCGAAGTACTTCGCTATCATCCCGGCCCTGTTCTCGCCGATCTACCCAGGCCTTGGCGCGCTCAACATCCTCGGTCTGGCAAGCCCGCTGTCCGCCGTTCTTTCGGCCATCATCTATAACGCGTTCGTTATCATCGCGCTGATCCCGGCCGCGCTGAAGGGCGTTAAGTACCGCGAGGTCCCGTCCGGACAGCTGCTGACCCACAACCTGCTCGTGTGGGGCCTGGGCGGCATCGTTGCCCCGTTCGTATTCATCAAGCTCATCGACATGCTGCTCTCGTTCTGCGGCATCATGTAAGTGGAGGTTTGTATGTTCAAACGTGTTGCATCGCGCGCACTGGGCGTGTTCGCGCTGTTTACCGTTGTCTGCGGCCTGGGCTATACGCTCGTCGTGACCGGCATCGCCCAGGTTGCGTTCCCATACCAGGCGAACGGTTCGCTCATCAAGGTCGACGACAAGATCGTGGGCTCCGAGCTGATCGGCCAGAACTTCGAGGATGAGGACCACATGTGGGGCCGCATCCAGAACGTGACTATCGTCGAGGGGAAGGACGGCGAGCTCATGGCCTACGGCGCCCCGTCCAATTTGTCCCCGGCAAGTGAGGAGTATCGGCAGCTTGTGGACGCGCGCGTCGAGAAGATTCGCGCCTCCAACCCTGACGCTGGCATGGATGCCGTGCCCGTCGACCTGGTGACGTGTTCCGGCTCAGGGCTCGACCCCGAGATCTCCCCCGATGCCGCCGAGTACCAGGTACCGCGCCTGGCGAAAGCCACGGGCAAGAGCGAAGACGAGGTGCGCGAGATCATCGCCAAGTGCACCAAGGGCCGATTCCTGGGCGTCTTCGGCGAGCCCACGGTCAACGTGCTCAAGGTGAACCTTATGCTGGACGGCGCGCTGTAGGCCATGAGCCTGCCGGCCTTGCGACGATGGCCGGCGCCTTGGAAAAAGAGTCTTGGGACGAGGGTAGCATCGCCGATTGCGCCGAATGGCTTGCGAACAAGGCGTTGGAGGTCTGGCGCTAGGCTCTACCCGCGTCCCATCTCGAAGATGCCTGCGGTGTCGGAACCCGCATCCATGACGGATGTTGTCGGCTCTTCCAAATGCGAGGCACCGGTGGCGCTTCCGTCATCGGTGCCTCAACCCCCCCT
>OLOH01001982.1_pt1 | contig 10750 bp, 10 predicted proteins | sample 1673221 | NCBI WGS metagenome assembly OLOH01 (sample SAMEA3136767, study PRJEB25190) | human gut metagenome
CCACTCTTACGACAGATAAGAATGGACAGGCTTCTGTGGATGGATTATATCTTGGAAATTACTATGTAAAAGAGATCACTCCTCCAACCGGTTATCTGGCAGATGAGGAAGAACATGATCTGGTCTGCAATTACGAGGGGGACCTTGTAGCAGAAGTAAAACGTGATTGTCTGTCTCTGGAGCAGGTGATGAAACAGCCATTCCAGATCATTAAAGTAGCGAACAATGGAAAGACCGATGCAGACTTACTGAAAGGGGCAGGATTTACCGCTTATCTGGTGTCTTCCCTGAAAGTAAATGAAGATGGCAGCTATGATTTTGATTCTGCCAAACCAGTAGTGATCGGAGAAAACGGTGCTACAGAAATCTTTACAGACGAGAAAGGTTATGCCTGCAGTATTGCGATCCCTTATGGAACGTATATTGTCCGTGAGACAACAACTCCGCATAACTATACTCCGGTAGATGATTTTATTGTACAGATTACAGAGAACCATCCAAGCACTCCGCAGGTGTGGAGAGTGATGCTGGATAAAGAGTTTGAAGCGAAGCTGAAAATCATCAAACAGGATGATGAAACCAAGAAACCAGTATTACAGAAAAATACAGAGTTTAAGATTTATGACCTGGATCATAAGAAATATGTAGAACAGGTCACAACCTACCCGACAACGGTTAAGCATAAATCTTATTTTACAGACGAGCAGGGATATTTGATTCTTCCACAGAATCTGAAAATTGGTAATTACCGTATTGAGGAAGTCAATGCACCGTTTGGTTATACACTGAACGAAAATTACTATGAGGTAACCGTAGATTCCAATACTGCATATCAGATGGATGGAACTTCCGGGGATGTGATCATTGAAGCAGTTTATGAGAACCATCCAGTTAAGGGAGAACTGACTATCGTGAAAAAGGGCGAAGTTCTGGACGGATTCAAGGATGATTTTACATATCAGACAGAAAATCTGGAAGGGGCAGAGTTTGAGATTTACGCTGCCGAGGACATCTATACTGCAGATTTCCAGAAAGATGATAATGGAAACCGTATTCTGGAATATGCTGCCGGAACACTGGTAAAAACGGTTACAACGGATAAAGACGGGAAAGCAGTCCTGAAAAATCTGCCGCTTGGAAGTTATAAGATTGTAGAAAAGACAGCTCCGGATGGATTTGTTTTAAACAGTGAAGCACAGACCATTACTTTCTCTTACAAAGATCAGGAAACACCTGTCATTGAGCAGACAGCTACTTTTGAGAATGAACGTCAGAAAGTAGAAATTTCAGTGGTAAAACAGGATGCTGATACAGAAAAAGCAGTTGCAGGGGCAGAATTTGGACTTTATGCGAAGAATGACATGGAAGCTCATGGAACTGTGATTGTGAAAGCTGACACACTTCTTGGAAAAGCTGTTTCCGGAGAAGATGGAAAGGCTGTATTTACACAGGATCTGACATTCGGTGAGTATTATATCAAAGAACTTGCAGCACCAAACGGTTATGTATCTTCTGATGAAATTCTGGAAGTAAAAGCAGAATATCAGGGACAGGATGTTAAGGTAGTGCAGTTATCTTCTGTATTTAAGAACCAGCCTACAAAGGTTGTGGTTTCCAAGTCTGATTTAACTACTGGCGTGGAACTGTCGGGTGCGACACTTACTGTTCTGGACAAAGATGGAAATGTAGTTGATACATGGAAATCTGTAAAAGGAGAGCAGCATCTGATTGAACGACTTACCGTAGGGGAAACCTATACTCTCAGAGAAGAGATGGCTCCTTATGGATACCTCAAGGCAGAAGAGATCACCTTTACGATTGAGGATACTGGGGAAATCCAGAAAGTGGAAATGAAAGATGATGTGCCGACAGGAACGATTATCATCAATAAAAATGGAGAATTTCTGGATAAAGTAACTGCACTGGATTCTGTTGGAGGATGGATCAGCCATTTATTCCAGTATGTAACAGGCAGCCTGAAAGATGTTACTTTTGAAGTATTTGCTTTGGAGGACGTGAAATCTGCTGACGGAGAAAGTGAAGATTATTATAAAAAAGATGAGCTGGTGGCAACAATTACAACAGATGATACCGGTATTGCAAAAATATCCGGACTTCCGCTTGGTAAATACTATGTAAAAGAAAAAGCTACAGTAGAAGGCTTTGTTCTGGATGATGAAGCAAGAGAGATTGATCTGACATACCGGGATCAGGATACTGCAGAAGTTACCTATTCTGCTGACTGGCAGAATAACCGCCAGAAAGCGGAAGTGCAGGTTGTGAAAAAAGAGAAAGATTCTGATCGTGTACTGGAAGGTGCGGTATTTGCCCTTTGTGCCAAAGAGGATATTACAGGAACAGACGGAAAAGTGATTCTGAAAGCAGATACTGTGATCGAGGAGCTGGCAACAGACAAAGAAGGAAAGCTGACTTTTACGGCAGATTTACCGGTTGGTTTTGCGTATTATATCAAAGAAACATCACCGGCACCTGGATTTGCAACGACAGATGAAACGCAGGAGTTCACGTTTGAGTATGAAGGTGCAGAAAAGGAAAAAGTATCTTATGCGTTTACCTTTGAGGACGAGCCGACTGTAATCGAGATCACCAAGACTTCCCTGACAGACGGAAAAGAACTGGAAGGAGCTAAGTTACAGGTAACTGACGAAAGCGGTAAAGTTGTAGATTCCTGGACTTCCGGTAAAGAAGCCCATGTCATCAAAGAACTGGTAGTTGGACAGAAATATACTCTGACAGAAACAAAACCGGCAGATGGTTATGTGACAGCAGAAAGCATCACGTTTACAGTTGAAGATACTGCAAAGTCACAGAAAATCGAAATGAAAGATGATGTGACCAAGGTAGAAATTTCCAAAACAGATATTTCCGGTAAGGAACTTCCAGGAGCAAAACTGACCATTCTTGACAAGGACGGTAAGACAGTAGAGAGCTGGACTTCTGAGGAAAAACCACATTACATAGAAATGCTTCCGATTGGGGAGTATACACTTCGTGAAGAGTCTGCCCCTGATGGATATCTGGTAGCTGAAGATGTGAAATTTACCGTGAAGGATACCGGGGAGATCCAGAAAGTAGTGATGAAAGATGAGGTAAAACCGGAAGAAACACCAACACCGGAAACACCGTCTACACAGGTAACAGATACACCGAAAACTGGAGATGATACACACATGCTGATTTGGATTCTGCTTGCGATTGCAGGTATGGCAGGCAGTGTATCAGCAGTCTGGATTGCGAAAAAAAGAAAATAAAAGTTGATGGAGGGGCATTTATGGGCAGCAAAGTCATAGATGCCCTTTTGAATGATGAAAGGGGTATAAAATGAGACAGTTATTGATTATTGCGGGGATTCTTCTGGTGTTAGCAGTCAACTTTGTTCTGTACTGCTGTATCCGGGTAGGAGCAAAGGAAGACCGTCTGTTGGAAGATCATAGAAAGGAACAGATTGATGCAGGAAGAAGTGAATGAAAAAACAGTGTCCCTGTGTATTACCGGTGGAAAAGTGACAGTCCGCTTATTGAAACAGGCAATGATGCGTTTTCTGGCAGCAATGGAGAAAGAAAAAGCAGAGAAAGCAAGAAAACAGCAAGTAAAGGGTCCGCCAGACAAAGATTACCATGGGAAGCAGAGTTTAAAGAAGCTGGCACAGCAGAATGTTCAGCTTTCCAACATTGAGATTACAGACAACAACATTAAGGCTTTTGAAAAAGTGGCAAAGAAATATGGCATTGATTTTAGCCTGAAACGTGATAAGTCCGTAGATCCACCGAGATATTTTGTTTTCTTCAAGGCAAGGGATGTAGATGTTATGACAGCAGCATTCCGGGAATTTACCGGAAAGACACTGAATAAAACGAAGAAACCGTCTGTCCGGAAGAAATTACAGCAGGCAATCGCAGCCCGCAGTCAGGATAAACAGAGAGAACGGGAAAAATCGAAAGAAAAACAGAAGGAGCCGACCTTATGAGTGGGATAAAAAATATAAAGAAGAAACTGAAAGGATTTCAGGTACGTCCCCCGAATGTGGAAGTGGTAAAAAAGGTTTTATTACATATTCCGTATGTGGTTGTGTTTTATGTGGTAAATAAATGTACCTGGCTGTATCAGTATTGCAGGGGCAGTACAGTAGTGGACAGGCTGATGGTTCTCCTTATGAACTATCCGTTAGCGTTTGAAAAGTTGCTGCCAAGTATACAACCGAAAAGTCTGGCTGTAGGAACTATCGCAGCAGTCAGTGTGTGGGCAGTGGTATATTTCAAGGGAAAGAATGGAAAGAAGTTTCGTCAGGGAGAAGAGTATGGTTCTGCCAGATGGGGAAATGAAAAGGATATAGCTCCTTTTATTGATCCGGTTTTTGAGAATAATATCCTGTTGACACAGACAGAACGCCTGACCATGAACAGCAGACCGAAGAAACCGAAGTATGCCAGAAACAAGAATGTCATTGTAATTGGTGGTTCCGGAAGCGGTAAGACCAGATTTTATGTGAAACCGCAGCTTATGCAGATGCCGGATAATGTGAGCTTCGTGGTCACCGATCCAAAGGGGACGATCATCGTGGAATGTGGTAAAATGCTGGCACGAGGAACGCCGAAGAAAGATAAGAACGGTAAAATCCTGCGTGATAAAAATGGCAGAGTGGTAATGGCTCCGTACAAAATCAAGGTGCTGAATACCATCAACTTTGCAAAGAGTATGCACTATAACCCGTTTCATTATATCCGGTCTGAAAAGGATATTCTGAAACTGGTAAATACGATCATGGTAAATACCAAGGGAGAGGGAGAAAAATCCTCAGAGGATTTCTGGACGAAAGCGGAACGCCTGTTATACTGTGCTTTGATTGGTTATATTTATTATGAAGCACCGGAGGAAGAGCAGAACTTTTCAACTCTGCTGGAATTTATCAATGCCAGTGAAACCAGGGAAGAAGATGAAGAATTTAAAAATGCGGTGGACTTGTTGTTTGAGGAGCTGGAAAGAGATGAGCCGAACCATTTTGCAGTAAGACAGTATAAAAAATACAAACTGGCTGCAGGTGTAGTAAGTTTGAAGAGACTTCTTAATCAATCAAATTTAAAGAGTTGGAGCTCCAAAATGATTAAAAAGTCTCTTGAGGCTTATTTTTTTACCTTAAAGAACAAAATTGTATTTTGTAAAAAACAATTTCAAAACATGTCCGTATTTTGTTTCGTCAGTACAGAGATTGTGTAAGGAACTTTAAAAAGATGACACGAAATCAAAAAAGATGCAGTAAGGGGGCTGTAAAAAGACCTCTGAGCATTTCGTTTAGTGTAAGAATCTTTTTTACTTCTTACACGAACCTTGAAAACGAAACAGCCTGCCCGTAGTGATACCAGAACTGAATAGGCATTCAGCGTGTCTTTTTTGGTTAATACGTCCCGGAAACATCAGAACCCGGTACAGGAACGGATATGGGATGAGAACAGGCAATTAATAAACAAAGGAAGGAGGACATCTGACTATGACAGAGAAACAGGGATTCATGACAGCGTTGTATGAACGTCTTAGTCGTGATGATGAATTAAACGGGGAATCCAACAGTATTTCAAACCAGAAGAAACTGCTGGAACAATATGCAAAAGAACATGGATTTACCAATCTTGTTCATTTTACTGATGATGGTATCTCCGGTACAAGATTTGATCGCCCAGGCTTTCTTGCCATGATGAAAGAAGTAGAGTCGGGGAAAGTCGGAACGATTCTGATTAAAGATATGAGCCGAATGGGAAGAGATTATCTGAAAGTCGGACAATATATGGAATTGCTGCGACAGAAGAATGTCCGCCTGATTGCAGTCAACGAGAATGTAGACAGCTTCCGGGAGGACGATGATTTTACTCCATTCCGAAATATCATGAATGAATGGTATGCAAGGGATACCAGTAAAAAGATAAAATCCACTTTCAAGGCGAAAGGAAAATCCGGCAAGCATGTGGCAAGTACAACACCATATGGGTATCTGAAAGACAAGGATGACCCGAATGTATGGATTGTTGATGAAGAAGCAGCTGTAGTTGTACGGAGAATCTTTCACATGACAATGGATGGGTACGGACCATATCAGATTGCCAAGGCACTGAAAGAGGATAAGGTTGAGATACCAGCGGTTCATATGGCAAAGAAAGATGCCGGATTATGGAAAGGCAGAGTAAAAGAAATCAAAGATCCTTATGGCTGGGGCTCTTCTACTGTTGCAGGCATTCTGAAGAAAAGAGAGTATCTTGGTCATACAGTGAACTTCAAGACCAGAAAACATTTCAAGGATAAGAAAAGCCATTACGTATCTGAAGATAATTGGACGGTGTTTGAGAACACGCAGGAAGCCATTATAGATCAGGAAACTTTTGACAATGTACAGAGAATCCGAAGCAATGTGAGAAGATATCCAGATGGATGGGGAGAAGCCCACCCCTTGACAGGTCTGATGTATTGTGCAGACTGTGGTTCCAAAATGTATGTCCATCGAGTAAATAATGGCAAGCGAGTACCACAATATACTTGTTCTGCATATTCTAAAGTTCCGGTTGGAACACTCTGCCAGACACAGCACAGAATTAATGCTGATGTGGTTATGGAGCTGATTAAGGAACTTTTAAAGGCTGTTGCGGAGTATTCACAGTTGAATCGTGAAGAATTTTTGGAGACAGTAAAAAAGGCACAGACTTCACAGCAGTCCAGTGAGATCACAAGATTGAAAAGCAGATTGGCAGAGGCAAAAAAGCGTGTGCAGGAACTGGAAAAACTGATCTGCAGAATTTATGAGGACAATATTCTTGGCAAGCTGCCAGATGAACGCTATGCGATTCTTGATGGACAGTATTCTAAAGAACAGAAAGATTTGTCGGCAGAAATTGCAGATATGGAAGCTGAATTATCAGGCTATGAAGAAGGTCGCAGATCAGCGGAGAAGTTTATTGCTCTGGTTGATAAATACCAAAATTTTGAGGAATTGACCACTTACATGCTGAATGAATTTGTAGAAAAGATTGTGGTGCATGAGCGTGACCGGAAAGGAAGCGTTGAGACGACACAGGAAGTGGAAATCTATTTTAACTTCATCGGCAGATATTTACCGCCACATTTCGGTGAGGTGAAAATGACACCGGAAGAAATTGAAGAAATGGAAAAACGGGAAGCCAGAAAAGACAGGCTTCACCAGAATTACCTGAGAAGAAAAGCAAATGGAAAGCAGCAGGAATACTATGAACGGACAAAGGCAAAAAAGAAAGCCGAACTGGATGCAAAAAAAGAAGAGATCCGGCAGGAAGATATTGCAAAAGGTGTGTTCATTCCGCTATCACTGCTTCCCCCAGCAGAACCGAAGAAAGGAGTTGCATCAGCATGAGCAAATTAGAAAGAATCATTCACGATAACAGTAATGGTCTGGATTATATCCTTGTCGGGGAAATCTATCTGCCACTGATCGCAGTACCCGAAGAGAAAAGAGAGATTGGTTTTTATGGAAGTCTTCACAGAAACTATCTGAAAGATTACAAGAGTGGCTTGTATTCCTATCTGACATTGAGTGGTAAGCTCTGGACGTATCTCGCAGATCTGAATGAGCAGTGTTTGGAACGCAGGGATTTCCTCATGGAACAGATTATGGAGCAGGAAGGCATTACGGAAGAATTGAAAAGCAGAGATCAGATGGAATGGGTTCGCCGGGCAAACAATGCAAGAAGCCGGGTAGATGAAATTATTTTAAATGAACTGGTGTATGTGTAGGAGGGACTTATGAGATACTGGATTGAATATGCAGACGGAAGATGTTGTAATTTTGCAAACAGCAGAAAAGATTTACTGGACTGGCTGAAACTTTTGAAAGATGAAAAAATCGTTGATATCCGAAAGATTTACAAAAGCGGTGTGACAGATTCTGTGATAGACAGCTATCGTAGTTATCTGAAACAGTGAAAGGGGTGGACAGTCATGGTTGTTGTAAGAATTATTGTGAAAATCGTATTACTGCCAGTGCGTATATGCCTGACAATGATACAACTGGTGGTTATGTTCTTCACATGGCTGTCGGCAACGGTATTTCATATCCTGTCGGGGATCATCTGCATTACAGCAGTTTTAGGGTATGGATTCGGACAGGAGACAGGCACAGAAGCGGTCAGGATGCTTGTGGCAGGTTTTATACTTTATATCCTGCTGTGCTTTCTGGCTGGGCAGTGGTGTGGCTGGAAACAATCAAAATCAGATTGATGAAGTAGACCACTGGAGAAAGGAATAGGATTCTTAAATGAAGATTACAAAAGAGATTGAAGAATTTATCAACCTGACCATAACGGAGCATATGGGAAAAGAGTATGCAGACTGGAAACTGAGCCAGCCGTCTGTGACAGAACCAGATGAAGTTGAGGAAGAATATAAAAAAGTGATTGCCACACTTCCACAGAAACAGGAAGAGGCCATTACAAAATATTGCGACCAGATATTTAACAGTGGAGCAGAGACAGAAGAATTTTTCTACCGGTTGGGACTGAGGGACGGAATGAAACTTAGGAAGAATGTTAAAATGGTTCTGAAGCAATTATCAGAATGATACATACAGGAATTATCTGAAAAGTGAATGAGTAAAGGAAAGGGCATTAACCGTAAAAAGTTAGTGCCCTTTGTTTTACCCATTTTTATATTTTCACAAAATCCGATGCAGAGGATTTTTGAAAAACAGACGGAACGGAGATCCTGCTGAAGGGACAGCGGCAGGAGTTACGTTTTGTCTGCTGGGAGTACAGAGGGCTGGAAGTCCTTTGTGCCCAGATTGCAAAGAGCGGCAGCATCTTGCTGGGGTTAAGGGGCAAAGCCCTTAGCAGGTTAAGGGCGGCAGCCATTGCCCAGTGATATGGCGTTTCGCCATATGGTACTGGGTACTGTCTGTAACGGGGACAGAGACTTTTGGAAGCTTCGCTGCAATCCCCTCCGGGGAAACAACTTGAAAAAAGGAGAGATGTGAATTGAAAGGCACAAGGCATAACGGCAGATCTGGGAAAGACGGTGTTTACAATCCGCTTCACAATGACCGGAGATTTGACCCGGAACACAGTGAGCATATTGACAATGAACGTGTCCGTCAGAATATTTACTGGGACTGCTATCAGGGATATACCACAATGGCAGACCGGGGAAAAGAGGATAATTTTTCTTTTAACCAGATTGAGATGGCATACTATGTGGATCATTACAGCGATTATGTGATTAACCAGAATAAACGTCATGAGAAAGCAAGACACCCCGACAGATGTAAAGGGGTGGAAGATGTTCTGAAAAATAAAAAGACCTGTCCGGAAGAAAGTATCTATCAGCTTGGGACGATAGATGAACACGCTTCTGTGGAAACGCTGGTTTTGGTTTTTGATGAATTCAAGAAAGAGTTCGATGAGCGGTTTGGTTCTAATGTGCATATCATTGACTGGTCACTGCACATGGACGAAGCGACTCCGCATATTCATGAGCGTCATGTATTCGATGCTACGAACCGGTATGGGGAGGAATAAGCCGATCACCGCGATTAATAGTTTTACATTTTGTCTGATTGTTTTTTTATATTTGTTCTCTTTATTATGTAATCTCTCGTATAACCACGGTCCATAAGCACTATCTACATAACACTGAATCGTATCAGCAATATTTCCAAACTGAGTCGCGACGCTGTAAACTCCTAAATCTGCTAATGAACCCACATCTGAAATCAATAATTTTGATACAAATAGAGCTATTTGTGTTGAAAGATTGTGTGGCATGATCGGTATGGAATACTTTAATGCATCCTTTAAAAGTTTTAAGTCCATACAGAACTTAATTGTATGAGTCACGCTCATTTCAATCACAAAATACGCTGTATATAGCACATATGCAATTAAGGATGCGAGAAGCGTTCCAAGCGCCCCCATCTTAAGACCAACTACAAAGAATATGTTTAATGCTACTGATACAAAAAAATAAATTATACTACATATAGAGCTTTTCAATGCCCTTTGTTGGCTTCGTAAAATATTATCAAAAATTGTATATTCGCAGTTGAAAATCAGAGAAATTAAGGCTACTAATATAAGCGGATAATAATCTATACCTGAAAACAAATATTTCGATGTAAATTGTCTAAATATGGTTAATACAACAGCAAATGCTGTACCCGAAAAAAATACAAATAAAGATATTGTTCCATAGAATCTCTTTAGCTTTTCTGGTTCTTCTTTTAAATCCACGTAAAACCGCATAACAGCTGAAAACAGCGAAAAAGCAACAATAAAGCTTGCTGTCGAGATAAAACTTGTTATTACGCTGTTAATACCATAATCTTCTGTTGTCAGATAGACGGTATATAAAGGTAGCAAGAAAAAGCTAAAGCACTTCAACAGCAATCCACTGCAAGAATATATGATTGAATTAATTAAAACCTTTCTTCCCGATGAAGACTTATTTTCCATACGTTTCTGTCCTCGTTTCACTAGGCACCTTCAAGAGCTACCTGTTTTTTTGTTCTAATATCTTATATATACCTTGATTACAAAGGAACGTAGCAACAAAAAGAGTAGCACCTTCCTTTTTTTCGCGTATAATGCGTTCATCACAAACAACACCACCATAACATAAAGTATCTGCAGTATTCAAGGTTCATTCGAGCCTTTATTCTTTCGCTCATTTTTTATATGTCATCTGACACTATCTTCCATTATCCCATCAATGCTATAAACACAAG
>OLOH01001983.1_pt1 | contig 10746 bp, 10 predicted proteins | sample 1673221 | NCBI WGS metagenome assembly OLOH01 (sample SAMEA3136767, study PRJEB25190) | human gut metagenome
TCCTGGTACAAACGCGCTGGCCTTCTGGCACAGCATAAAGCACACATACAAAACCGCCGCAGCTTGCCCGATTTCTTTCCGGCAGGCTGCGGCGGTTGTATTCTTTTCAAAAGTCCGTACAGGACACGTTATAAAAGCCAGGAAAGGGTTATGCCTGCGGCTGTGATTTCCGCTGCTGCGCCTTTTCCATAAAGCGCGCTGCATCCACGAGAAAGCGCTGATGGATTCCGGTTCCGATTTCTCCGACGGTGTCTGAAACGGTAATGTGAAAGGAAATCTCTCTGCCGCAGACACCTACAATTTCCGCAGAAGCCGTTGCCACAAGGCCTTCCGGCGTAGCGGCGGTGTGGCGGATATCCAGCTTTGTTCCGACTGTCGTTTCACCCTCTTCCAGATACGGCTCCACGGCCGCACAGGCAGCCTCTTCCATAAGGGCAGCCATCATTGGTGTGGCAAACACCGGGAGCACGCCGCTCTTCACGGTACAAGCCAAATTGTCAACTGTAACCTCCGCAGATGCGGTTCCTACTGCACCAATGGTAATCGGTTTCATCCTGCATTCTCCTCTCGTGATCCGGCAGCGGTCAATTGCTGCTGGTGGTCTGGCTGCTGCCTTCCTCTGCATCTGTTTCAGAAGGATCCGGCAGAACATCCAGTGCGCTGGGAGAAACAATATCTCCCAGAATCCGGTCATAGGTCAGCGTGTCCAGCTTCTGATCTGCGTCCTGTGTGGGCATATAGTTGGTGGAATACACCGGTTCTGTGATCATTTCATTCATCATAGTCTGGGTAAAGGTATCCCGCGGCGTATCAATCAGCTGCATCACCAGATATGGCGCATAGAAGGTCGATACCGGCTGATCCGGCAGCGAGCTGGTGTCCAATCCATAGTTGTTCCAGAGAATGTACTTCTGCTCGTACAGGGTACTACAGTTTTCGCTGGTGATATTCAGCTGATTGTAGATGCCGTCATCCCCCCGGAGAGACGGGAAGTGGTCACCCACAAAGAGCACAATGGTCGGCTCATCCATCTTCGACAGACGCTCCAGGAAGTCTGCCAGGCCGTCTGCGGAGTGCTGTATCCGTGACAGGTAGTTGATGAATTCATCGCTGCTGTCCCCGTCAGAATAGGGCTGGTGATTCTGCATGGTTGTGGCATGGAGATAGAGCGGCTCATCGCTGGACGCAATCAGGGACTCAATCTGATTATAGACCACATTGTCGTCAATATACTCCCCATAGGTGCTGACAGGCACAGTAAAGTCATTTTCGAAGATCATGGTGTCGAAATTAAACTGTCCGTAGATCCGCTTCCGGCTGTAGAAGCTGCTCTGGAACGGATGCACATAGGCAGTTGTATAGCCCCAGCTCTTGTAGTAAGAAGGAACTGTGGGCTGCTGCCGGGTGAGAAGCATCCGCTGGGGCATATTCGGATCGTTCAGAGACTTTACCGGAAGGCCAAACAGCAGTTCAAACTCTGTCCGGACGGTATAGCTGGCATAGGTGGGCACAATCAGCGTTCCCTCATAGCCCATGTCAGCGGCACGATCCAGGCCGGCATAGTACCGATCCAGATCGGTATATCCCAGTTCCGACAATTCCTTGGAAAACGCCCGGAAATCCGCGAAGGATTCGGACATAATCTCAATTACATTGGGGTGGACTTCTTCCTCAAAGTTGGACTCCGGCACCTCTTCTGCCAGGTACTGTTCTACTGTGCCATCGCTGTCCTTTTTATAATCGGACGGTTCTTCCAGCTGGTTCGACAAATTTTCTGAGCCAGTCTGCATAAAAAATGCCAGGAAGCCGTTATTTTCAAATTTTTCGTTCAGAATAAAGGTATTGTCTGCCTCTTTGGTATCCACCTGAAACAACGCGTAAACCGGCTGAGAAATGGCCGGCACGGTAACAACCATGACACACGCAATCAGGCAGGCCAGTCCCGGCACCAGGCGCTTGCGCAGCTTTACCCGCATTTTCAGCCGTGGATTAAACCAGAAGGCCAGCAGAATAAACGCAATGCAGATCACCAGGTACAGCACCAGCCGCGGCGTAATCTTAATATACGCAAAGGAAGTCAGACTCTTTAAACTTCGCGCCAGCTTCATGTCTGTCATAATCAGGTGGTTTCCGTTGGTGTTGTATTTAAACAGCTCCGTAATACTCAGCGCCATGTACAAGATGCTCTCCAGCAGCATGGAAAACCACCCGGAGCGGAAGAGCAGCAGCGCCCCGATAAAGATCAGCGCCGCAATCAGCACATTAAAGAGCATGATGGTCGGGTGGTCCGCAATAAACAGCACCAGCTTACTGGGATATTTGTCCTGATTCAGCTCTGCCATGCACACGATAAAAATCGGATAAATCAACAGCAGCAGCCGGTTTGTCATCGGAAAACGCAGGGTGTTATACGAGCGCTTTTCATGAACGGAACAAAACCAGGCGCGGATGGAGGAAAACCGTTCTTCTTTTGTTTGCTTCTGTCCCATTGTTCTGTATCACCTTAGTTTCAAAATTCAACCTTTGTTTCCACCGGTACAGGGCAAACGTCTGTTCCGGTGCCAACAGCTTCTAAAAAAGCACTGCATTCCGGCAATGCATTCCCGTCCAGGCAGCATGCGTTTTTGCGAAATCGCAGCGCGCAGCACCTCTTCTACAGGAGCACCCCTTCATATTACAGTACTACATCTACTATACCATAATTTTATCTTTTTCGCAATAGGTCTCACGCAATCCTCACCGGATTTTCATGAGATTTGTGCTTTCTATTGGAAAGCGCGCAGAATATCCCCGGCTTTTTTGTGCAAAAGTGCAGATGCTCAGATGCACAAAAAGCCCCCATTTACCGGAAGATTTTGCCCTGTGATATAGGCCGCCCGGGGAGAGGCCAAAAAGCACACAGCCTGTGCCACATCCTCCGGCGTGCCCAGACGTTCCAGCGGCGTTTCTTCGGCAAGGGCATCCAGGGTCTCTTTTCCCAGGGGCGCGGTCATATCTGTGAGAATGGTTCCCGGAGACACGGCGTTCACCCGGATGCCGGACGGCCCGACCTCCTTGGCCAGCGCCCGGACAAATGCCAGCACAGCCCCCTTGGTGACGGAATAGTCCACCTCGCAGGAAGCGCCGGTCTCTCCCCACATGGAGGAAACCGCCACGATGCTGCCGCTGTGCCGGGACAGCATCGACGGCAGGAGCGCCCGGGTCAGTTCCACAACCGCAGTCAGATTGACAGCATAGAGCCGGCGCACCTGTTCTGCCGGCACACATTGAAACAGGTTCTGCACCGAGCATGCCGCATTGTGCACCAGGACATCAATCTGTCCCATCTGCGCCAGAATCTGCTCCGCCAGCGCCGGAATCGCCGCTGTATCTGCCAGATCTGCCGACAGAAACGAAACCCCCAGCTGCTGTAGTTCCGGAGAAGGTGTGCGGCTGATTCCCGTCACCTGATATCCCTCTTCTGTCAGCTGTTTTGCAATCGCCGCGCCAATTCCCCGTGACGCGCCTGTCACCAGCGCTGTTTTCAGCATATGCATCTGCTCCTTTCTGTTATGCCTGTGAAACAATTCTGTGTTGCATTATAGCACAACTGCGCCGTTTTCGTCAAGGTGCATATTTCCCCAGAATATGCAAAAGGAGCCTCCCCCACGGGAAAAGCTCCTGCGCATATGTTTTCTTTTAAAATGTCGGCTCACTGCTGCCGCAAATGGAGTACCACTTACAGTCTCCGCAGATCTCCGGCAAAAGTGCCCGGTCAAAAATATGAGTATGCACTGCGTCACAAAACGCCTGCCAGGTCATTTTCTGCCCCGGCAGCAGACCGCAGCAGTGCAGCACCGCCGTATCATACCGCCGCACCTGCTCTGCCGTGTCACACACATGGGACTGATTGTGGGGACAGCAGGCACAGATACAGTCCTCTCCCACCGTCAGCGTGATCTCCGGATTTTCCCGGTGAAACCATGCAATCTTCTCTGCCAGGTTCCGGGTAAATGCAGCGCTGTAGCCGTGGCCGCAGAAAAATGCGGTACACAGGCCGTGATGCGGCCGGAGTTTAACCATTGCTCCGTACCAGATGCTTCGGAATCCGCTTTGCCAGAAGGATTGCCAGCGCAATCTTTACGCAGTCCGGCAAAATAAACGGGAATACGCACCAGCCCAGCGCGGTCATCAGGCCAACTGCACCAGTGGTACGGGCGTATACCAGCATAAACCAGGCAGTACCAAAGGCATAGCACACAACAAGTCCCAGTGCCATGGCAAGGATCATCACCGGCAGCTTATTCCCGAAGAAGTGAGTAATGGCCCAGTACAGCAGTGCGGTAAACAAAAATCCGATGATGTAGCCGCCGGTTGTTCCCAGCAGCACCCCAACGCCGCCGCTGAATCCGGCAAAGACCGGGACACCGACTGCACCTAATATAATATACAGCAAAACAGAAATCGTTCCGTTCTTTCCGCCCAGAATTCCCAGCGTGCAAAATACGGCAAAGGTTTGCAGGGTAAACGGCACTGTCAGCGGAATCTGAATCCAGGAGCAAATGGCAATAATCGCCGCAAACAGCGCGATCTGCACCATTGCCACGATTTTTCGATGCTGTGAGCCGGACGCTGCTGTTTTCTCTCCGGCGGAAATGGTTTCCTGTACTTGTTCTTTCATAGGTATTTCCATCCTTTCGGCGTGTTGTTCTGTCACCAATTTTCAAAAATTACAGGTGACAAACGATATTATACCATAGTTTTACCGATGTGTCAACTATATATTGCATGACAAAAAGGTGACATTTTTTCAATTTGTGCGGAAACGATTGAAATTTGTACATATTTTCTATAATTTAAGACACTATTTTGTGCATATCTACAAAGTTTGAAAAATGGCTTGACAATCGATTGGAATCATGGTAAATTTATATTAGCACTCAGAGACAATGAGTGCTAACACTTGAAAAGCGAATCTGCCAGAAAGGATGGTTGACGTGGATGCGAGAAAACGAAAGATTTTATCCGCAGTGGTAGATTTGTATATCCGCACCGGTGAACCGGTGGGATCCAAAACGATCTCACAGCTGCCGGACATTACCGTTTCGGCGGCAACTGTCCGAAACGACATGGCAGTGCTGGAAGAGCTGGGCTACTTAGAGCAGCCCCACGCCTCCGCAGGACGTGTTCCTACGTTCAGCGGCTATCGGATGTATATTGAAGAAATCGGCGCTGACACCCGCCTCCCGGAAGAAGAACGGGAACGGCTGGATGAAATGCTGGGAGATGAGTCCCAGCTCACAGAAGATCTGATTTTGCAGAGTGCCACAACCGCACTTTCTCAGATCACAAAATGTGCAACCGTGGTTTCTAACCTGGCTCCGAAATATTCCGTTATTACAAAGGTAGACGTTGTGCCCACCGGAAAGCGGATGTATGTGGTGCTTCTGATCACCTCGGACGGCAAGATTAAGAACCGCGCCTGCCGCTTACAATTTGACCTGACGCACGAACACATGGAATTCTTCAAGCATTTCATGGAAGAAAATCTGGAGGGTGTCTCGATAGCAGATCTGTCCGAAGAAAAAATGGATCAGATGGTGACTGCACTAGGCACTTACATGATGACGCTGAGTCCCCTGGTGCAGGGCATCTGCGAAATGTCCAAGGATCTGCAAAAAAATGAGCTGTATGTCAGCGGCGAGCAGAACCTCTTTTCCTGTGAGGAGCTGGACAAAGCAGAGGTCGCAAAGTTTGTGATGCACAAGCAGGATTTGTCTCAGCTGCTGGATGACTCGTTCCAGGGCATCAAGGTGATGTTCGGAGAAGAGGGCAGCGACTTTGTCATCGGGAACTCCAGCATGATTGTGTCAAAATATCAGAAGGGAGACAAGACCGCAGGTTCCCTGGGTGTCATCGGTCCCATGCGGCTGAACTATGCAAAGGTCATCCCCTACATTGAATATTTTACGGAAAAGATCTCTCATCTGATTTCAGAAGAGGAACCGGATCCCCCGGAGCTGGAACTCATCCAGAAGCCGGAGCAGCCGGCAGAATCATAGAAAGGATGTGTCTGACATGGAACCTGAAAAGGACAATCTGAAACAGGAAGCCGAAACCACAAAGCCGGAGGAAGCAAAAACCGCTGCTGCCGAAGAAGCTGCACCGGAAGCCGCTCCTGCCGCTGAAAAGGAACCGGTTAAGGACGATAAAAAGAAAAAGAAAAAGGATCTCAAGGATGCCCTGGCACAGAAGGACGCAGAGCTGGCCGATCAGAAAGATCAGCACCTGCGGCTGATGGCAGAGTATCAGAACTATCGGAACCGCACCGCCGAGGAAAAGAAAAAAATCTACGGAGATGCAAAGGTGGACTGTGTCAAAGAACTGCTGAACGTCATGGACAGCTTTGAACGGGCACTGGAAGCACCGTGTGCCGATGAGAACTATAAAAAAGGTGTGGAGCTTACCTTCGCACAGATTCAGAAAGCATTTGAAAAGCTGGGCGTTACAGAGGTTGCTGCACTGGGCGAAACCTTCGACCCCAAGGTGCACAACGCCATCAAGCAGGTGGACGACAGCGACTTTGAAAGCGACAAGGTCTGCGAGGTATTCCAGAAGGGCTATTTGCTGGGTGACCGGCTGATCCGTCCGGCAATGGTTGCTGTTTCTGTGTAGGCCGAAAGGAGGCAGAAGCGTGAAGAAAAAGACCGCGTCTCTGGTAACGGCGGCCATGCTGCTGACAATGGCATGGATGACCGGCTGTGACTCCGGAAAGCTGGAGCAGTCCTCCGGCGAGAGCACTGCCGCACCGGTGGAAACAACTGCTGAATCCGTGGCTGATGCACCGGAGGAAACCACAGGTGCTGACGGCTCCGGAGACAACATTCAGGTTTTTGCATCCAGTCTGGATTTTGAAGCTGCCATGGCAGAACAGTATCCGGAGGTGCTCCTCTATGAGCCACCGGAAAGCTTTACCGCGCAGTGGAATCTACAGCAGATTCTTCTCCTGGCAGATGAAAAAACTCCGTTTTACACCCAGCAGTTCAGCCGGGAGGATGCACAGGCCGGAACAGAGACTGTAGAAATTCAGGTGTATTTTCTGAACTCCTACACCTCTGCGGAAGAAGGCTTTCAGGACTTTTTCCAGACGGCAGGCGGCTATACGCTGGCCTCGGCAGTGGATCAGGGCTGCTGCATCATAACCGATACGGCACAGCAGCGCAGCATGCTCTGCGGCATCACCACGGACAGCACCTTCCTCTACCGGGTGGATGCTTCCCGCACCGATGCACAGGGCACACAGACCGGATTTTCAGAAACAGAGCTGACCGCACTGCGGCAGGAACTGATGCTCTAAAATCCCTGTCCGAAAGGACAGTTAAAATAAAATGTATGAAATCTGCCCGTCCGGAAAAAATCGGACGGAGATAGAGAAAGGAAGAGATTACTATGGGAAAAATTATTGGTATTGACCTGGGTACAACAAACTCTTGTGTCGCTGTTATGGAAGGCGGCAACGCAGTTGTCATCCCGAACGCAGAGGGTGCAAGAACAACACCGTCTGTTGTCGGCTTCTCCAAGACCGGCGAGCGTCTGGTAGGCCAGACTGCAAAGCGGCAGGCAATTGCAAACCCGGAGCGCACGATTTCTTCAATCAAGCGTCACATGGGCAGCGATTATAAGGTTACAATCGACAATAAAAAGTATACACCGCAGGAAATTTCTGCAATGATCCTGCAAAAGCTGAAAACAGATGCAGAAGCATATCTGGGACAGCCGGTAACAGAAGCCGTTATCACCGTTCCGGCATACTTCACAGACTCTCAGCGGCAGGCAACCAAGGACGCAGGACAGATCGCCGGCCTGAATGTAAAGCGTATCATCAATGAGCCGACTGCTGCTGCACTTTCCTACGGCATTGATAAGGAAGACGACCAGAGAGTTATGGTATATGACCTGGGCGGCGGTACGTTCGATGTTTCTATCATTGAGATGGGTGACGGCGTACAGCAGGTACTGGCAACTGCCGGTAACAACCGTCTGGGCGGCGATGACTTCGACCAGAGAATCATCAACTGGATGGTAGATGAATTCAAGAAGACCGAAGGCATTGACCTCTCTGCTGACAAGATGGCAGTACAGCGTCTGAAGGATGCCGCAGAAAAGGCAAAGATCGAACTGTCCTCCACCACCACAACCAACATCAACATCCCGTTCATCACCGCAGACGCAACTGGTGCAAAGCATCTGGATATGAACCTGACTGTTGCAAAGTTCAATGAACTGACCAAGGATCTGGTAGATGCAACTATGGGCCCGGTTCAGCAGGCTCTGTCTGACAGCGGCCTGTCTGCTTCTGAACTGAACAAGATCCTGATGGTCGGCGGTTCTTCCAGAATCCCGGCTGTACAGGAAGCAGTTCGCCAGAAGCTGGGCAAGGAACCGTTCAAGGGCATTAACCCGGATGAATGCGTAGCACTAGGTGCCGCATATCAGGGCGGCGTCCTGGGCGGCGACGTCAAGGATGGTCTGCTGCTGCTGGATGTTACACCGCTGTCTCTGGGTCTGGAAACCATGGGCGGTGTTTGCACCAAGATCATTGAGCGGAACACCACAATCCCGACCAAGAAGAGCCAGATCTTCTCCACCGCTGCTGACAATCAGTCTGCGGTAGATATCGTTGTCCTCCAGGGTGAACGTGAATTTGCCAAGGATAACAAGCAGCTGGGCACCTTCCGTCTGGACGGCATCGCTCCGGCTCCGAGAGGAGTACCGCAGATCGAAGTAACCTTCGATATCGACCAGAACGGTATTGTACACGTTACTGCAAAGGATCTGGGCACCGGCAAGGAACAGGATATCAAGATCACTGCTTCTACCAACATGTCCAAGGATGATATCGACAAGGCTGTCAAGGAAGCAGAACAGTATGCCGAAGAGGATAAGAAGCGCCGGGAAGACGTGGACACCAAGAACAATGCAGAAAGTCTGTGCTTCCAGTGCGAAAATGCACTGAAGGAATTCGGTGACAAGGTAGACGCTGCGGATAAGTCTGACATTGAAGCCAAGATCGCTGATCTGAAATCCGCTCTGGGCGGCAGCGACAGCGCAGCAATCAAGGAAAAGTCTGACGCACTCCAGCAGGCATTCTATGCACTGTCCTCCAAGATGTATCAGCAGAACGGCGGTCAGCCGGGCGCAGATCCGAACATGGGCGGCGCAGGTGCCGGATTCGGCGGCGGCAGCGCTCCGAACAACGGCGGCGGCAACGATGACGGTGTTGTAGACGCTGACTTTAAGGAAGTCTAAAAAATCAAAGGTGTTCTTGCACCACAGTGTGTGAGAAACCGGCATAAATTTTCAGGAGCGGCTGCCGCAAACAAGCCGCAGCGCTTCTGAACACGGTGACGGGGCAGGCTTCGGCTTGTCCCGGCATCGTTGTATCACGAGCAGTCCGATTCTGTGAGGCTGCTTTTCAGAAAGGAGCCAGCAGACATGGCAGAAAAACGGGATTATTATGAAGTGCTGGGGCTGAAAAAAGGTGCTTCTGAGGACGAAATCAAGAAAGCCTTTAAAAGCATGGCCCGGAAATATCACCCCGATCTGCACCCGGATGACAAGGAAGCAGCTGAAAAGTTCAAGGAAATCAACGAGGCCTATGAGGTGCTCTCGGATTCTGAAAAACGGGCACGCTATGATCAGTTCGGCCATGCCGGCGTAGATCCCAACTATGGCGGCGGCGCAGGTGCAGGCGGATTCGGTGGTTTCGGCGGATTTGGAGATGTAGGCGATATTTTCGACAGCATTTTCGGCGGCGGATTCGGTGGTTTCGGCGGCGGCCGGAGCACCGCTTCCAGCGCAAATGCCCCCCACCGGGGCGGCGATGTCAATGCCAATGTGACCATTGACTTTATGGAAGCCTGCAAGGGTGCAAAGAAGAAAATGCGCGTCACCCATATGGTAAAATGCGATCAGTGCAGCGGCACCGGCGCAGATGCCAACACCAAAACCAGCAGCTGTACTGAGTGTCACGGACAGGGCTCTGTCCGGGTAAACCAGCGGACACCGTTTGGCGTTATCTCTACTACAAAGGTGTGCCCGCGGTGCGGCGGCAAGGGCAAGATTGTCACCAATCCGTGCAGTAAGTGCCGGGGCAGCGGCCGCCAGCGTGTCACCACAGACATTGAACTCAAGATTCCGGCCGGAATCGACAACGGACAGATTCTCCGCGTCAGCGGACAGGGGGATGCCGGACTGAACGGCGGCCCGAACGGAGATCTGAACGTTTCCGTTACCGTTCGGCCCCATGAACTCTTTACCCGCAGCGGCAACGATATCTTCTGTGAGATTCCGATTTCCTATGCACAGGCTGTCCTGGGTGATAAGGTGACCGTGCCCACCATCAAGGGCAAGGTAGAATATGAGATTCCGGAAGGCACACAGAGCGGTACGAAGTTCCGTCTCCGGGGCGAAGGCGTAAAGTATTTAGGCCGGGAATCCTACGGCGACCAGTATGTTACAGTTGTTGTAGAAGTGCCGAAGCGGCTGACCAAACAGCAGAAGGAACTGCTGAAAAAGTTTGATGACTGTCTGGAAGAAAAAAACCAGGCGAAGCGTCAGAACTTCTTTGAAAAATTAAAGCGGCGCTTTGAAGCGTAACGCAAAAAGAAAAAGGACTGTTGCCGGCTCTGGCAGCAGTCCTTTTTGCGGTATCTGTGATTTTAGAACCTGTCTCCACAAGAAATATATGTGGATTTTCGAGCATAA
>OLOH01001986.1_pt1 | contig 10717 bp, 8 predicted proteins | sample 1673221 | NCBI WGS metagenome assembly OLOH01 (sample SAMEA3136767, study PRJEB25190) | human gut metagenome
TCACCGTTCATGGTTTCCGTTGCAAAGGCATCACTCATCCATCGGCTTGTAACCGCACAATACTGCCCCTTTTTGCTGATCTGATCCGGTGTCAGTGCATGATCACTCAGATAAATTTCCATGGCCACGGTAATGATTGCTCCGATCAATGCCAAAATAAGCAGTCCCCGCCACTTTTTGATTTTTGGATTTCTGATTTTCATTCGTTCCATATTCTCCCCCTGATATTCTATGAAAGTGTATTCATTTCTCTGAGACGCAGATTCAGAGACGTATATCTCTTTTGTTGTTTTTCATTCTCGATCATATGACGGACGGTATGCTCATCCCCCACAATGGCCACACACTGCTTGGCACGGGTCACTGCTGTATAAAGAATATTTCTGTTAAACAGCATGCGCGGGCCGGACAGCAGCGGCATAATGACAGCCGGATACTCACTGCCCTGAGATTTGTGGATTGTAATGGCATAAGCCAGTTCCAGTTCGTCAAGCTGTGCAAAACCATAGGTCACCCTGCGTCCTTCATCAAATTCTACCACCAGCTGTTCCGCAAAATGATTGATCTCCCGGACAACGCCCATATCGCCGTTAAAAACGCCCACGCCCTTGTCCAAAGGCAGATTATAATGTCCCAGCACTTCCCATTCGATCTGATAATTATTCCTGATCTGCATAACCTTGTCCCCTTCACGGATAACACCCTGATGAAATTCGCGCTCTTTCTTGTCCGGGGACGGCGGGTTCAGATAGTGCTGCAGTACGGTATTCAGCCGCTCTACCCCCAGCTCTCCTTTGCGCATCGGCGTCAGCACCTGGATATCGTAAGGCTTTGCATTGACAAACTTCGGAAGCTTGTCTCTGATCAGAAGCACCATGACCCCCAGAATCTGCTGGACATCATATCGTTTCAGGCAGAAAAAGTCCTGGCTTTTGTTGCCAAGTTCAATCTGCCGTCCCTCATTGATCAGATGGGCATTTTTGATGATATCGCTTTCCAGTGCCTGTCTGAAAATCTTCGTCAGACGTACCACCTGAAAACATTCAGAATCAATGATATCCTTCAGCACATTGCCCGGTCCGACACTCGGCAGCTGGTTCACATCCCCTACAAGGATCAGCCTTGTGCCCACGGCTATGGCCTTCAAAAGGGCATTCATCAGATAGATATCCACCATAGACATCTCATCAATAATGACCACATCCGTTTCCAGGGGATTGTCCTGATTGCGCTCAAACTGTGTTCGCAGGCGGTCATCATCCGGTCCGCCTGATAATTCCAGCATCCGGTGAATGGTCTGGGCCTCCCGTCCTGTGGCTTCTGACATACGTTTGGCCGCTCTTCCCGTCGGCGCCGCCAGACGCATCTCCAACCCTTCATATTCCAGGTATTTGATAATGGCATTAATCGTTGTGGTTTTACCGGTACCGGGACCGCCGGTGATGACAAGCACCCCATTGCCTGCAGCAGAATACACCGCTTCACGCTGGTGATCATCCAGATCAATGCCTTCCCTTTTCTCAATACGGTCCAGAACCTTTCCTACTTCCTTCTCATCCACGCTGTAATCGACACCAAGATTCTTCAGAAGTCCCGCGGTCTCCAGCTCCAGACGGTAAAGTGAGGCTCCATACACCACCGACACATCGTCTATTTTCTTCACAACAATCTTGCGGTCCATCTGCAAGCTCTGAAGCAGATGGTCCACAGCTTCTTCTTCCACCCCCAGCATCTGGGCCGTCTTCTCCACCAGCAATGCCGCCGGTATGTAAATATGCCCGGAAAGAGTTCCCTGCTGCAGCATATAGATAATGCCGCTGCGGATTCGAAAATCTGAATGGGAACCAATCCCGGCCTTTTTGGCGATCTCATCCGCCAATTTGAAACCGATGCCGTTCATATCATCGGCCAGCCGGTACGGATTCTCCTGAATGATCCGGTACATCTCCTCGCCGTACTGTTTGTAAATTCTCAGGGATAAGGTTGTTGTAATCCCGTATTTCGCCAGAAACATCATGGCCTGACGCATATCCTGCTTCTCATGAAACTGCTGATAGATCTCCCTGGCTTTGCGTTCACTGATGCCCTTGATCTCAGCCAACCGCTCCGGTTCTTCTTCAATGATTCTGAAAGAATCCTTCTTGAATTTCTTGACAATGCGGGCTGCCAGTGACGGTCCCACACCCCTGATGGCTCCGGATCCGAGATATCTTTCAATGGAATATTCATCCTCCGGCACTTCCACACTCATGGAAGTCACCCTGAACTGTCTTCCATATACCTGATGTTCCGTATATTCACCCTCTGCCTTGAGATATTCTCCTTCATCCAGCGAAGTGACATTTCCCACACAGACAATCTCTTCCCCCTGGCACATCAGGGAAAAAACTGTATATCCATTGGTGTCATTGTGATAGACAATATGCTCCACAAGTCCCTGTATGCTTTCCATTCCATTACTCCTACTACCATGTATTGATGGTTAATACCCTAACTTAACCAAGAATAGCGAACCGGATACCGCAGTCTGCTGCGGCATCTGATTCGCCATCCATTCTCGTCTGTCATCAGGCTCTCGTCTGTTTGCCTTCAATAAATTCTGTATAACGGCCTGTTCCAATGGCCACTGCAGAAATCGGATCATCCACTGCTGTTGTCTGTATGCCTGTTGTCTCTCCAATCAGGTCATCCATACCAAAGAGCATACTGCCGCCGCCTGTCAGCAAGATGCCTCTTGTGGCAATGTCTGCAGCCAGTTCCGGTGGTGTATCTTCCAGTACCTGATGGACCACTTCCAAAATCTGGATAATATTCTCCTTGAAAGCCTCTAGCATCTCTGTGCTGCTGACTTCCACTGTCTTCGGCATACCGGTGATCAGGTCACGGCCCTTCACCTGCATCAAAAGCGGACTGACACGCTCATACACGCCGCCAATGCGAATCTTCACATCTTCCGCTGTCCGATCACCCACCAGCAGATTGTGCTGCTTTCTGAGATATCGGATCACTGCTTCGTCGAAATCATCACCGCCAAGCTTCAGTGAACGGCTGACAACTGTATCCCCCAGCGATATCACAGCGATATCCGTCGTACCGCCGCCTATATCAATGATCATGTTGCCGCATGGACGCGAAATATCAATACCTGCTCCAAGGGCCGCTGCAATCGGCTCTTCAATAATCATCACGTCTCTGGCACCTGCCTCCAGCGCTGCCTGCCAGACCGCATTCTTCTCAACTTCTGTTGCACCGCTCGGTACACCTACACAGACTCGCGGACGCTTCAATGTCTTTCTGCCCATAGCCTTCTGAATAAAGTAGCGCAGCATCTTCTCTGTAATAGTATAATCTGAGATCACACCCTGACGCAGCGGACGTACAGCTTCAATATTCCTTGGAGTTCGTCCCATCATCTGACGTGCTTCCTCACCGATGGCCTTTATTTCATTTGTATCTTTATCATAAGCCACAACTGAAGGTTCCTTCAGTACGACTCCCTTGCCTCTCACATAGACAAGGACACTGGCTGTACCCAAGTCAATTCCTATATCTGAACTTGCCATATGTTTCCCCTTTCTCTACCCGTTGGCATCTCTATTTATTATAACGTATTTTTGATAAATTACCACTGGTTTTTACAGCTCATGAACAAAAAGAAAGGGAACCGCACCATCCGGCGCCATTCCCCATGTTCTCTTTGTATTCTGAATCAAAAATGTACTATTTATTGAACAGGTGTGCTCGTTTATCGAAATAAACCTTATTGGCCCCGATCATAAATAATGACACGATCATGCTTGAAATCAGCATCATTCCTGATTCGGATGCTGTCAGAAGATTCACCCCACTGATCAGAGAGCTTGCTGCAATGTAAGCAACCTCAATAACCAGTGAAACAATATACATGATCAGCAGCATCTTCGGTCCCTTCGCCTTAAATCCGGCCAGATACTGGCGGACAATCAGCGCATAGACCCCCAACAGAATCAACAGCACACCGTAAATAATATCCAACACATGAAGCCCCGGATAGACAGCATAAACCTGTGCTGCCTGACTCTTCGTCTCGTACTGCATCCCCAGAACAGCCTCTACACCTGTCCATATATTGGCAAAGCCTGTCAGAACCAAGGAAAAATAGATCAGAAACTTGTACCACTTCATCGGTCTCGCCGGATAACGCTTCTCATCCGGAGCCATCTGATCAGTACGCCCGCTCTGTGCGGCTGATGCCTGTTCTCCCATTGACTGACGTGTATCTTCAAATGAAGATGAAGCAAAATCATCTTCATTCATGGCTTTCCTTCTTGTCTCTTCATCAATTACTGTCCCACAGACAGGACATCTTCCCGCCTCATCTGCGAGGCGCTGGCCACAATTCGGACAACGCATTGTCATTCCCCCAACTCATATTCCCGAAGCATCGGGCATTTCTCTTAATTAAACTTGTAAATCTTCTGAGCCATTCTGTAGCATCGTACAACAATTCCATAGGAAATCTTGCCCGGTGGATTGCTGACAATACCACGGCCGCCAAGGCGAACTCTCCAGTACATGCTCGGATACTTCTTCTTGAAGTATTGCCACAGTTCACGACGCTTCTCAAGATTCTCAGGTGTTCCTGAGATCAGAAGCATAATAGATGTCACGCAGCAGATCATGGCCAGATAGCTCAACATATAACGCGCCAGATGCTTATTGGATACATCCTGCGGCAGGCAGTAGGCATCGATCATCAGCTTGTTCACATAAATCTGCTGATCAATACGGCTGATCATCACGCGTTCGTTGACAGACTGGTCATTACGTCCAATAAAATATCTGTAAAGATCCACATCTAAATAATACAACGTCTTCACATACGGCAGCGGTATATAGACAAACAGATTGTCCACATAGAATGTATGCTTCGGCAGTTTCAGCCCGCTCTCTCTCAGCACTTTGGTTCTGTAGATCACAGAGTGCATCAGCAGATTCTGATCCATTCTGAAATGGCGCGCCTCATCCCATCCGAATATCTTCTCTTCCGGGAGCACCTTATGATAGCCGATTGTATGAGATGTACCATCCTCCACATGTTCATAGACATAATTGCAGATAAACATATCCACACGCTTGCGATCTTCTCTGAACTGTTTCAATCTATTCAGCACAATCTTGTAGCTGTCTGTATCCAGCCAGTCGTCTGAATCCACAACCTTGAAATACATGCCTCTGGCATTGGTAATACCTGTATTCACTGCACCACCATGACCTGCATTCTCCTGATGGATCGCGCGGCAGATCCCCGGATACTTTGCTTCATATTCATCCGCAATGGCAGCTGTGCCATCGCTGGAACCATCATCTACAATAATAATCTCCACGTCCTCGCCGCCCGGCAGCAGTGAATCAATACACTTGCGCATATAAGCTTCCGAGTTGTAACAAGGAACCGCAAAAGACAGAATCTTCAATCTTCCCAACCTCCTGATTAGATGTTTTTAAGCGTATAATGAGCAGGAGACAACTCCTGTCTGTTATATCTTAACAGGTCAATCCATAAAATACCAGTATAAAAATCTTACTTTTTTATAACTAATGGTTAAACGGATCTATCTTCCGCGTAATTTATTCAAAATCGTCACTGCAATCAGCACGATCAGATTGATGATAACAATGCTGGCACCCGTTGGAAGATTCATCTCAAATGACAGGATCAGCCCTGCCAGGAAGCAGATCACAGACAGAAAAACGGATAATACTGCCACTGCCTTGAAGCTGACAACCAGCTTGCGCGCAATCACCGCAGGAAAAATGATCAAACTGGAGATCAGAAGACTTCCCATCATCCGCATACCCATAACAACGGTCAATGCTGTCAGCAGCGCAATCAAAAACTGATAAAACCCGACTCTGATACCGCTGGCCTTTGCGAAATTCTCATCGAATGTGATCAGAAACAACCGATTATAAAATACGACAAACAGCACAAGAATGACAATCGACAGCACAACGCTGAAGATCACATCCTCTCTGCTCATAGCCAGAATACTGCCGAACATATAACCGTTGACATCTACATTGAATCCACTGCTCATGGCAGTGATGATCACACCAATGGATAATGCACCGGTGGCTACCATGCCAATCGCTGTATCCCCGCCGGTTTTAGACCGCTGGGACCAGAACATGATCAGGCAGGCTGCAATCACAACAATTGGAATCGAAACTGCCATAACCGGCAGTCCGAGCGCTACGGCCAGGGATGTGGATGCAAAACCGACATCTCCGAGTCCATGGCCAATAAGGGAATACTGCTTCAATACAAGAATAACCCCCAGCAGTGCCGCACAAAGAGAAATCATCACACCAGCTGCAATAGCTCTCTGTACAAACGGATAAGACAGGGCCTCAATTAACTGTGTCATGATAATGTCCTCCTTCTTGTGCACACTTTCTACACCATGCTTCATGATCGCCGTCGAATTCCACGGTCTGATTCATCATAATAATATGGCTGGCATACTGTTCCACCTGATCCAGATCATGGGAAACCATAAGAATGGTCACACCCTGCTTCTTGTTGATATGGTCGATCAAACTGTAAAACTCCGCTGTGATCGCCGGATCAAGACCTGCACATGGTTCATCCAGGATCAAAAGCTTCGGTTCTCTGCAAAGAGCTCTTGCCAGAAGCACACGCTGCTTCTGACCGCCTGAAAGGTTGCCGATCCTGTAATCTGCCAGATCTGTAATATCCAATGTCTCCATGGCATCTGCAGCTTTCTTCCTGTCTTCTCGTGTATAAAAAGGAAAACGTCTTCCGGAACGCTGCATGCCCGTCAAAACAACTTCTCTGACGGTTGCCGGAAAATCTCTTTCTACCTCCGTAATCTGTGATAAATAAGCGTACTGCTCCGGTGACAGCGCATGAATGACCTCACCGGATGTAACAGGCACCAGTCCCACAATCCCCTTGACAAGGGTGCTCTTGCCTGAACCGTTGCTGCCTATGATGCAGGCATACTCGCCTGCCTCTATCTTAAAAGATGCATGTTCTACAGCGACACGCTTATCATCGCTGTAAATGATCGACACATCTCTGACTTCCAGAATTGACATTTCTTCCTCCTACTCCAATGCCTTCTTCAGCGTATCGGCATTCTGCTGCATAAGATCAATAAAGGTCACGCCGGATTCGAATTCATCCTTCGTTACATTATGACAGGTGGAAAACATCAGCATCTGCGCACCTGTTGCATCTGCAATAGCTCGGGCTACATTCGGCGTTGAAAGCTCCTCATATAAAATATACTTCACATGGTGTTCTTTCATATAGTTGATCACATTCGCCATCTGTGCCATGCTCGGCTCCGTATCCGCCGAACAGCTGTCATAAACGCTCTCATACTCCAAGCCATAACCGTGAATGAAATAACCATAGGCAAAACGTCCGCCGAAAACAACATCCCGGCGATTACCGCCTGCTGTGATTGACTTCAGTTCACTGTCCAAAGCCTCCAGTTTCTCAATGTAAGCTTCTGCATTGGCCTTATACGTCTCGACATTGGCCGGATCTGCCTCACAAAAGGCATCCTCGATATTCTTCACCATCTGTATGGCATTCTGCATATCCAGCCAGATATGCGGATCATACGTATGCTCATGGTGATGGCTGCTGTGGTCATGACTGTCTTCCTCCGCATGGGCTGAATCTTCCTCCGCCTCCGCATGTTCATGTTCCTCATCTTCTTCCTTCATCATAGAAACGCCGGAAGAAGCATCCACAACCTTTACTTTCGACATATCGACACTGTCTGCCAGCTCCTGAGCCCAGGGCTCCATCTCGGCGCCGGTATAGATAAACATATCAGCCTCAGAAATTCGGATCATATCTCCCGGTGTCGGGTCATACATATGACTCTCCATTCCCGGCAGCAGAACCAGACTCACATCCGCATGATCGCCGCCGATCTGTCTGGCAAAATCATACTGAGGAAACAAGGTTGTCACCACCTGCAGTCTGCCGTCAGACGCTTTATCAGCGGATGCCACCTGATGCCCGCAGCCTGCCAGCACCCACACAGCAAGCAAAAGCACCGGCAGTAATCTTATTCTATTCTTTATCATATCATTACACTCTCTTTCCTTAATGGAACCAAGTTTCATTAAGGAATGATACAATGATATTTCTGAAATGTCAACTACTAATTTGAAAAATACATTGGCCGCTCCGTCGGTCCTTCTGTCTGCCGCCGGATCAAACTACCGGAAAATATCCCGCAGAACCTTTCCCTTTGCCCCCGGAAGCTCCAGTCCCATGATCTCGGCCATGGTCGGGCCCTCATCCATCAGAGACATCTCTTCAATCTCCACTCCCGGCATAATATCCGGTCCAACAGCCATGAAAACAGTCTGATAGTCTTTCCTTCCCGGGTGAAAACCGTGGGTTGCCCGCTGCACCTCAGGAATCTCTCCCATATCCAGCTCATTCTGAAAATAAAATCCGCGCCGTGCTTCCAACATAAAAGTACATTCCGGGTCTGCCCCCAGCTCCTTCGCCTTCTTCGATGAATAAATGGCCGCAATGCCATTATCCGGATCATTCTTCATGGCACACAGCCAATCATAGATTTCATTCTTGATCCGAATCTGCTCAGACTTCTCCAGTCCGTTCTTCCTGATATAAATATAGGCTGAACCATCACAATTCTGACAGTAAGCCTTCCAGTCCGTAATCCTCCCATGCTGTACCCTGATATATCCCTGCTCACGCAAAAATCGGTTGATCAATATAATATTCTGAACATCCAGCTGACTGTGATCACCGAGAAGCACTACCGTTGTATCCCGCTTCACGGACATTCCGCACCTGTGCAGCAAATGCATCAGTTCTCCGACTCTCCGGTCATGTCGCTCTATCGCCGCATGGGCTTCCTTCGAATGCACACCAAAATGATGCCGCTGTGTATCCAGATCTGTCAGATGTACAAACATCATATCCGGTCTGTAAGTCCTGATCGTATAATTCATGGAAGCCTGTACAAAATTGTCCAGGGCCGGCTGTCGAATACCGTCTCTGAGGCTGCCGAACTTCCGGTTCAGGGTCAACTGATACCCCAATGTGCCATTGGCCGCCGATGTCATGATCTGATTCGACCACCTGTGGTTAGCAAAAATCTCCGGAAGATTCCATGTAATATCAGACTTCGCCGTCACCGGCCATAAAAGGGCCGCCACCTGCATGCCCTTCTTCAATGCCTCATCATACAATGTCGTCCCCTGAATATACTTCCGCTGCCAGAACCAATCCGGCGATGAGCGTTCCGGCTGAATCAGAATATTGTTCACAATTCCGTGTTCTGCCGGCGGCCTGCCGGTCACGATCGTCGTATGGGCCGGATAGGTCAGTGACGGGTACACCGAACGGACTTGCCTGCAAAAAGCCGCATGGTCAATAAACTTCTTAAAGTTCGGCAGCTGCGAAAACATCTCAAAGTCCGTGCTGCCCAAGGCATCCAGTGAAATAACGATCAATCGCTTACTCTTCATCCGATTCATCTCCTCTGATACGCCGCATATGTTCCTTCATCTCTTTCTCATAGCCCAGATCTCCCATGTGATAGAACTTCTGATCCTTAAAAGCATCCGGAAGGTACTGCTGTCTGACATAATGATTCGGATAGTCGTGGGCATACTTATAGCCAATGCCATGTCCAAGCTTCGCTGCCCCGCCGTAATGGGCATCCTGCAGATAAGGCGGTACCGGAGCTGCCTGGGTTGAACGCACCAGGGCCATCGCCTCATCGATTGCCATGATTGCTGCGTTGCTCTTCGGTGCACAGGCCACATAGGCTGCTGCCTGGGCCAATGTGATCCGGGCTTCAGGCATTCCCAGTCTTTCAACCGCCTGGGATGCGGCAACAGCCACCTGCAGTGCCTGAGGATCTGCATTGCCCACATCCTCTGATGCACAGATCATAATTCTTCTGGCAATAAAAGCCGGCTCCTCCCCCGCATACAGCATTCTTGCAAGGTAATAAATAGCGGCATCCGGGTCCGATCCCCGCATGGATTTTTGAAATGCGGACATCAAATCGTAATGCTCGTCCCCGTTTTTGTCGTAGCGCATAACACTTTTCTGGGTTAATTCCTGGGCGCTTTCCAGGGTGACTTCCACCGCCGGGCCGCCTTTATCGCAAGCCAAGGTGGAAAGTTCCACCGCGTTCATTGCCTTTCGCACATCGCCCCCGCAGGCGGAAGCAATATGGCGGCACACGCCTTCCTCCGGCAAAATGGGACGTCCCTGCTCTTGGGACAATTTGTCAAAGGCCCTGGCCACCGCTTTTTCAATGTCCTCCCGGCCTACCGGTTTGAACTCGAACACGGTGCAGCGGCTGAGGATGGCGTTATATACATAGAAATAGGGGTTTTCCGTAGTGCTCCCGATAAAGCGGATGACCCCCTCCTCCAGAGCCTTCAGCAGCGAATCCTGCTGAAGTTTATTCCAGCGGTGAAACTCGTCGACATAGACATACGTCGTCTTATTCTCCAGCCCGTAAAAGCGGAATTTCGCATTTTCCAGAACCTCTTTCAGCTCCTTTGTTCCGGTGACAGAAGCGTTGAGCTCACAGAACTGCGCGTCCTTCTCTGAAGCGATAATCCGGGCCAGCGTCGTTTTCCCCGTACCCGACGGACCGTAAAATATCGCGGATTCGAATGTTTTATTTTTTAT
>OLOH01001987.1_pt1 | contig 10690 bp, 9 predicted proteins | sample 1673221 | NCBI WGS metagenome assembly OLOH01 (sample SAMEA3136767, study PRJEB25190) | human gut metagenome
GATTTATATTTTTATTTTGAAATATAGCGTGAGATAAAATTTAATTATTGATATTAAAAACGCAGCCTTCGAAGAAATCCGTTGGTTGCTTTTTTTATTAAAACAATCCCTATAAACAACTTGAATTCAAGTAAGCGCACAATAACCACCCGCATGGCATCTCACCCAACGATGTGAGATAATATCCCAAAACTTGAAAAACGCACGGTGAGTTTTTCGAGAAGGAGGGAGAGATGCTATCAAATGGCAGATGTATTGGCAGTGCGGGACGACTATCGGTCGCAGACATGGACAATGCTTATTCAGGAATCAGCAACAGCGGACTGACAAAACGGGAATTTTGCCGGCGGCGTGGGATCTCCGAGAAAAGCTTTTACTATTGGCTTCGGAAACTCCGCAGTCAGATGGCAGAAGCTGCCGGGCCTCAGATCGTGCAGCTGGAATCTTCTGTGACTTCAACGGAGATTCTTCAGATCCAATACCGGGGTGCAGAATTGAAGCTGCCGGTCGGTGTGGATATTGAGGCTGTCGCTGCACTGCTTCGGTCCATTCAATCGCTATGATAGATCTGACAAAAGTCCGAAATTTCTATATTGCCTGCGGCTATACAGATCTCCGTCTTGGGATCGACGGCCTTGCCGCAGTAGTGAAGCAGCAGTATGGCAGTCATTTTGACGAAGAAAGTCTGTTCCTGTTCTGCGGCAGATGAACGGACCGGATCAAGGCTCTGCACTGGTGCGGCGACGGATATATCCTGCTATATAAACGGTTATCCAACGGGAGATTTCAATGGCCGAGGACAGAAGCAGAACTGCGGTTACTGGATCCCCAGAGCTTCCGCTGGCTCATGGAAGGGCTTCGGATCGAGCAGAAAACGGCCATCCGTAAAGGGAAACCAAGAGATCTATTCTGACAAAAATGTTCCGAAAATTGCATATATTTCTGTACTTTAACCTGCCTTTATGGTAGAATAAAGGCAGGTTAAAGTTGCTTTTTGGGAGGAGAATTCATGGCCGCAGCAGACAGGAAAATCACATATACTGCCGCGGAAGTTGCGGAGCTCATCCGTCCTCTGACCCAGTCTGTAGAAGCGTTGCAGAAGGAAAACGCGGAGCTGAAGCGGAAGCTGGAGCACATGAATGAGATCCTTGCCAATGCGCAGAGAGCCCGCTTCGGCCAGTCCAGCGAGAAGAAGACCTATATTCTGAGCGAAGACCAAATGAGCCTGTTCAATGAGGCGGAGATCTGTCAGGACAACAAGGCGGAGGAGCCTACGGAAGAAACCCTTACCGTAAAAGCGCATGCCCGTAAGAAGAAAAGAACCATTGATGAGCTGGCAAAGAACCTTCCTGTAGAAGAAATTGTAATTGGCCTTCCGGAATCCAGACTTACCTGTGACAAGTGCGGCGGCACTTTTAAGCTCATTGGTAAGAAGCTCGTCCGCAGGGAACTCATCATTATCCCGCAGTCTGAGAAGATTCTGGAATACTACAGCTGCACCTATGCCTGCGACAAGTGTGAGAAGGATACCGGCTTCGCCCATATCATTACCACCAGAACGCCGCCTCCTCTTATGAAGCACTCTCTGGCATCTCCCTCTACTGTGGCAGATGTTATGACGAAGAAGTATGTGGACGGAGTTCCTCTGGCCCGGCAGGAGAAGATTTGGGCGAGACAGGGTGTGGAGCTGAGCCGGGCCACCATGGCCAACTGGGTGATCCAGTGTGCCCAGAGCTGGCTGAAGCCGCTGTACAAGCATATGAAGCGGCAGCTTCTGGAACAATCCGTGATCCACGCGGATGAAACAGTGGTGCAGGTGCTGAAAGAGGACAACAAGCCTGCCGCCTCTGAATCCAGAATGTGGCTCTATGCCAGCGGAGAATACAGCAGCCAGCATATTCGCATCTTTGAGTACCAGCCTGACCGGTGCGGCAAACGCCCGGAGAGCTTTCTGAAAGGCTTTAACGGATGCCTGATAACGATGGCTACGCAGGATACAATCAGGTGCAGAAGGTGACCCAATGCGGCTGCTGGGCCCATGCCAGGCGGAAATGGCGGGAGGCCATGCCAGACGGCGCAACTGTGAAAACCAGCAAAGCCGCCGTAGAATTTCGGTATTGCACGAAGCTGTTCTCTCTGGAGAAGAAATACATATATGCCGATGTCAAGGCTCGGAAAGAGTACCGCCAGAATGTGGTTTTGCCCCTTCTGGAGGAGTATTTTGCATGGCTGAAATCGATCCACCTGGAAAAGGGCAGCAAACTGGAGGATGCGGTACGGTATTCCCTGAACCGGAAACAGCAGCTCATGGCATTTCTGGACTATGGAGATGTCCCTATCTCCAATAATCTGGCTGAGAACGCGATCCGGCCCTTTGTGGTGGGAAGAAAGAATTGGCTGTTCTGCGACAGTGTCAAGGGAGCGGAATCCAGTGCCATTGTGTATTCGCTGGTGGAAACGGCCAAGGCCAACGGCATTGAGCCTTATGGGTATCTATTGCTGGTGCTGAGTATGCTGCCCTATCTGGGTAAATCTCCGACCCATGAGGAGCTGGAAAAGCTGATGCCCTGGCACCCGGCAGTCCGGCACCGGGAACATATACGGAAATGAACAAACGGCAGAGTCCTGCGAACGGGACTCTGCCGTAATTTTGTTCGGGCCGGGTGATTATTGTGCGCTTACGAATTCAATACCTTTTACTTTAAATAATTAATTTGATTTGTTTGTTGAAGCTTTGAAACTAGAATTTAAAAAAACGGCTTGCGTTGTAAGCAGTATATTAACATTTCAATAAATATAGAAATATTTGTAGAGTGTAAATCCCATTAAATGTTACTTCATGATGCTTTTTTGTCATTTAGTGTGATTTGCCTTGACTTAATTTAGAATTCTAATATTATGTATGTAGACCAATAATCACTTTAGCTTACAGAAAAAACTGGTATAAATACACTTGGATTTCTCCAAAACAAAATATGTAAGAAATCGGAATTTCTTGGAAATAAAACAGCTAATAAATCAACAAAATAATCAATTCGCGCAAAAATACGTACAAAATTAAAGAAGAATGATAATATGAAGCTACTTTAAGATTCTTATTCAGTAATTTTCTAAAGATAAGCGAACCTTTAGTATCTTAAGAAATTCTACTGAAATTAGAACATACTAAATTTTTGAGGAGTGACAGAAATGAAGAAAACTATGAGAAAAAGAATGTTATCAATTCTGATGTTGGTTTGCTTACTGTTTGCAATTTGTGCAACACCGGCTTCGGCGTATACATTCAGCTTTAATTTCCCGAGCAGCGATCAGATTTCAAGCAGTATGAGATCTACCTCTTTTTCGTATCAGTCTAAGGGTGCAACTCCTTATGTATCAACAAATGTGACCACAATTAGCACCCTTTACTTTATGTCTCCAAGTCGTCTTTCTAGTACTAATGCGACTAATATCGTTTATATTACCAGTAAGACGACAAAAAATTTCACATGGAGATCTGGATATGGCGGGGTTGGCAATGCATATTATCTCTCTGGTTGTCCGAACACCAACAATGGTACTTGGAATGCCTATTCCTCTAATGGTTCTTGGGGACTGTAAAGCTGAAATCTGCATAGGTTAACTTACAAAGGCTTCGCTGTTCGCTCGAAGCCTTTACAAATTTAGAGGGTTAGATTATGAATAAAATCCAACGAACTTTTTTGTTTGCACTGTTAATATGTATGATTTTGTTAACCGGCTGCGCAAGTCATAAGGAGCAGGTAAAAGCGCCGGAGACGCTGAAGATCACGGCGAAGCTGCCGGAGATCTATCCGAAAACGCTTTCTAAATATAAAGTGGATTGGTATGTGCAGGACGATGAAACGGCGATCCAAAACCTGCTGCACGGGGAGATCATATCTGCGGAAGAACACAAGATGGGCGTTACATACCGCACGGAATCGGACGGGCTCAATGTGTATTCCGGCGACATGCACGGCGGGTTCTACTACTATCGAGAGCAAACCGACCGTGCGCCGGAGTGGGATGAAGACATATTCATGCTCTCGAAAGCGGAGAATGAGGGCTCGAAAACGGACGCGACGCACCTAAGATTCGGTGGCGGTGAGATGCACTCGTATGATAAAGCCGATTTAGACTTTGAACCTCAGCAGGCGGTTTTGGATACGGTCGCGGAGAAGCTTGGAGCGCTCGGTCTGCCGGAGGTCGATTTGTATCGATCCGAAGCGCGAGACGCGGATACGCTGAATATGAACCGCGAAATTTATAATACCTATGCGGAGCAATATCTTGAAAACGGCGTTGATGCAGAGAAGATCGATACGCCGTTTTCCGAAAAGGACGAGCATTATGTATTCTGGTACCGCCAAATGCTGAACGGTATTCCGTTTACAAGTGAGATCTGGGAGCGCAGCACGCGAGAGACGCCGACGGAAACGAGCGTTTATGTGCGGTACGATAAAGACGGGATATTCGGTTTAAAAGCTGAGAATTTGTATGTTGTCGGCGATGAGCTGGAAAAGATGAACATCATCACGCCGCAGGCAGCGATCGACGTGTATGTTAAGGAATACAGCAAGGCAATCCATTTTGAAACCACCGAGATCACAAATGCAGAGCTGAATTATGTGGTCGTGCTGGATAAAGACGGTATGTATGCGCGTCCGGCATGGGTCATCACGATGGTGACGGAAATGCCGGTCGAAAACGACCCGCTGCATGAAACGCTGCCGGAGAACACAGTGATTGCGATCTCGGCAGACACGGGTGTGATCCTCGAAAGGGAGACGGATACAAGATGAAATTTTTGCGTATGCTCTGCGTGCAGCTTCGGCAAATGCTATCGTGGAAGCTGTTCGTATATGGAGCTGTTTTTGCATTGGTACAGACCGGCGGCGCGCTCGGCTTTATGACGCGGGATGAATTCACCTCGGTTTGGTACATCGTTTATCTCGGCACAACGACCGGCATGTCTTTTTTGACGCTGTATATTCTGCCGACTTTGTTATTTTCCATGAGCTTGCAGCAGGACTGGGAAAACCATGCCACGCCGTACTGGACAGTGCGTGCCGGTGTAAGCAATTACACCGTGGCAAAGCTTTTGACCGGCGCTGCGGCGGGATTTTTAACGGTCGGAATCGGTTTGCTGTTATGGATTTTTGCTCTCCGCGCGGCGCAGTACCCCTGGTTCGTGGATGCGGTGGGCGACACGGGGTACGAAGCGGCGTTGTTAAACGGAAGTATATTTGCGGGTTTTGCCGGGTATATTTTACATTATGCGCTTTCAGGTGCGGTCATCGGGATGTTCGGCATGTTTATCACTGTGTTTATTCAAAACGCGTATGCCGGCGTGGCGGCGCCGCTGTCACTGCATCTTACGCTTTCAAGGCTACTGAGCAATACGCCGACGAGCCCCACGAGCGTTTGGCATCTCAATAATTGGGTCGTCAGTATACATACGGCACCGACCGCCGGGCAGACGCTTTTAGAAAAGCTTTTGCTTACGCTGCTTTTGTGTACCGTGATGTGCATAGCAGCTGCGGAACACATGAAAAGGAGGATGGAGCATGCGTAGCGGAAAAACAGCGCTGACCTGCGCGAAAATCAGCCTTTTGCAGTTGTTTTCAAATCCGAACTGTATTCTGATCCTTGCGGTCATGACGATCTTCAGCTTCTACATTTATTCGCCAATGTGCCGCATTTCGCAGTTTTATCAGATCTCTGTGCCGCCGTGGCTATTTCCATTCTATCTTTCGTGGTATCAGATGCTTCTTGTACACTGCGGACTGTGCCTGCTTTTGTTTGCCGATACGGTAGAAATTGACAGCTACACGAATCTGATGCTCGTGCGCATCGGGCGTGTGCCGTACATTCTCGGGTATCAACTGTATATTTTAGCGGCATCTTTTTTGTATACGGTCGTACAGGTCTTGCTTTCCGTTCTCTTCATTTTGCCGGTCATCGGCTTTGATGCGGATTGGGGCGTGCTGATCCGCACATTGGCGGATTCCGCCGGGCAGGTCGCGGCGCAGACGAACAGCACGCTGTCTTTTGTCGTCAGCAATGAAATCTTATCGCGGTTCACACCGCTCGAAGCCATGCTCGTCAATTTCCTGTGCATCTGGTTATCCACAGCGTTTGTCGGATTTGTAATTTGTTTCTTTCGTATTTTCATCAGCAAAGCGGCGGCTGTCATTGTGGTGGGCGTACTCATTTGCCTTTCACTGTTTGTGCGGTTCCTCGGCGGTATGCTGATCGGCACGTGGCTGCAATATTTTTCGCCGCTGACGTGGAGCAATTTTGCGTATCTCGATTGGTATTACAGCGGTGCCGCGCCGTCGCCCGCGTATGCGTTTACGGTATGGATCGGCGGCATTGTGCTGCTCGGCGCAGCATCGGTCATCGGATTTTGCAAACGGGATGTTCGGCAAACAGGGAGGTAATTATGAGCGAATATGTAATCGAAGTGAAAGATGCTGTGAAGCGCTTTAAGGAGACCTGTGCGCTGGATCACGTTTCTTTAAATTTTGAAACAGGGAAGATACACGGCCTTGTCGGACGCAACGGTTCCGGCAAAACGGTGCTGTTTAAGTGCATTTGCGGGCTGATGACGCTGACGGAGGGCAAAATTTTAATAAACGGCGAACCGATACGCCCCGCAAAAGCACAGAATATCGGTGTCATCATTGAAAATCCCGGCTTTATCGGCGCAAAGAGCGGAATAAAGAATTTGTGCTATCTTGCGGCGCTGCGCGGGACGATCACGAAAGAGCAGGCGGCGGAAACGATGCGCCGCGTGGGGCTTGACCCCGAAAGCCGCAAGCATGTGAGCAAATATTCGCTCGGCATGCGGCAGCGTCTCGGCATTGCACAGGCGATCATGGAAAACCCGGATATTTTGATCTTGGACGAGCCGATGAACGGATTGGATAACACCGGCGTGCAGGATATTCGTGGGCTTTTGTTGGAGCTGAAAGCCCAAGGCAAGACCATCCTGCTCGCAAAAGCCATAACCGCGAGGATATTTCCGTGCTGTGCGATACGGTGCATGAAATGGATGGGGGAAAGCTCTTATAAAGTTACTTAATAAGCAATGTAAAATGAGGTTTAGAGGAGTATTGAAAATGTTACCGTTGATTTCCGTTTTGATCCCTGTCTATGAGGTGGAGGAGTACCTCGATCGCTGTGTGCAGTCGGTTTTGGCACAAACATATGAAAATTTTGAGGTCGTCATGGTGGATGACGGTTCTAAGGACCGTTCCGCCGAGATCGCGTCGCGATATGCCGAGGAGTATGAGAATATCCGTCTCGTTCGCTCAGAACACGCAGGCGTTTCGCACGCGCGAAATGTGCTTTTGGAAAATGCAAAGGGCGAATATGTTTTCTTTTTGGATTCCGACGATTTTATTGACCCGGAGACGCTGCAAATGCTGTATGACCTCGCTGTAAAATATGATGCGGATATTACGCAAGGAAAAATGTTCTGGACTCAAACTGATGGATATACAGCTAATAAACTAGAAAATCCAGATATATATATTATTACTTCATTTGCGAAAATGGTCGAAGCATGGCATCAAAATATTGTGCAAACTATGGTGATGTCAAAATTATATAATAGAAAAGTTTTAGAACATATTGTGTTTCCGTCAGGAAAAATTCATGAAGATGAAGCGGTTATGCATCATATCCTCAGCAATGTGAAGAAAATGGTGTGTATAATGCAACCGCTCTACTATTATTACCGAAACACTAAGAGCATCATGAACCGCGCGTTCAACTATGCGCGCTACGATGCGTTGGATGCTTTGCAGGATCGCATTGACTTTTTCGATTCCCTTGACATGGGCTTTGACGCCGATATGGCGGCGTTGCGCTATTGCTTTGTCTGCGTAGAGCTTTACCGCCGCACAGTGCAGGAGATCGATGCAAACGACTCGCACCTTAAAATGCTGTATGAGAATTTAGAACGCAATGCAACGCGTGTTTTGAACTCTGGGCGCTTTGACGAGGACTTGCAAAGTCACATAAAAAGCTGGCTGCAAGACCCGCTCAGGGGCGAAATGCCGTATTACTGGCCAATTGCAAGTGCGTATTACACGGCGCACGGCAAGGAGAGCAACACATGAAAAAATCACCGCTCATACGGTTTTACACCGATAATAAAAAAGACCTTTCCGGGCTCTTTGTTATTTTGCTCATCTCGTTTTTGGCGGGTCTGCTCAAAATGGCATCTTCTATGCTTTGGGGACGAGCCGTTGACCTTGGCACAGCGGGGGAGATACACGGTATGCTCGTCGCGGCAGGGCTCATGGCGGGCGTGATTTTGATCGACTGCGCGCGTACGGCGGTGCATTATCACATCATCGGGCACGTTACGGAGAACATGTTTTTGAACATTCGCTCTATGGCGTTCCATAAGATCACCCACGCGGATGTGGGCGTGCTGGAAAGCAAATTTCGCACCGGCGACATCGCCACGCGCATCACCACGGATATTGATTATCTCAGCAGCTTTGCCGCCGGCAGCGTCAGCGATTTTTCCCGCCGCATTTTTCAGGCTGCGTTTGCCATCATCGGCTGCTTCTTTTTGAGCTGGCAGCTGTCGCTCATTTACTGCGTTATCCTGCCGGTGTCCCTTTGGGCAATCAAGAAAGTCAGCGTGCCGTTCCGCGCGCAAAGTAAGCGCTCTTTAGACGCGACCGGCGCGGCGATGAACACGGCTTCGGACGCCATCAGCGGCATTTTGACCGTGAAAGCATTCGGCTTGGAGAATGAGCGCACGGAGAAGTTCCACGGATCTGTGCAGCGCGCCTGCACAGAGACCGAGAAAAGCGAAAAGACCAACATGAAAATGACGGGTGTGAAATACGTCGCGACCGTTATTCAGACCATGGCGCTGTTTCTGCTCGGCTCCGTGCTCGTCACGAACGGCACCATCACGGTCGGTACGATGATCGCGTTCATCACGCTGAGCAGCTACATCAACGACCCGTTCAGCATGATGGACTACATGATCAGCACCATGAAGCGCGCCTCGGCCACGGCGCAACGCATTTACGAGGTGCTGGATATTCCAGACGAAAAAGCGGGCACGGTTAAATCTATCGTTTCCGATGAACCGTGCGCCGCGGAGGACATCACGTTCTCCTATACAGAGGAAAAGCAAATTTTAAACGGGCTTTCCGTGCATATCGGCAAGAATCAAAAGGTCGCCGTCATCGGCTCGAGCGGCTGCGGCAAGAGCACATTGTTAAGTCTTATTTGTCGTTTCTATTTACCCGACAGCGGCAAATTAACACTGTTCGGCGAAGACAGCAAAGACTGGGACGCCGACGCTTTGCGGCAGAACATGGCGATCGTCACACAGGACGCGCATTTGTTTGACGGCAGTATTTATGAGAATATCGCATACGGTCGCCCCGGCACGACGCGCGCAGAATGTGAAGCCGCGCTGAAAGATGTCGGGCTGTGGGAATTTGTCTGCTCCTTCCCGGACGACATGGATCACGAGATCGGCGAGATGGGCGGGCAGCTCTCCGGCGGTCAGAAACAGCGGCTGTGCATCGCCCGCGCTATGGTGCGTAAAGCGCCGCTGGTCTTGCTTGATGAAGCCACCTCCGCGCTTGACGCGCAGACCGAAAAAGCGGTGCAGAAAACGCTTGATAAGCTGCTCGTCGGGCATTCGGCGGTTATCGTTGCGCACAGATTGACGACTGTGCAGAACGCGGACTATATCTATTGTTTAGAAGCTGGGCGCGTACTCGAGGAAGGCACGCCGCGCGAGTTGTTAGATAAAAAGGGCAAATACTACGAAATGTGCCGGTTGCAGGGGCTTGTAAAGGAGGCGGCGGTATGAACGCATTGATATTAAACGTCAAACGCTTCGCGCGTGGCTTCTCATATTTTGGCAAAGCGCGCAAAACCTATATTTTCGGCGCGATTTTCGCCGCATTTGAGCTTGCGTTATTGTTCACGACGCCGTATATCAATCAGGAGCTCATCGACATCGTGACGGGCGAAAAGGACGGCAATATCGTCGCGACGCTTGCCATTTTGCTTTTGGTGTTCCTGTTGTTCGTGCCGCCGGTCGTGTACGGCAAATACATGCAGATCACGGCGACGGCGAAAGGTACGGCGGAGCTGCGCGAGAAGTTATTTCACCACATATTAAAAATGCCGTACAGCCGCGTGACGCAGTATAAATCCGGCGATTACATCACACGCCTTTCGGACGATGCCGCACGCACCACGGGCATTTTCAACGCGCACTATTTCAACCATTTCGTGCGTTTCCTCGTGGTGTTCCCGGTTACGCTCGTTTTGCTCATCGTCAATGATTGGCGCATCGCGCTTGCGGGTGTTGTGTACGGCACGATCAATCTGATCCTCTCCCTATACCTCAATCCGCTGACGAAGCGCATGGAGGGGGAGGCGAAGACGGAAGTCGTGCGCTCGGCGTCATTCCTTATCGAAGCGCTGCGCGGCATACCGGTCGTGCGCGTGTTCACGCTGCACGCCGTCTTAGCCGAAAAGTATGAGACGATCTGTAAGCGTATTCGCGAAAAGCGCATCAAATTCCGCACCGTGAACGGCATTACATATGGCGTGGTGGATTTCTTCTCGCAGTCTGCGCAGGCAGTCGGGTTTATTCTCGGCGTTCTGCTCGCAGGGGACGGCGTGTCTGTCG
>OLOH01001994.1_pt1 | contig 10662 bp, 10 predicted proteins | sample 1673221 | NCBI WGS metagenome assembly OLOH01 (sample SAMEA3136767, study PRJEB25190) | human gut metagenome
TCTGGGTGTGAGAGGAGTCCTCCAGCTGCTTGTACACGGTGAAGAAGTGCTGCATCTCGTCAAAGATGTGCCGGGGCAGTTCGGAAATGTCCTTGTAGTTGTTGTATGTAGGATCGTCAAAGGGGATGGCAATGATCTTTTCGTCCTTGCTGCCGCCGTCGTCCATGACGATGACCCCGATGGGATAGCACCGCACCAAAGACATGGGGATGATATTTTCCGAACAGAGCACCAGCACGTCCAGAGGGTCATTGTCGTTTGCATATGTGCGGGGAATAAACCCATAGTTTGCCGGGTAGTGAGTGGAGGTGTATAGAACACGATCCAACCGGAGCAGGCCGGTTTCTTTATCCATTTCATATTTCGCTTTTCCGCCTTTTGTGATCTCTATCACAGCGAAAAAGTCGTCCGATTTAATGCGTTTTGGGGAAATGTCGTGCCAGATGTTCATGACGTTCATCCTTTCCAAATGTAACATGCGCAGACGTAAACGCCGACTTGCCCTTTGCAAGAAAGCTGCAGCCCTCTCCATGAGAAGGAAGAGTGCTGCGGTACTTTCTCTGGGGTTGTACCCATTATACTATAAAAAATGGAAAAAGAGAAGGGATGAACCTGCTTTCCGGCGCATAAACTGGAAAGAGGAGGTGGCGCCGTGACGTGCAGAATGGACGCCCTGCGGGATAAAGAAGTGATCAACGTAAAGGACGGAGGCCGCATTGGGTTTGTCAGCGATGTGGAAGTGGATACCAAAGAGGCAAAGCTCACAGCCGTGGTGGTGTATGGGCGGCTGCGGCTTTTCGGGCTTTTGGGCCGGGAAGCGGATTTTGTCATCCCGTGGAGTGACATTGTCCTCATCGGGGAGGATACAGTGTTGGTGCGGTACGAACCCCCTGCTCAGTGCCAACGTCCGGGACTGTTTAGCAGGATGCTGGAAAAAATCGGGTTTTAAGCCGGGAAATTCGCCAGGATTTTTCCGGTTCCCGGCAAAATAATTCTTGATTCTCTCTGTCCCTCGTGCTATAATATTTCAGCAAAACACACGCCGCGTCTCGGATTGGTGCTCGGAAAACTCCGAGTTTGCCCCGATTAGACAGCGCGGCGGCGGCAAAAGCCCGGCAAAAAAATCTAAGCGGGCTTTTCAAAACCAAGGAGGTATTTTGTAAATGGCAGTCGTATCTATGAAACAGCTGTTGGAGGCCGGCGTACGCTTCGGCCACCAGACCCGTCGGTGGAACCCCAAGATGGCTCCCTACATCTTCACTGAGCGCAATGGGATCTATATCATCGACCTGCAGAAGACCGTGAAGAAGTTGGAAGAGGCTTACAACTTTGTGCGTGATCTGTCCGCTGAGGGCAAGAGCGTGCTGTTCGTGGGCACCAAGAAGCAGGCTCAGGAGTCCATCCGTGAAGAGGCTACCCGCGCCGGCGCTTTCTATGTAAACGCTCGTTGGCTGGGCGGCATGCTCACCAACTTCGCCACCATCCGCACCCGTATTCAGCGTCTGGCTCAGCTGCGGAAGATGGAAGAGGACGGCACTTTTGATCTGCTGCCCAAGAAGGAAGTCAGCAAGCTGCAGCTGGAAATTGAGAAGTTGGAGAAGTTCATGGGCGGCATCAAGGATATGAAGACTTTCCCCGGCGCCCTGTTTATTGTTGACCCCCGCAAGGAGCGCATTGCCGTTTCCGAAGCTCGCAACCTGGGTATTCCGATTGTGGCTATCGTGGACACCAACTGCGATCCTGACGAGATCGATTACGTGATTCCCGGCAACGACGACGCTATCCGCGCTGTGAAGCTGATCGCCGGTGCTATGGCTGACGCTATCATCGAGGGCCGTGAGGGCCAGATGGGCGCTGCTGCTAAGGAAGCTGCCGAAGAGGAAGCCGACGCAGAAGCTGGCGACATCAGCGTAGAAGAGTAATTTCGAACCTGAGATAGGTTTTCAATTTGGGAATATACGGGTTCCGGGGCGTTGCCCTGGAATTGAGAAGAGAAAGGATGTATTCACATGAATTTTACCGCGAAAGACGTGGCAGCCCTTCGTGAGAAGACCGGCTGCGGCATGATGGATTGCAAGAAGGCGCTCACTGCTTCTGAAGGCGACATGGACAAGGCCATCGACTTCCTGCGGGAAAAGGGCCTGGCCGCTTCCGTGAAGAAGGCTGGCCGTATTGCTGCTGAAGGCGTGGCATTCGCCACTGTCAGCGAGTGCGGCAAAGTGGCTGTTGTCATCGAAGTCAACGCTGAGACCGACTTCGTTGCCAAGAACGCTGATTTCCAGAATTTTGTTAAGGCTTGCGCTGACACCGTGATCTATGAGAATCCCGCTGACGTGGAAGCCCTGCTGGCTTGCAAGGCTCATGGCTCCGAGGAGACTGTGGACGCTCTGCTCAAGGAGAAGATCCTGACCATCGGCGAGAACATCAAGATTCGCCGTTTTGCCCGTTATGAAGGTGTGGTCACCTCTTATGTTCACGCTGGCGGCCGTATCGGCGTTATCGTGAAGTTCGACACCACCGACGAGATCGCTTCCACCGATGCCTTCAAGACCTATGCTCACAACGTGGCCATGCAGATCGCTGCTATGAACGCAGAGTACCTGGATGAGTCCAGCGTTCCTGCCGAGCGTGTGGAGAAGGAGAAGGAGATCCTCACCCAGCAGATCGTGGACGAGGGCAAGCCCGCCAACATCGCTGAGAAGATCGTTACCGGCCGTCTGAACAAGTTCTTCAAGGAGATCTGCCTGGTGGATCAGGTTTATGTTCAGGATAGCTCCATGACTGTGAAGCAGTACACTGAGTCTGTGGCTAAAGAGCTGGGCGGCGATATCAAGATTGTTGCTTACACCCGTTTCGAGAAGGGCGAAGGCCTTGAGAAGCGCCAGGATGACTTCGCTGCTGAAGTTGCCGGCATGGTGAAATAAGGAAAGAAAAATTTCCTAAAAACAATCGAGGGGACATGGAGAAAGCCATGTCCCCTTTTTTGTATCCAGGAAAACAGGGGAACACATTGTGAATTTTTTGTAACAGGCTGCTTGTTTGGTAAAATTTACCCATGGCGCAGGCCGTTTGCCGGTGAAAAGAATTTCTTTGCGCTTTACAACTGGGGTGTTTTCATGTAAAATAAGTGCGAATATATTCTGTAGAAACGGAGAGATACCATGGCACCGAAATATAAGCGCGTTTTGCTCAAGCTCAGCGGGGAATCTTTAGCGGGAAAGGCCGGACACGGCATTGACTTTGACACGGTTTTGAATATCTGCAAACCTGTGAAGGAAATCGTGGATATGGGCGTGGAAGTAGCCATCGTGGTAGGCGGCGGCAACTTCTGGCGTGGCCGCAGCAGCGGCAAGATGGACCGTACCCGTGCCGACCATATGGGCATGCTGGCCACCGTTATCAATGCCTTGGGCGTGGCCGATGGCTTGGAGCAGCTTGGCCTGGATGTGCGTGTGCAGACAGCCATTGCCATGCAGGAAGTGGCGGAGCCCTATATCCGCAACCGTGCTGTGCGTCATTTGGAAAAGGGGAGAGTGGTGGTGTTTGGTTGCGGCACTGGCAATCCCTTCTTCTCCACGGATACCGGCGCAGCCTTGCGGGCAGCTGAAATCGAGGCAGACGTGATCCTGAAAGCCACAATGGTGGACGGTGTGTACGACAGCGATCCCAAGAAAAACCCCAATGCAGTCAAGTACGACACTTTGAGCTATATGGATGTGCTTAACAAAAATCTGGGCGTCATGGATATGACAGCGGCCTCCTTCTGCAAAGACCGGAATATCCCCTTCCTGGTGTTCAGCATTGAAGATCCGGAAAACATTGTCCGGGCAGTGACCGGCGAAAAAGTGGGCACTCTGGTCCAGTAAAGAAAACAACCAATGTTACCACGGGTTGGCCTTGCGTGCCTCCCAAGAACTTCCAATTTACTTGAAAGGAATGGATCCACATGGCAGAAATGAAAGACGTTTTCGCGAAAGCGGAAAAGAAAATGGGCAAGAGCATCGATCACCTGGAAGAGGAATATGCCGCTATCCGGGCTGGCCGTGCGAACCCCGCGGTATTGGATAAGATTATGGTCAACTACTATGACACTCCCACGCCCATCAACCAGTTGGCGGCTGTGTCTGTGACGGAAGCCCGGGTGCTGACCATTCAGCCTTGGGACATGTCCGTGCTTCGGGGGATTGAAAAAGCCATTCAGACTTCCGATCTGGGTGTGAACCCCCAGAACGACGGCAAGGTGATCCGTCTGGTGTTCCCGCCCCTGAACGAGGAGCGCCGTCGTGAGCTGAGCAAAGAAGTGGCAAAACTGGCCGAGGAAACAAAAGTAGCCATTCGTTCCATCCGTCGGGATGCCATTGAGAAGCTGAAAGAGATGAAGAAAACTGGGGATATCACAGAAGACGACCTGAAGCAGGCCGAGAAAAAGACCCAGGATCTCACGGACAAATACGTGAAGAGTGCGGAAGAGTGCGCTCAGCGGAAAGAGAAGGAGATCATGGCCATTTGAGCCTAAAGGGGGAAAGTGGCTTTGCCAGGCAATAAAAAACAGGCTGGTGGGCAGGGAGCAGTGGTGTTGCCCACGCACATCGGCATTATTATGGACGGCAACGGCAGGTGGGCCCAGAAGCGGTTTTTGCCCCGTTCCGCCGGCCATCGGGCTGGTGCGTCCAATTTTCGCACCATTACCCGATATTGTTCTAAAATCGGGATAAAATATTTGACAATGTACGCTTTTTCCACGGAGAATTGGAATCGTCCGCTGGAAGAGGTGGGTGCCTTGATGCGCTTGTTTAAGGAATACTTGGAAGAAGCGCTGCGGGACTTTATGGATGAAAATATTCGGGTGCGTTTTATCGGGGATGTTTCCGCGTTTCCGGCTGACCTGCGGGAATTGATTCAAGAAGTGGAAGAGGCGTCCGCGTCCAAAACGGGGATGGTCCTGAATCTTGCCATGAATTATGGCGGCCGTGCGGAGATCACCCGGGCAGCCAAAGCCTTTGCGGAAGATGTGGCCGCTGGCAAAGCGCGGGCGGAAGATCTGACGGAAGAAAGTTTTTCCAAGTATCTTTATACAAGTGGCCAACCCGATCCGGATTTGATCATCCGGCCAAGCGGGGAAGAACGGTTGTCCAACTTCTTGTTGTGGCAGAGTGCGTATGCGGAATTCGTGTATTTCGACATACTCTGGCCTGACTTTAAAACGAAGGACTTGGACGAGGCAATCGCCATTTATTCTTCCCGGCAGCGCCGTTTTGGAGGAGTTTGACCCTCCATCTTTCGGGGATTTTTCAGGAAATCCCCCGTCAAATATTTTAGAGAAGAAAACCTGAAGAGGGATGTTGCTATGAAACAGCGCATTTTATCCGGTGCCATCCTGGTGCTATTTTTCGCGGCGGTGATCGTGTTTAACCAGTCGTTTCCTCTGGCACTGAATATTGTGGTGGCCCTGATTTCTGCCGCGTCGATTGTGGAATTGCTGAAAGCGTTGGGGCTTACCAAAAAGTGGTTTTTGGGAGCGCCGTCCATTTTGGCGGCGGCGGTGATCCCATTCTGCAACCACGATATGGAATTTGTGGTCTATTGTTTGTTTACCCTGTTGGTATTTTCCGCCATGATCGTGTATCACGAAGAGACCACCTTTAAAGAGGTGGGCGTGCTTTACAGCATGGTGGTGTTGATCCCCAGCGCCTTGCAGACCTTGGTGTCCCTGCGGGCGTTGAGCGAAAGCCACGGGATGTTCTATGTGCTGATCGCCGTGCTTTCCGCGTGGGTGGCAGATGCTGGCGCGTATTTCGCCGGGACGTTTTTCGGCAAGCACAAGCTGTGTCCCAAGATCAGCCCGAAAAAGACCATTGAAGGGTTGATCGGCGGCGTGATCGTGGATGTGGTTGTGATGCTGCTTTGCGGGTTGCTGTTCTCCCAGGTGTACTACCAGGGCGTGGTGGGAGCCAACTATGTGGTGTTGCTGCTGATCGGTTTCTTTGGTTCGCTCCTGTCCGTCCTGGGGGATCTGAGCTTTTCCTTGATCAAGCGCAGCTGCCATATCAAAGATTTTGGCCAGGTGATCCCCGGACACGGCGGGATTTTGGACCGTTTCGACAGCGTGATCTTTACAGCGCCCTTTGTGTACCTGTTGGTGGGATTTCTTCCCTTGGTAGGCGCATAATGATAGAGAGAGGTTTGCCATGAAGAAACTTTCACTGTTGGGTTCCACCGGTTCTATCGGTACCCAAACACTCCAGGTGGTCCGCAATCTCCAGGCCCAGGGCGAGGAGATCCAAGTGGTGGCTTTAGCCGCTCGCTCCAGCGTCGCGCTGTTGGAAGAACAGGCCCGGGAATTCCATCCCCAGGTGGTGGCGGTCTTTGATGAAAAAGCCGCATTGTCTTTGCGGGAAAGCTTGGCGGATACCGAGATCCAGGTCCTTTCCGGCATGGAGGGCCTCTGCCAAGCAGCCGCTTGGGAGACTGCCGACACCACCTTGAATTCCGTGGTGGGAATGGTGGGGCTGCAGCCCACGTTGGCGGCTGTCCGGAGCAAAAAGACCTTGGCCCTGGCGAATAAAGAAACTTTGGTTGCCGGGGGCGCCATGGTGATGGAAGAGGTCCGCCGAAATGGGGTGGATCTGCTTCCGGTGGACAGCGAACACTCGGCTATTTTCCAGTGTTTGCAGGGTTGCCCGGGAAAAGATGCCTTAAAGAAACTGATTCTCACCGCATCTGGGGGACCGTTTTTTGGAAAGACACGAAAAGAGCTGGAAGGCGTTACCCGGGAACAGGCGTTGCGCCATCCAAATTGGGATATGGGTGCAAAAATCACCATAGATTCTGCTACCATGATGAATAAGGGCCTGGAAGTCATTGAGGCTTCCTGGCTTTTTGGCGTACCAGAGGACAAAATCGATGTGGTCGTCCACCGGGAAAGCATCATCCATTCCATGATCCAGTATCAGGACAACGCGGTGATGGCCCAGTTGGGGTTGCCGGATATGGCGGTTCCTATCCAGTATGCCCTCACGTATCCCAGAAGGATGCCTTCTCCCGCAGGGGAATTGAATCTTTGGGAGCTGCAAAAGCTGACGTTTTATCCTCCGGACGGGGAAGCGTTCCCCTGTTTGGAATTGTGCCGTGAGGCGCTGCGTCGGGGCGGTTTGGTCCCTGCGGCGGCTAATGGCGCCAACGAACAGGCGGTAGCGTTGTTCCTTCAGGGAAAGATCGGATTCCTGGAGATTCCCAAGTTGGTGGAAGCGGCTATGGCCCGGCAAACCCCTGGGGAAGTGACGCTAGAGGCGATCCTGGAGGCGGACCGGGAAGCCAGGGCATATGTGGAAGCCGTTGTGTAAGCTTTGAGGGAAAAGCCAGAACATCTTAAATTCCTCATAAGGAGATGATAGTTTGCAGATTGTGACAGTAGCTCTTCTCATCATTATCGGTGTGTTGCTTTTTGGCTTTGTGATCTTTTTCCACGAGCTGGGCCATTTTCTTTTGGCGAAAGCTTCGGGGATTCGGGTCAATGAATTTGCTTTGGGGATGGGCCCCAAGCTGTTTGGCTTTAAGAAGGGGGAAACACAGTATGCGCTGCGGTTGCTGCCCATAGGCGGCTACTGCGCCATGGAGGGTGAGGACGAAGAAAGCGAGGATACCCGGGCGTTTGGCAACAAGCCTGTGTGGAAGCGGTTTCTGGTTGTGGCTGCTGGAGGAATCTTCAACATCATTGTGGGATTCTTTTTCATGATGATCGTTCTGGGGCAGCAGAATGTTTTTGCCACCACCCAGATCGCCAGTTTTACGGACGGTTCTGCTCTGGAAGCCGCAGGCGCTCAGGTAGGGGACCAGATCGTGGAGATCGACGGGTATGCCATTTACACGGATCGCGACCTGTCCTTTGCCCTTGCAATGGCGGACCCCAGTGCGGTTTCCATGGAAGTACGCCGGGATGGGGAGAAAGTGGATTTGGGTACTTTCCCGCTAAAATCCCAGACGTTGGAAGACGGCACCCAAATGGTGTCCTTGGACTTCTATGTGGAACCGGAACAACCCACGTTTTTGGGATTGGTCCGGCGTTCAGCCACGGATACGTTTTCCATGGCGCGCATGGTGGTAGAAACGCTGAAAGGCATGGCCACAGGGCGGTTTGGGCTCAATGACGTAGCCGGGCCCATCGGTACAGCCCAGGCGATTGGTCAGGCAGCCAGCGCCGGCCTTGCACAAGGATTTGGCCAGGCGGTGTTGAACATTCTGCTGATGATCGTCATGATCACCGTGAACCTGGGAATTGTGAACCTGCTGCCTCTGCAGGACGGCGAACAGGTGACGAGCATGCTGCGCGTGCCCGGCGGCTACAACGCCGAAGGCTATTTGACGATGGTCACAAAAGCGGGCGTCATCAAGCGCACGGCTCTGGCAAATTACAGCAACATCCGCAAAAACGGACTTATCGCCATCAACCTGAACGAGGGAGACTCCCTTGCGTGGACTCGTATCACCAGCGGCGAAGACGAGCTGATCGTTGCGACGCGGAACGGCATGGCCATCCGCATCAGTGAGAACGACGCCCGTCCGCTGGGCCGCACGGCCACAGGCGTCCGCGCCATCCGCCTGAAAGAGGGCGACAGCGTTGTGGGCGTGGGTGTCGTACGTGAGGGAGCAACGGTGCTCACCGTTACGGAAGAAGGCAAGGGGCGGCGCACGGACGTGCGGGATTACCGAACCCAGTACCGCGGCGGCCTGGGAATCCGGAACTACGGCAGCAAAGGCCACGTCGCGGGGCTTAAGGTCATCGACGACACCGACGATATCATTCTCATCAGCCTGGAGGGCATCATCATCCGCATGCATGTGGAGGATATCAACGTGCAGAGCCGCTATGGTTCGGGTGTGCGCGTGATGCGCCTGGGCGAGGGCGACCGCGTGGTGACGGTTGCCCGCACCGAGCATTCCGACGAGGAGGAGACCGCAAAGCCCGAGGACGACGGCGCCGAGGAGGAGCTTTCCGCTGAAGAGCTGGCGGCTCTGGAGGCTGAGGAAGCGCAGAATGCCGCCGGCGAAGAGGACGCGGCGCCGGAGGACGGCGAGTAAGCTTTCCGCTCCGGCAGAAAAGAGCCCGGCTGAAAAGCAGCCGCAGCAAGGAACCGTCCCCCGGCCGGGGAAAAAATAAGGATGGAAGGGTTGCTTTTTGAAACAGGGAAAACAGATCTCAGCGGTGCTGTTCGGAGTTTTGGCCGTATTTCAGATGTTCATTGTGCGGTACATGATGAACAATGCCGCGCTCACGGGCGGGCCCATTATGGTTTTGGCGGAGATCGCGGCCGCACCCGTTTTTGCGGCCGCGTGCGTGTGGCTGTTCAGCCGGGACGGCGTGCTTTCTCCCGTGGGCAAAAAGGTGCTTGCGGGCAGCGCGCTGTTCTATCTGCTGTTTATTGCGGTGTACTATGATTTGGAGGTCAATCTGATCCTTTCCGGCCTGCCCACCCTCGGGCAGGAATTGGCGAATGGTTTGACGCCGGGCTATCTCGGCATGGCGGCGAAGGTGGTGCTGCTGGTGCTGGCTGTCGGGTTTGCCGTAACGGCGCCGAAAAAGCCCGGCGAGCCGTCGGAGCTGAAAGAAGTGCTCCAGGAGGCGGCCGAGGCGATGAGCCTGGACAAGGAAACCATGGAAAAAGAAGTGGAACAGGCGGTTTCCGCCTTTGAAGAAAACATCGGCGCCGAAGAACTGGACGGCGGCGAGAAACAGTAAAAGGAGAAGCGTCCTATGGATATGAAAAACTGGAATGTAGACAAAACACAGATCGCCGCCCAGCAGGAGGCACTGAAAAAAAGCATGAATTTTGCTTATGTGGGCCACGGCCCAAAAGCCACGGGCTTTATGGCAAAGCAGTTTAAACGTAAGCCGGGCCTGTATGCGCGCTGTGTGCAGTGCGGCTATTACATGCCTCTGGATGCCAAGGGCGAGGAGACCTGCCTTTGCGGAAACCTGCGCCGCGACGAGCACAGCTTTAAAAGCGATCTGCCCGCCACTGAAGTGGAAATCTTCAAGGGCACGAAGCGGTAAGAGGGCGCAAAAAAGCGACATACGGCCGCCCGTGCGCGGAGAGGAGCGCTTCTCTCCCGCCCGGACGGCTTTCCCTGTTTTATTCGGATCAAAGGAGGCCGTATCGTGACAGCGGCGGAGTACCTTGCCTCGGAGCCTGTGGGCAATGCAGATCTTTTGGAGATGCTGCGCCGGGGCACGGCGGATGTTTTATACTGCACACAGCACGCGCTGGCCATGCATGAGCGTGTCAGCGGCGCGGCGGTGCTTTGCGCCGAAACAGAGCGGGAGGCGCGCGCGGCGCTGGAACATCTGCCCCGCACCGGGCTTTATGTGGCCCACGGTGCGTTGTGTGCCCGCCTTCTTCGGGAGGAAACAGGCTGTACAGGCGGACAAAAGTGCCGTCAGGCACGGTATTTGCGGCCTGTGCCGCCCGCGCCCGTGCCGGGCGTGGAACTGCGCATTCTGGATGAAAGCCATACAGACCTTGTGTTTGAACACTATCACATGGCGCCGGGCCGGGATTATGTAGCGGAACGCCTTGCCGCGGGCGCAATGACGGGCGCATTTTTGGATGGCGTGCTGGCGGGCTTCATTGGCATCCACGAGGAAGGCAGCATCGGTATGCTGGT
>OLOH01001997.1_pt1 | contig 10651 bp, 8 predicted proteins | sample 1673221 | NCBI WGS metagenome assembly OLOH01 (sample SAMEA3136767, study PRJEB25190) | human gut metagenome
GATGCGACGGACTGCTGGGCTGTGCACAGTTTGTGGCGGCCAAGCTGGCGGAGGGCTGTGGCGTGCTGGGTGTGGCGCAGGAACTGGAGGAGTGGTGCCACGTGGAAAGCATGACCTATCCCCTGCAGGCGCCGATGATTCTTTTGGCCGGTGACCGGCAATCCCGGCAGCAGGCCGTCAAGGTAGCCACGGTGGCGCGGAAAACAGGCCGGCCGGTGCTGAGCGTATGCGCTGAAGCGGACACGGCCTTGCGTGATGTCAGCGACGCCTGCGTCATTCTGGGCCTTGAGGACCCCGGCCCCCTGGAACCGCTGTATGCGTACATTCCGGGAGCGCTGCTGGCGCGCGCCCTGGCGGACAAGCTGGGCCGGGCCATGTTCCTCAGCGATCTGCCGTTCAGCCTGTTTTGAGGCGAAGAAAAAGGAGAAACCATGAATTTGCTGAACAACCTCACCGGTTTTCCTGCGGTGCTGGTGGCGCTGACCGCCGCCATTATGTGGGGAACCTGGTTTATCTCCCTGAAGTATTTGAAGGAATATCCCATCGAGGCCTTTTATGTGGTGATGTTTGCCTTTTCCCTGGTTTTTGTCTGGGGTGTGGGCTTCCTGCTGGAAGGCAAGGCGCTACTGGAAAATATTGCCCTGGTGGGCGCGCAATTCCCCTGGAAAATTGTATGCACGCTGGTGGGCGGCATGCTGTATGCGGCGGGGCTGTGGGTTTCCCTCAAGGTGATGGACAAGGTGGGCCTGGCCCTCTCCCAGCCGCTTTTGCAGTCCGTAACGCTGATTGCCGGCGTGGTGGTGACGCTGGTGGTGGGCGGACGGCCCGAGACCCTCACGGATACGAAAATTATCCTGACGGTGGTGTTCCTGCTGGCGGCGGCGTTTCTGGTTTACCTGGCGGACCGCACCCGGGCGCAGGGACAGGAACAGCACGGGGTGAAAAAGTCGGCGGCGCTTTCCACCGTGGTGGGGCTCACCGTGCTGTCCGCCGTGCTTACGGTGAGCTATGACGCGGCCATGTCCTATGGCCTGGAAACCATCACCCAGCCCGTGGGCCTGCAGGTGCTGCCCTTTATGGCGCTGCTGTGCACGGGGGCGTTTCTTGGGGTGATGCTCACCTGCGGCGTAGTGCTGACCAGGCGCCGCCAGTGGCACTGCATCTGGCAGGCACCCTTCTCCATCCATAAGTGGTCCATTTTTTCCGGCTTCTGCCATTATGGCGGCAACATCATCCACTCCTTTGCCACCCGTGGCCTCAGCGCCGCGGTGAGCTACCCCCTGGGGCTCACCAGCGGATTGTGGACACAGCTGTGGGGGCTGGGGTACGGGGAATTCAAGGGCGCGCCGGTGCGTGCATACGTGTATCAGTTTGCCAGCTTTGCCTGCTATGTGGCGGGGGCTTACTGCATTTCCATGTGACCGGTTCTATCCACACTACCAAAAGGAGCGAAAACCTATGGAAGAGCTGAAATTTTACAACGAATGGGAGCCCTATGGGGAACTGTGCAATTACTATGTTCGCGACATGGTCATCGACGGCGTGACCTGGCCCGCGGTGGAGCACTACTATCAGGCGCAAAAGACCCTGGACCCGGAGTATCAGCGCCGCATTCACGATGCGCCCACCCCCGCCGACGCCAAGGCCCTGGGCAATAGCAGCGAGTGTGTCTATCGTCCGGATTGGGACACCTGGAAGCTCATGGCCATGCGCCGGGGACTGTTTGCCAAGTTCACCCAGAACCCGGACCTGCTGGAGCTGCTGCTGGGCACCGGGGACAAGGTGCTCCACGAGAACTCCATGGTGGATTATTACTGGGGCATCGGGGAAACAGGCACGGGGCTGTCCATGCTGGGCAAGCTGCTCATGGCCCTGCGGGAAGAGCTGGGCTACTTCCGTGCCAAGGGCCTGATTTGATGGAAAGGGGAGGAACGCCGTATGCGTCCCTGTGAAATCAAGGATCGCAGCCGCCTTGTGGATGCTGCCGCCGGACGGATGCCCTGCGACCTGTCCATCGTCAACGTACGCCTGGTGAACATGCTCACCGGTGAAATCTATCCAGCGGAGGTGGACATCCTGGACGGCGCGGTGGCCCGTGTCCGCCAGGAGGGTACACCCGCCACCCTGCCTGCCAGGCAACGCTATGACGGCGGCGGGCGCTATTTGATGCCCGGACTGATCGACACGCACATGCATGTGGAGAGCACCATGCTCATCCCCCAGTGGGCGGCCCGTGCCATTCTCCCCTGGGGCACCACCACCGTGTGCACCGATCCCCACGAGATAGCCAACGTGGCGGGACGGCAGGGCGTGGCCTTCATGCTGGACAATGCCCGCAGGGCAGGACTGAGACAATACATTCTGGCGCCCTCCTGCGTTCCGGCGGTCCCCGAGCTGGAGAGCGCCGGTGCATCCTTCAGCGCCCAGGATGTGGCGGAGCTGCTGGATATGCCCGGAGTGATTGGCATTGCGGAGATGATGGATTACATCGGCCTGGCCCATGGGGCGGAACGGATGAGGGACATTGCCGCCGAGGGCCTGCGCCGGGGAGCCTATTTGCAGGGTCACGCACCGGGCGCCAGCGGCAGCGTGCTGGCCGCCTACCGCGCGGCCGGCCCTGTATCCGATCACGAGAGCGGCTCCGCTGCGGAGGTCCGGGAAAAGCTGCGCTGCGGATTGCACGTCAACCTGCGGGCCAGCTCCATTGTGGACCGGCTGGAAGAGCTGACCCAAGGGCTGGAAGGCATGGGCTGGTTGGATCAGGTATCCATCTGCACCGACGATGTACATGCAAAGGACCTGATGGACAAGGGCCACGTGAATGCCACCGTGGCCCGGCTGATTCACGGCGGCATGGACCCATTGCAGGCCTATAAGCTGGCCACATGGAATGCCGCCAGGGAATATGGCCTGGATGACCTGGGTGCCATCGCCCCGGGTTATCTGGCGGACATGCAGCTGCTGGACCGGCTGGATGGTTCGCGGCCCTATGCCGTGTTTGTCCGTGGGCAACTGGCCGCTTTGGAAGGGGCATACGTGCTCCAGGACGGATCGGATCAATGCGACCTGACGCCAGCAAACACCATGCGGGTAACCGGCGTCACCTGGGCGGAGGACTTCCTGCTGCCCGCGGGGGAAGGCTGCCAACGGGTGCGGGTATTGCTGCTGAACCGTGGCGGCCAGGCGGAGCGGGAATGGGTGGAACTGCCTGTGCGCAACGGATATGTGTCCCTGGAGGAACATCCTGAGCTGTGCTTTGTGGCCGTGCTCAACCGCTATGGAACGGGCGGCAGGACCATTGCCGTCACCCGGGATTTCGGTCTGCGGGAAGGTGCCATCGCGTCCACTGTTTCCCACGACAGCCACAACCTGACCATGGCCTACCGGGATGCCGACAGCGCCCTGGCATGCCTGCGCCAGCTGGAGCAAACGGGGGGCGGCATGTGCGCCGCGCGCAATGGCGCGTGCTTTGCCATCCTGCTCAGCTTCTTCCCGAAGATCGGCGCAGCCATCCAGACGGTGCCTTCCGCCATCATCGGCGGCATCTCCTTTGTGCTGTCCATCGTGATCGCCGTGCCCCTCGGCGTGCTGGCTGCCACCAAGCAGTACAGCCGCACGGACTACGTCATTACGGCTGCGGCGCTGGTCGGTATTTCGCTGCCCACCTTCTTCTTTGCCACGCTGCTCAAGCTGTTCTTCTCGGTCAAGCTCGGCTGGTTCGACCTGTACGGCCTCGTCGGACGCGATTACGCCCAGCTGGATTCGATGGGCCAGTTCCTGGACAAGGCCAACCATCTGGTCCTGCCCATCGTCACGCTGGTCATTGTCTCCATCGGCGGTTACATGCGCTATACCCGCACGAACATGCTCGAGGTCCTGAACGCCGACTACATCCGCACGGCCCGCGCCAAGGGCCTGTCGGAGCGCACGGTCATCTATAAGCACGCCTTCCGCAACACGCTGATCCCGCTGGTCACGATCATCGGCGGCAGCCTGCCCGGCCTGTTCAGCGGTGCCCTTATCACCGAGACGCTGTTCTCCATCCCCGGCATCGGCTATATTTCCTACCAGTCCATGGTCGCAGGCGACATCCCCTTCACGATGTTCTACCTGTCCTTCATGGCGGTGCTGACGCTGGCCAGCAACCTGCTGACCGATATCCTGTACGGCGTGGTTGACCCGCGCGTGCGCATTTCTTAAAGAAAGGAGACTGCACACCCATGAGCGAAAACACGCAGAACCAGAACCCGAAGCAGGAGCAGTACTCCCTGAACGATGACCGCCGCGTCAAGGTTTTGTCTCCCGGCGCACTGGTCGCCAAGCGGTTCTTCCGCAACCGTCTGGCCGTCGTCGGTCTGTCCATCCTGATTGCAATGTTCCTGTTCTCCTTCGTCGGCGGCCTTGTCAGCCCCTACGGCCAGGACGAGCAGTTCTTCACCTACACCCAGATGTCCAAGGAGTTCGTCGGCGTCACCCGCAACGACACGATGCGTTTTGTTGTGGCCGACGGCCAGAACTTCGGTTCCATCGCCCAGAGCAAGGCCCTCGAAGCCGTGAAGAAGGGCAGCACCGAGTTCAACTATAAGGATACTGACTACACCGTCGATATCCAGAGCGACGACTTCTATGTCGTCTACCAGGGCAGCGACGTCATGGGCTATGCCAGCCGCGACCTCGTCAACGAGGCCGACGGTGCGCCGAAGTTCAGCTTTGACGTCAAGCTGGCCGCCCTGACCGCCATGACGGCAGGGGAGAGCGACTTCACCGCCGACGGCGTGGACTACACGCTGAACAAGGACGGCGAGATCGCCGCCAATGGCGAGCAGCTGGGTTATGTCAGCCGCTTTGTCGTCTCCGCCGCCGATTCCAGCGTCGTCGTTACCCGCGACTTCAAGGATCGCCTGGAAGAGGCCATCAACGAGAAGGCCGATAAGTTCAACTACACCGACGCCGGGGGGAACGAGGCCGAGTACGATATCGTCTACGATGCCTCCACCAAAGTTTGGTCCGTCAAGCAGATGACCGAGACTTACGTCTACGACCGCTACGCCAGCCCCAGCAAGGCGCATTGGCTGGGCACCGACACCAACGGTATGGATATGCTGACCCGCCTGATGTACGGTGGCCGCGTCTCGCTGATCATCGGCTTCATCGTCGTCGTCATCGAGGCATCCCTGGGCATCCTGATGGGCGGTATCTCCGGCTACTTCGGCGGCTGGATCGACAACATCATTATGCGTGTCGTCGATGTTTTCTACTGCATCCCTTCGATGCCGGTCATCATCATCATCGGCGCGGCCATGGACGCCATGCGTGTGGATTCCTGGAAACGTATGCTGTACCTGATGCTGATTCTCGGCTTCCTGGGCTGGCCCAGCATTGCCCGCCTGGTACGCGGCCAGATCCTCTCCCTGCGTGAGCAGGAGTTCATGCTGGCCACCGAGGCCTGCGGCATCAAGGTCTGGCACCGCATTTTCCGCCACCTGATCCCCAACGTTATCCCGCAGCTCATCGTTACCTGCACGATGGGCCTGGGCTCCACCATCCTGACCGAGGCCACCCTGTCCTTCCTGGGCCTGGGCGTCAAGTATCCGTTCGCCTCCTGGGGCAACATCATCAACGATGTCAACAACGCCTACGTTATGACGAACTACCTGTTCATCTGGATCCCCGCCGGTATCTGCCTGCTGCTGACCGTTCTGGGCTTCAACTTTGTGGGCGACGGTCTGCGCGATGCGTTTGACCCCAAGATGAAACGCTGATTGGAAGGAGAAACACACGATGGCTAAAAATCAGGACGGATATCTTTCCGCCAAAGAGTCGCGGCGTATCTCCAAGGAAAACCGCCGCATCACCGACCAGTACGAGAAGCGCCGCAAGCGCCGCAACGTGCCCGAGAGTGAGTACACCACCCAGATGAAGGACCCCGCCAACGCGGTGGAGTTCGATAACCTGCACACCTATTTCTTCACCGACACCGGCGTCGTCAAGAGCGTCGACGGCGTTTCGTTTGAAGTGCCCATCGGCAAGACCGTCGGCGTCGTCGGTGAGTCCGGCTGCGGCAAGTCTGTCACCAGCCTTTCCCTGATGCAGCTGCTGCAGCGCCCCCAGGGGCAGATCGTCGAAGGCGAGATTCGTCTGAACCTCGGCAATGACAAAGCCTACGACATTGCCAAGACCCCGACCGACAAGATGCAGGGCCTGCGCGGCAACTATATCTCGATGATCTTCCAGGAGCCTATGACGAGCCTGAACCCGGTGTTCCGCATCGGTGCGCAGATCGAAGAGGTCATTGCCCTGCACGAGGGCGAGGGCAAGACAAAAGAGGACATCAAGAAGCGCACCATTGAAATGCTGGAGATGGTCGGCATTGCCAACAGTGAGGGTGTCTACGCGATGTACCCCCACGAGCTGTCCGGCGGTATGCGCCAGCGCGTCATGATCGCCATGGCGCTGGCCTGCAACCCGAAAATCATCATTGCCGACGAGCCGACCACCGCGCTGGACGTGACGATCCAAGCCCAGATCCTGGACCTGCTGCGCAACCTGAAGGATCGCATCAACTCGTCCATTATGCTGATCACCCACGACCTGGGCGTTATCGCCGAAATGGCCGACTATGTCGTTGTCATGTATGCGGGCCGCGTGGTCGAGAAGGGCACGGTGGAGGAGATTTTTGCCCACCCGAGCCACCCCTACACCATTGGCCTGATGGCGTCCAAGCCGGTCGTCGGCAAAAAAGTGGACCGCCTGTACTCCATCCCCGGCAAGGTGCCTAACCCGGTCAATATGCCCAACTACTGTTACTTTAAGGATCGCTGCGAGATGGCTCTGCCCTGCTGCGATGGTGAATACCCCTGCGAGATCAGCCTGTCCCCCACGCACAAGGTCAGCTGCTACCGCTACTATGAAGAAAACAGAAAGGCGGGTGAGTGACGCATGGCAAAGAAGGAAAAACTTCTGGTTGAAAACGACTACACCCCCGTCACCTACGACCCTCAATATATTCTGATGGTCAACCACCTCAAAAAGTATTTCCCCATCAAGGGCGGCCTGCTGTCCCAGACTGTGGGCTATGTTAAGGCTGTGGACGGCGTTACCTTCAACCTGCGCCGCGGCTGCACGATGGGCCTGGTCGGTGAGTCCGGATGCGGAAAATCCACGACTGGCCGTACCATTCTGCGCCTGGGCGGTGAAAAGACCGGCGGCCAGGTGCTCTTCAACGGCAAGGAAGTCTACGACATGACCCCGGCCGAAATGCGTGCGCTGCGTACCCAAATGCAGATCATCTTCCAGGATCCGTTCTCCAGCCTGTCCCCGCGTCTGCCGGTCGGTGAAATTATCGGCGAAGCTGTGCGCGAGCACAACCTGGTGCCGAAGAACGAATTTGACGATTATATCGACCAGGTCATGGACGACTGCGGTCTGCAGCCCTACCACAAGACCCGCTACCCGCACGAATTCTCCGGCGGCCAGCGCCAGCGTATCTGCATTGCCCGCGCCCTGGCGCTGAACCCTGAGTTCGTCGTCTGCGACGAGCCTGTCTCCGCGCTGGACGTTTCGATTCAGGCGCAGATCATCAACCTGCTCAAGAGCCTGCAGGAAAAGCGTAACCTGACCTATCTCTTTATCTCCCACGACTTGTCCGTCGTCGAGCATATCTCGGACACGGTGGGCGTTATGTACCTGGGCAACCTGGTGGAGTACGGCGAGACCGACGATATCTTCGCCCACCCGCTGCACCCCTACACCAAAGCACTGTTCTCGGCCATCCCCATCCCGGACCCGACGGTCAAACGCGAGCGTATCGTGCTGCAAGGCTCGATCCCGTCCCCGGCCAACCCGCCGTCCGGCTGCAAGTTCCACACCCGCTGCCCTTACGCCACCGAGCGCTGCAAGACCGAAGCACCGAAGCAGCGTGAGGCCGAGCCGGGCCATTACGTGGTCTGCCACCTGTACGACAAATGAGGAAGCACGACGATTTTGAGGACGATGGCCGCACCATCGCCGACATGAGTGATATCGGCCCTGCGCCGATGCTGCGCCCCCACCGCCGCAAGGCGGGCGCCCCGCCCCCAGAACCGGCCAACGACCGCCCATGGGAGCAAGCCCCTGACTGGACCGCCAAGGAAAAGTTCTGGGCCGTGCTGGGTGCCATGAAAGCAACCCTGCTGATTGCCGGGGTCTACCTGGCGGGGCTGGCAGTGCTGCTGCTCATCCTGTTCCTGCTGTGGAAATAATGGCATAAAACTCCAAAAGGCACACACCGATTTTGCGTCGGTGTGTGCCTTTTTCGCAATTTGCGCGATGTACAGCTTATTTTTTGATGTAATGCTCCACGATTAGCTTCTGCGCCGGGGGTGTGAACTGCAAAACCGAGTAGGGCGTGCCGCGGGCGCTGACGCGGTCCACGCTGCGCAGGCCGGCATCTACACCGGCGGGGGTGGGCACGTAATAAAAGCCCTTGGTGGGGAGTTTTTCCATGGCAATCAACCGCTCGTCCAGCAGCCAGCCCTCCATATCCTTGATGGTGGGGGCTTTCATGTCGGGCGCGGCGACGGCGGCCAGCGCCTCCTTCATTTCGGCAGGGGAGAGGGCATCCTGGTAGGCAAACGCCGCGGCGCGTTCCTCGGTCAGACAGAATGCGGCCTTGGTGGCCTTGCTGCCGGGCTTGGCGGTTTTTGCGGGCGTTTCCGGTGCGGGCTCCGGATCGGGGGCATCCAGGCTCAGCACCGCGTCGGGGTGGTCGGCGCGGTAGGCGTCGATGACCGCAAAGAACGGGTCGGCATACTTCTCGTACTTGCGCTCGCCCATGCCGTAAATACCGATCATCCCTTCCACCGCTGCGGGGGCATGCAGGCACATATCGGCCAGCGATTTGTCGCCGAACACGACGTAGGGCGGCAGCCCCTCGCGCTGGGCGATCTCGAACCGCAGGGTGCGCAGCTGTTGGTACAGCTCCAACCCGGCCTTGGTCAGGGCGTCCATCACGCTGCGCTTTTTGGGGCGCTGCACCCGCTCCGGCTCCTGCCGGGGCGGCAGCTTGACCAGCACTTGCGCCCCGGGCTGTTTCAGCGGCGTGATATCGCCCATCCGCAGCACGGCGTACTGGTCGTCGGTCTGCACCAAATATCCATCTTCCAACAGCTGGGCCAGCAGCCGGTCCAGCACTTCCCGGGGCAGGTCCTTCAGCTGGCCGTAGCTCTTGTAATTCGTCGCGCCGATCTCTTTCAGCCGGGCGCGGTTAGCCCCCTGCAAGGTGCCAAAGACGATGGCCTTGCCAAACCGGCCCCGCGTCTCGGCCACGCAGTTGATCATCCACTTGGCCGCGGCGGTCAGGTCGGCCTGTTCATACACATTGTTGCAGCTGCCGCAGTTGCCGCAGGGCGCGGCAGGGTGCTCGCCGAAATATTCCAAAATATAGTTGCGCAGGCAGGCCGTTGTCTTGCAGTAACGCTCCATCGTCTGCAACCGCTGCAAGTCGCGCTGGCGCAAAAGCTCGGCGTCCTCGTCGTCGGATTCCGAAAAATCCTTGCGGTCCAGCAAAAACTTGTTGATGACCACATCCTGCGCCGAAAAGAGCAAAACGCACTGGGACGGAAGTCCATCGCGCCCGGCGCGGCCTGCCTCCTGGTAATAATTCTCCATGCTTTGGGGCATATTGTAGTGCAGCACGAACCGCACGTTGGATTTGTCGATGCCCATGCCGAAGGCATTCGTCGCCACAATGATGGGGGCTTTGTCGTAGATGAAATCGTTCTGGTTCTTGTTGCGCGTCTCGGCGGCCAGACCCGCGTGGTACTTGGTGGCGGCAAAGCCGTAGTCGGCCAGCAGGGCTTGCAGCTTGTCCACATTTTTGCGGGTGGCACAGTAGATGATGCCGCTCTCGCCCGGGTGGTCGCGCAGGTATTGCAGCACAAAATCATCCTTGCGGTGGGTCTGCTCCACCTGAAAGTAGAGGTTCGGCCGGTCAAAACCGGTGACAAGCAGCTCCGGGTCATGCAGCCGCAGCGTGCAGATGATATCGTCCCGCACCTCCCGTGTGGCAGTGGCCGTAAAGGCGGACAGGATGGGGCGTTCCGGGAGGCTGTCCACAAAATCAAGGATTTTTAAGTAGCTCGGGCGGAAATCCTGGCCCCACTGGCTGATGCAGTGGGCCTCGTCCACTGTGACCATCGAGATATCCGCCGCCGTAGCAAAGCTGCGGAACGCGCCGCTTTCCAGCCGCTCGGGCGCAACGTAGATGATCTTATAGCTGCCCTCGGCGGCCAGGTTCAGCGCACGGCTGATTTGGCTTTCTGACAGGGAAGAATTGATGTATGCCGCTCGGATGCCCGCCGCGTCCAGCGCCTTGACTTGGTCCTGCATCAAGGAGATCAGCGGCGAGATGACCAGCGTGATGCCCGGCAGCAGCAGCGCCGGGACCTGGTAGCAGATAGATTTGCCCGCGCCGGTGGGCATGATAGCCAGCGCGTCCCGCCCGGCCAGGATGGCGTCCACAATTTCAGCCTGCCCGGGGCGGAAGGAATCATAACCGAAATAGCGCTTCAGCGCCTCCAACGGTGTCATGCAGTGTGCCCTCCCTTTACAGTAGTATTCTAAGGCAATACCGCATAATTCTAAGTGCCGATACGGCGAGCGAGGTGCGGCA
>OLOH01001998.1_pt1 | contig 10646 bp, 8 predicted proteins | sample 1673221 | NCBI WGS metagenome assembly OLOH01 (sample SAMEA3136767, study PRJEB25190) | human gut metagenome
CCTGGCCTACTCCGTGCGCCGCAAGTGCGACCGAAACCTGGCCAAGGTCAACGGCGTGCTCCGCCGGGATGCCCAGGTCCGGGCAGAGATCCTCCCCAGAGACGACGGGGCGCACACCCTGCGCCTGATCCTGGACGACGACAAGGGCAACATCATGACCCTGGACCTGCTCACCGTCTCCGAGGAGCAGGCCGGTCGCCTGGCGGAAAAATTCCGCACCCACCCGGAACGGCTGTACGACAGCATCCTCCAGGTCCTCCTGGAGACCGAAGACGAGGGATAACGCACCAAACAACCGGATGACAAAGCTCCGGCCAGTTGATATCGTAAAATAGCCCCCTTCGCGCAGGCACTCGAACAAACAAACGTTTCGAGCCTACGCGAAGGGGGCTATTGCTAGGTCTGAGGGAAAAACACGATACTCTTCTTGTCGTTTTTAGGCGCAGCGGCGTTAGCCTTCCAGCTCCTGGATGGCTGTCAGCAGGGCGGCCTGGTCCATTGCCACGGCCTCGCGCAGGGCGGGGTCGGTCAGGGGCTTGGGGCCGCGCAGGGCCTCGGTGAGGGCCGCGCTGGAGAGATACAGCTTCTGGAAGCCCAGGTTCTGGGCCACGCCTTTCAGGGTGTGGGCGGCGCGGAAGGCCGCCTCCCAATCCTGGCTGTTAATGGCACTTTCCAGACTGCCCCAGCTGGTGTCCGCCGGGTACTTTCCTATGAATTTCCGCACCATCGCTTCGCTGGGCAGGCGCCGCAAAACGTCCGCGCTGTTGCCGCCGATCTTTGCATAGAATGCCTCTAGTGTCATAACCCACCTTCTCCTTTGATCCGCTGTTGTCCTTCCTGAGAAAAATACCGTGTATTTTGGGGCCGTCATTCTGAGGTTTTCGGGGCGCTCTCCCGGTGCTTGCGGGCGCTGCCCTGCTTCTCCCGGCCTGCGAGCAGCCCCTCTTCCTGGAGCACCTCGCGGGAGAGGCGGTTGGCCTCCTGGCGCTGGCTCTGCTCCGCGTCCTTCTGCTTTTCCTCTTCGGTCTCCTGCATGGCCTGTTTGATCTGGTCAGCCCCGTCCATCAGGCACTCCAGCAGCAGGGGGTTAAACGCGCCGCACTCGCCGTTGACGATCATGTTGAGGGCCGTTTCGTGGTCAAAGGCGGCCTTATAGCAGCGCTCACTGGTCAGCGCATCGTACACATCGGCCAAGGAAACGACCTGGGCGGAGATGGGGATCTCATCGCCCTTGAGCCCGTCGGGATAGCCTCGGCCGTCCCACCGCTCGTGGTGCCAGCGGCAGATCTCGCGGGCGATCTTCACCAGAGGTTCGTTCTGGTTGAAGGGGATCTGGCGCAGCATGTGCTCACCCACGGCGGAGTGGGTCTTGACGATCTCAAACTCCTCTTTCGTCAGCCGGCCGGGTTTATTTAAGATCTGTTCGGGAATATTGATCTTGCCGATGTCATGCAGGGCCGAGGCTGTGCTGATGAGGGAGATGTCTGCCTCGGTCAGGGGATACCGGTCCGTCTTTTTGCGCAGCCGGCGCAGCAGCAATTCCGTGATGGTGCGGATGTGGACCACGTGCAGGCCGCTCTCGTTGTTTCGGAACTCAACGATGTGGCTCAGAATGCTGATCATCGTGTTGCTGACCTTTTCCTTCTCATACACCTGCTCGGCCACCATCTGCACCAGGCGCTTCTGCTTGGCGTAGAGCATCAGGGTGTTGCTCACCCGGCGGCAGACCACGCGGGCATCGAAGGGCCGGGTGATGTAGTCGCTGGCCCCCAGGTCATAGGCGCGTTCGACGAAGGTATAGCTATCCTCGGCGGAAATCATAATGACCGGGGTCTCCTCGATCCAGTGATACTGGTTCATGGCCTCCAGCACACCAAAGCCGTCTATCTCCGGCATGGTGATGTCCAGCAGCAGCAGGTCGACCTCCGGGTGGCAGTCCAGCAGCTCCACGGCCTGCTGTCCGTTCTCCGCTTCCAGAAACGTATAGTTTTCCTTGCCCAGGATCTCGATCAAGACCATCCGGTTCAGGGCAGAGTCATCTACGATCAATATGGTTTCTTTGTAGTCCATACATTCATTCTCTCCCTCGACAACGTAACCCGCGAGAAGCGTTTTCCCAGTGTAGGCCCCACAGAAAACAGAGCGCACAGAGCCGCATCCTAACACAAATAATTGTGCTCTAGTTTACCACTCCCACGACGCCCTGTCAATCCACTCCGCCGTTGACACCCACCTGTTTTATCTGTTATTCTGACAAAGAGGTGAACCCCATGAAACGAGATCGCGTGTATCTGTCCAAACCCGATCGCCTGCCCTTTGCACCGGACCAGGCCTCGGCACTGACCCGGCTCATGGCCGTGCTGGAGAGTTCGTTTGACGGCATCTTCATCACCGACGGCCAGGCGACCCCCCTGTGGTGCAACCACTCCTATGAGATCATCTCCGGCTTGACCGCCGCAGACGTGCTGGGCATCCCCATGGCCCAGCTGGTGGCCACCGGCGTCATTTCCCACTCCTCCACCCTCAAGGCCCTGAACCAGGGCCAGGCCGTGACCCTGGAGCAGACCTTCACCACCGGCAAGCAGGCCGTGGTCACCAGCACTCCCATCTACGACCAGGACGATAACGTCTGCCTGGTCGTGACCAACGTGCGGGACATTTCCGAGCTGACCGCCCTGCAAGAGACCCTGGACCACCAGCGCCGCCTGTCGGCCAAGTACCGGCAGGAGATGTCCGTCATCCGGGCGCAGCTCATGACCACCCCCCAGCTGGTGGCCGAGGACCCGGCCACCCTGAACCTGCTGCGCATCGTCAGCCGCGCCGCCCAGCTGGACACTGTCGTCCTCATCCAGGGCGAGACGGGCACCGGCAAGGAGCGCATCGCCACCTATATCCACCAGCGCTCCCCCCGCGCCTCCAAAAACTTCATCCGCGTCAACTGCGGGGCCATCCCGGAAAACCTGGCTGAGAGTGAGCTGTTTGGCTATGAGCGCGGCGCTTTCACCGGGGCCAACCGGGAGGGCAAGCCAGGCCTGTTTGAAGTGGCCAACGAGGGCACCATCTTCTTGGATGAGGTAGGCGAGCTATCTTTAGCCACCCAGACCAAGCTCCTGCGGGTCCTCCAGGAGAAAGAGATCACCCGCGTGGGCGGCAGCAAGCCGATGAACGTCGATGTGCGCGTCATCGCCGCCACCAACCGGGACCTGCAAAAATGCGTCACCGAGGGGACCTTCCGAGAGGACCTCTACTATCGTCTCAGCGTCTTCCCCGTCTGGGTGCCCCCTCTGCGCCAGCGGAAATTAGATATTCCCAAGCTGGCCCGGTCCGTCATCGACGAACTGAACCAAACCTACGAACATAAAAAATCCCTCACCGCCGGAGCGGAAGCGACCCTCCTGCGCTATTCCTGGCCGGGCAACGTCCGGGAGCTGCGCAACGTGATGGAACGCGCCTTCATCATGAGTGACGGCGAACAGATCCAGGCCGAGGACCTGGCCATCCTGGACAACGGCGACCTGCACCCCCCCAAGACCATCTACCCCTCCTACGGCGTCGCCCCCGTCCCCCGTTCCTCCTACGCCGAGGACACGGAAGCCGCCCTCTCCCCAGAACCTCTCACCCCTCCATGTCCCCCCGCCGCCGGTCCCGTCCTCACGGACGAACCGCTCCAGGAGCAAGTCGCCCGCTATGAAGCGGCCCTCATCGCCCAGGCCATGCAACAGGAAGGCTCCCTCCGCGGGGCCGCCCGGAAGCTGCACATGGACCCGGCGACCCTGCTGCGGCGGAAGAAGAAGTATCAGCAGGCGGGGCTGATCGGGGCGGAGGTCTGAGCGCTGTTTCACTTTTGCACCACCCACACATCCCGTCTTTTCCCGTCGTTTTATTGCTAAAACACTGTTTTAATTTTGAAGCAGCAGTTCCCCTATTTCCCCCGGATTTTTTCCCGATCCATCCAAAAACGGCCCGGTTTGACTACTTATTTTTAAGTAGATAGTCAAAGCGGGCCTCTTATTTTTCGGTTTTTTTCGCCTTTTTCAAAAAACTTTTCCTGGTTTTCTTTTTTCGCCTCTACTTGGCACGCTGATTGCTTGTATATTAGGGCGAACGACGAACTGTCTGAACAATTCCTCCATTTACAATTCTTACGTATTACACAAAAAAATCCTCTACGGTACGAAATCACACCCAACACACACTGAGAAAGGAACTACGATTATGGCATTGATGACTGGAAAAGAATATGTGGAAAGCCTGCGCAAGCTGAACATGAAGGTTTATATGTTTGGTAAGAAGGTCGAAAACCCCGTGGATGACCCCATCCTGGCTCCCTCCGTGAACTCCGTGAAGATGACCTATGACCTGGCCCAAGGCCCCAACTACGCGGACCTGATGACCGCCACCTCCCACCTGACCGGCGAGACCGTCAACCGCTTCATGAACATCCACCAGTCCACCGACGACCTGGTGAAGAAGGTGAAGATGCAGCGCCTGCTGGGCCAGGTCACCGCCGCCTGCTTCCAGCGATGTGTCGGTATGGACGCCATCAACGCCGTCTACTCCACCACCTATGAGATCGACCAGAAGTACGGCACCCAGTACCACGAGAACTTCAAGAAGTTCGTCATCGAGGCCCAGAGAAAGGACTGGACCATCGACGGTGCCATGACCGACCCCAAGGGCGACCGCAGCCTGCCCCCCCACAAACAGGAAGACCCCGACATGTTCCTGCACGTGGTCGAGCAGCGGCCCGACGGCATCGTGGTCCGCGGGGCCAAGGCCCACCAGACCGGCATGTGCAACTCCCACCAGGTCCTGGTCATGCCCACCCAGGCCATGGGTCCTGAGGACAAGGACTACGCCGTCTCCTTCTCCTGCCCCGCAGACGCCGAGGGCCTGTTTATGATCGTTGGCCGCCAGAGCTGCGACACCCGCAAGCTGGAAGGCTCCGACATCGACGTGGGCAACGCCCAGTACGGCGGCGTGGAGCTGCTGGTCGTGTTTGACGACGTGTTCATCCCCAACGAGAACATCTACATGAACGGCGAGAGCGAGTTCGCCACCGTCATGGTCGAGCGCTTCGCCGGCTATCACCGTCAGTCCTACGGCGGATGTAAGGTCGGCGTGGGCGACGTGCTGATCGGCGCTGCCGCCGTCGCCGCCGACTACAACGGCGTGGCCAAGGCCAGCCACATCAAGGACAAGCTCATCGAGATGATCCATCTCAACGAGACCATGTACTCCTGCGGCATCGCCTGCTCCGCCGAGGGCACCCAGACCGCTTCCGGCAACTACCTGATCAATCTCCTGCTGGCCAACGTCTGCAAGCAGAACGTCACCCGCTTCCCCTATGAGATGGCCCGCATCGCCGAGGACCTGGCCGGCGGCGCCGTGGGTACCTGCCTGTCCGAGGCGGACCTGCACGGCGAGTTCACCGGTCCCTGGGTCGAGAAGTATATGAAGAACGGCACCGGCACCACCGCCGAGAACCGCATGCGTATTCTCCGCCTGATCGAGAACCTGTCTCTGGGCGCCGGGGCCGTCGGCTACCGGACCGAGTCCCTGCACGGGGCCGGCTCTCCCCAGGCCCAGCGCGTGATGATCGCCCGCCAGGGTGACATCGCCGGCAAGAAGGTCCTGGCCAAGCGCATCGCCCGCGTGAAAGAGGACTGAGTTTCCCCGTACTCCACAAAAGACCCGGACAGAATCAACACCGAGGAGGACACAATCATGACGCAGCATCTGGAAGAACTCTTGGAGACCCTGGTCCGCCCCGCCCTGCGGGAACACGGCGGCGACGTGGAACTGGTCCGCTATGAAAACGGCGTCCTGCGCCTGAAAATGCTGGGCCGCTGCGCCGGCTGCCCCGGCGCAACCCTCACCAACGAGACCCTCATCGAGGGCCAGTTAAAGCCCCTCCTGCCGGAGCTGCGGGAAGTGATCCTGGTCCACGCGGTGAGCGATTCTCTCCTGGCCCAGGCACGGGCCATGATGACCCGAAGCCAGTTCCAAAGCTAAACTCCTTCCCATAAAAACTCTCCGGGCCACCCGCGTCGCAAGACATGGGTGGCCCGGAGGGGTTTTTATGGGAATTTGGTTTTATGGGGATGTTACGTTTGCTCCTGTACCAGTTGCAGGGAGAGCAAGCAAACGAACTTCTCTCCCTGGGGCAGGGCGAGGAAGTCGCCGTCGTGGGCTTTGGCGATGTCCCGGACGATGCCCTGGCCCAGGCCCTTGCCTTTGCGGTACTGGGCGGGGTCGTAGGGGTTTTCGGTTTTGAGGAGCAGGCTCCCGCCGTCCGGCCCGGCCTTGATGGTGATGCGCCGCCGGTCCGGCGGCAGGGGGCGGACGGCTTTGATGGCGTTGTCCAGGAGATTGGCGAAAACGCTGCACAGCTCCCCGTCGGAGAGGCCCGTGGCTTCGGGGACGTCCAGAGACGCTTCCAGGGTGATGTTTTCCCGGCGGCAGAGGGCGGCCTTGTTGGCCAGGACGGCGTTGACCACGGGGTTGGCGCAGAAGTGGACGGTTTCCGTGGTGGTCAGGCTGTCGGAGAGATCCCGGAGCTGGTCGGCCAGGCGGTCGTAGTCTTTTTGTTCCAAGAGGGTCAGGCCCACGGCCAGCTGGTTCTTGTAGTCGTGAGCCAGGCGGGCCACGGCCCGCTCTTTCTCCTGGAGGACATCGTATTCCATCATCTGGCGGTCTTTCTCATACTCCATGACCTGGAGCTTTCGCTCCAGCTCGGCCTTTTTGGCGGTGTCCGTCATGGTTTTTAAGAGGAAGATGTTGACCACGATGCAGTAGAGGCAGGCCAGGGCGAAGTAGGCCGCCAGCCGGGGCGAGGGATACTGCTCCACCAGCCAGTAAAAGCCGACGATGAGCAGCAGATGCCCCAGGGGATAGAAGACGAAGCGCTTCACCGTCTGCCGCTGGAGGGGCGTGGTCCGGTGGAGCTTTCTCATGATGGGGATCAGCCACAGGGCCAGGGTGGCCACATAGTTGAAGTAGGTCACACCCAAGCGGACGGCGGGGTTGGTCAGGATCTCATACTCGCTCAGATGCAGCCACTGCACGCAGAGGATCATCGCCCCCATGTCCAGGGCGAAGACCGTCACCCAGGTGTAGAGCAAGGCAAAGAGCTTGTGCCACACGCTGCTGCGGAAGAAGACAAAGACCAGCAGCAGCGCCAGCCCATTGGCCGAGAGGAGCTTGGCCAGGGTGTGGGCCTCTAAAAGGCGGCTGACCACCGCCGCCAGCAGGTACCCGCCCGCCGTCAGCCAGAAGTTGAGCCTGGGGGCAAAGCGAGGCTCCAGCATAAAGTTCATAAAGGCCGCGTAGGTCAGGATCTGCAAGGCGCTGGCCAGCAACAGAAAGACTTGCAGGATCATAGCCGCGCCCCCCGGTAGAGCAGGTAGCGGGTGCGGGTCTCCTCCTGCTTGCTGCGGCTGATGGGCACAGCCCGGCCCCCCTGGAGGAGGACGTTTTTCCGGTCGATGCGGTCGATGTAGCGCATGTTGACGATGTAGCTCTTGTGGACCCGAACAAATTCCTCCGGCAGCTTTTCCTCCCACTCGTCCAGGCGGCCGTGAAAGGCCCGGTCCGTCCGGCCGTCGCGGGCGCAGATCTGGATGGTGTGGCCCTTGCTCTCCAGGGCCAGGACCTCCCGATAGGGGACGCTGCACAGGGCGCGGTTTTTCTGGTAGGTCAGCACGTCCTGGTCCTTGGCACGGGCGTCGATCTGCTGGACGCACCGCCGGAGATGGTACGAGAGGTACGTATCTTCCACGGGTTTGGTCAGGTATCCCACGGGCTTGACCTGGCCGGTGAAGATGCGCTGGCAGTACCGCTCACCGTAGGCGGTGAGATAGAGGACTTGGATGGGCTTGCTCACCCCGTCGCACAGGTCGTCCGCCAGGGCGATGCCGCTGGCCGGACCGAACTCGATGTCCATGATGAGAATATCCGGCAAACACGCCCGCGCCGCCGCCCGGACCGCCTCCGGGTCTTCAAAGGATTGCAGCCGCACGTCGGGCAGGATGCGTGCGATCTTCTCCTCCAAGCCGCGCAGGTGCACTGCCTCGTCATCGCAGAGCCAAATGTCGTACACAGTCATCTCCTCCTGTTTTTTGTTTGCTGCTGCTATCTTACCATAGAATATCCCAGGAGGCAAACCCTGCCGGCATCAGGCAAACCCCAGGGCCAGGCCCACGCAGCGGACCAGAAACGCCATGACCCACGCGATCACGCACTGGATGAGGACGGTGGCCGCTGCGGCCTTGCCGCTGCCCAGCTCCCGCCGGACCGTGGCGATGGCCGCCACGCAGGGGGTGTAGAGCAGGGTAAAGACCAGGAAGACCACGGCAGTGAAGGGGGTGAAGAGGGTGGTGATGTTGGCCGCATCTCCCCCGACCAGCAGGGTCAGGGTGGACACAACGCTCTCCTTGGCGGTAAAGCCCGTGATGAGGGCGGTGGAGGCCCGCCAGTCGTTGAATCCCAAGGGGCCGAAGAGGGGGGCGAAGATCCCGCCCAGCGCAGCCAGCAAGCTCTCACCGGGGGTAGCAACGACGTTCAGGCGGGCGTCAAACGTCTGCAGGAACCAGATGATGATGGAGGCCAGGAAGATGACGGTAAAGGCTTTTTGCAAAAAGCCCTTGGCCTTTTCCCAAATCAGGTGCCCCACGCTCTTGGCGCTGGGCAGGCGGTAGTTGGGCAGCTCCATGACAAAGGGCACCGGCTCCCCCCGGAACTTGGTCAGCTTCAGGATCCCGGCATACAAAATGCCGCACAAGATCCCAAAGACATACAGGCCGACCATAGCCAGCGCCCGGTACGGCCGCGGGAAGAAGGCCCCCACCAGCATGGTGTAAATGGGCAGCTTGGCCGAGCAGCTCATAAAGGGGGTCAGCAAAATGGTCATCCGCCGGTCCCGCTCGCTGGAGAGGGTCCGGGTCGCCATAATGGCCGGGACAGAACAGCCGAAGCCCACCAGCATGGGCACAAAGCTCCGGCCGGAGAGGCCCAGTTTCCGCAGAGGCCGGTCCATCACAAAGGCCACGCGCGCCATATAGCCTGTGTCCTCCAGGATCGACAGGAAGAAGAACAGCGTCACAATGGCGGGCAGGAAGCTCAGCACACTGCCGATGCCCTGCGCTGCGCCGTCGATGACCAGGGAGTGGACGACCGCATTGACGTGCAAGACCTGCAGCCCGTGGTCCAGCAGGGCGATGGCCTGGTTCACGAGAAAGGCCATCCCGTCGGACAGCCACGCCCCGATGCCGCTGAAGGTCATCCAGAAGATCACCGCCATAATGCCGAGGAAGCAGGGCACGGCCGTATATTTGCCGGTCAAAAACCGGTCGATGGCCATGCTGCGCTTGTGTTCCTTGCTCTCCCTCGGCCGCACGACGGAGGTTCGGCAGAGATCTTCCAGGAAAGAGAAGCGCATGTTGGCCAGGGCCGCCTCTCGGTCCAGGCCGGACTCCTTCTCCATGACGGAGACGATCTGTTCAAAGGCCTCCCGCTTGTCCTCCGGCAGGTGGAGGGCCTGCTCGATGATAGGGTCATTTTCAATGAGCTTGGTGGCGGCAAAGCGCACCGGCAGGTCGGCGGCTTTGGCGTTGTTCTCCACCATGTGGGCCGTGGCGTGGATGCACCGGTGGACGGCCCCCAGGGGGTCGTTCTGGTTGGGGTTGTCCGGGCAAAAGTCGATGCGCACCGGGGCCTCCCGGTAGCGGGCGACGTGGATGGCGTGGTCGATCAGCTCGTTGATGCCCTCGTTCTTCACCGCCGAGATGGGCACCACCGGGATGCCCAGGGCCTGCTCCAGCTCCGCCAGGTTGGGCTTGATGAGGAAGGGCCCAGCCTCCGCACCCAGGCGCAGCACCGGACCGCCCGCGTCCAGGATGCAGCGGGTGCCGCCCATGGCGCGGATCAATTCCCCGTAGGTGTTGTCGGGACATCCCGGGGGCAGGGAACCGGTGAGCACCACATATTCGGAGCGGGCGGCCTCCTCCTTTGCCAGGGCGAAGAAATCTTCCATGGCCTTGCCGGACAGGGGCGCGCCGGGTTCATTGAGCTCGGTAACCCCCTTGCCGTCCCGGGAAACCACTTTCAGGTTGGTGCGCACGGCGCCGGGCACGGTGAGGAAACGATGGGGCAAACCCTCCTCGTCCATGAGCCGGGTAAAGTGCTGCGCTCCCTGCTCGCCCATGCATCCGATGCACAGCGCGTCCAGGCCCAGCCGGCGGGCCACCGCCGCCACATTCACGCCCTTGCCGCCCATGTCCACCCGCACGGAGCGGATGCGGTTTACCTCCCCCAGGGCCAGGGCGTCGACCTCCACGGTTTTATCAAAGGAAGGGTTCAGGCAAACGCCGGTGATCATCGGAAACGCACGCTCCTTTCTGCCTGTGATTATACCATGGCGGGGGAGCCTTCGCAAGGCAGGAGGAGGACGGCCCGCCGGGAGGACTGGAAATTGATGCTTTTAATGTAGACGAGGTACGGATTCTGAAAGGTCCGTCTTCACTGCTCTACGGCAGTGATGCGATGGGAGGTGTCATCGAAATCCTTCCTTTGCTTCCACAAAAAGAGAACCGATTTTTTGGTGAGGCTGCCTTATTGGGAAAATCAGTGAACGGCACTGTGGGCGG
>OLOH01002002.1_pt1 | contig 10621 bp, 10 predicted proteins | sample 1673221 | NCBI WGS metagenome assembly OLOH01 (sample SAMEA3136767, study PRJEB25190) | human gut metagenome
ACGTGATGATCATCTGCGCGGACGGCACCGATCAGGAGGTGCTGGACTCGGAGAGCGTGGGCGAGTGCGGCGCGCTGATCTGCCTGACCGACCGCGACGAGGAGAACATCATCACCGGCATGTACGGCGCGCGGCGCGGCGCGAAGAAGGTCATCGTCAAGCCGTTCTGGTGGAAAGCCATCCAGAAGAAGATCACAACGAAGAAGACCAGACCCAGTGCGATGAGACGCTCCCTAATCTCAGCCTTAGACATCTCGACGACATGCGCTGAGTTGTCACCCTGAGCTGCCATAGCCTTAGCTTGCTTGACGGTTACGTCGGCTGCCTTCCAGGTCTTACGACAGAGTACGAAGATCAGGATAGATATGATCAAGCTGATACAAGCTACAAAGAACGAGAGACTATAAGACTGTGACAGGGTCGTCGATACATAGTGCTCACCGAAAGCTCGCTCGAAGCTCAACTCCTGAGCTGCTTCACCCTTGTCAGCACGCTCTGCATTGAGCTTACTGTTTAGATTAGCCGTCCACTCAGCTGGGATCTGAAGCATAGCCACGCGCTCATTGATAGCGAACTTGGCCGGCTCGTCCTGCTCATTGCGGCTGATGAGGATCTCATGGTCAGCATCCGTGATCTGCAGTTGCGGATCAGTCACTAGCCCTGCTTTAGTATACTGGCGGAGAGCTGCTATACGTAGGTCGTGAAGGATCTGAGCCTCGTCCTCAGGGAACATGACACCAGCCTTCTTCTTAGCAGCTGAGATCTTTTGAGCTTGCTCCTCAGCCGTCAGCTGAGCATACTCAGGGTGCTTAGCTTGTAGTTCTGCGATAAAGGCGTCAGCATCAACCGTCTCGTCGTTGAGCTTGTTGTAGTTCGCAGGAACGGTTGCATCGTAGAAGTAGTTCTCCTTAGCTAGTACATTGTTCGTAATCCAGTTACCCATGCTAGGAGCAAAGAAGGCTCCGATATTGATGAACATATAGAAAATAGAGAACGCCATATCACGTCCCTTAGAGTAGCGTGGGTCGTCATAGATCTTACCCACGAGTGCCTGTAGGTTACCCTTGAAGAGTCCCGTACCAGCAGCAATCAGGAAGAGAGACAAGAGCATGATCGTGACACCCGCACTCCCAGAGCCAAAAGGTAACCCTAGGAGTAGGTAGCCAGCGAACATGATCGTGACTCCAGTGAAGATGGTTTTACCATATCCGAGCCATTTATCAGCTATGATACCACCGAAGATTGGGAGGAAGTAGACCAGCGCTAGGAAGGTCCCATATAGCATACTAGTCGTTGCCGAGGAGAAGCCGAACTTCGCCTGTAGGTAGAGCGTCAATATGGCTAGCATCGTATAGTAGCCAAAGCGCTCGCCCATGTTCGTTAGGGCTAATACGATAAGCCCCTTGGGGTGTTTATTTTCCATATGAATGGTTCGTTTATAGATTAGTGTTTTTTCAAATTGTTCATTGTTGCGGAAGCTCGATCAGCTCGATAGAGCCACTTGTGAGGTCGAAGGATATCGTGTAGGGGAGCTGTCCTAGCTTGTCAGCACCTAGCTTATGCTCTAGGATTGCTGTACGCCCCCACTGCGCCACCGAGAGTTCTAGCATGATCGCCTGATTGCGTTCGGGGAGCTGCAGTGACACACGAGCGCGTCTTGGCTCGATGTAGCGGAGTGCCGTGCTCTTGGTCAACTTATGTAGCTCCGCATCACTCTGCGGAGCGGGATGATTCAGAGCCTCGACACTTATATATATAGGAGCACCCGAGAGATCCTCCTTGTCGACTAAGCCATACTGTGGAGCAAAGCGAGCCACCACTTGCTGCGAGACCGGATCGTCAATGGGGACATCCACAATCTCCTCGTAGTATCGCTTCGATGTGCGACCTGCGAAGAGTGCTTGTAGCGCTGCTATCTCTTTGTCCAGCCCGTCTAGGACCATCTTGAGCGCTGGTCCATCACACGGCATCGTCTCGACCTGACCCGAGAGGAGCTCCACACGGCGCTCTCGTAGCTCGAAGAGTCTACTGGCCACTACCTCAGCCTGCTTGGCACGTGAGGTAGCTAGGGCATACTCTTGAGGTAGTGCTTGACTAGCCTCCTGCTGGGTCACCCCCTTGGGATAATCAGCCAGGTAGTCCGTCGTGGTGGGCTTGTACGCCTTGCCGTGGAGCGAGTAGAGAAGCCCATCAGGAGTTAGTGCGACAAGCTGCTCGACAGAGGGCGTCGCCACCGACTGAATCAGATAGCTCTGCGTCGTGTCGGGGACTCCATGCGCATGCATCGCCACACGCTCTATCTGGTAGCGCGTCGTGGGCTGCGTCGCATAGCTCTCCCCTAGATACCTAGAGGCGTAAGCAACCAAGGGACCAGGCTCAAACTGCTCCTCCGAGAGGATAAAGTGTATGCGTAGCTGTGTCTTCGGTAGATAGTAAACGACCCCACTCGTAGACTGCTCGCCAGCTACGTATGGAGTCACCGTCGCCTGACGACTAGCGCAGCTCGTGAGCCACACCATCGCCATCGCAAGTACCCATCTAGTTATTCGGGTAGGGGTCTTAGGTCTGTGCATAATCTACCAGGGAAAAATAGACTTGGGACAAAGATACGAAAAAGAGATTAGAGACTCCCCCCTTTTGAGACATCAGCTCTGCAAATCTTACGAGTAACGATTGAAAAGGACGCAGACCATCGGTGCGCCCGTTGTGTGCGTGTGACGATTTACTTTCTAAGTTCGCATACAAGTAGCCCCACTCGGTGTGAACCAAGCGGGGCTACTAGGTGTGTTAGATTTTGATGGTGAGACTAGAGCGTGAGGCTCTGGTCTAGTGGTGTGGCGCTACTACTCGATAGCGATGGTGCGACGAGCCTTCTGCTGCTCCTCCTCGCTGATCTTGGGGATCGAGAGGGTGAGGACGCCATCGGCCATACGTGCTTGGATACGCTCCTCGTCGACATTGTCTGGCAGTATGAGGGTCTGCTCGAACTTGCTGTAGGAGAACTCGCGACGTAGGTAGCGGCTTTGGTCGCTATCGTGCTGCTCCTCCTCGTGGTGACGCTCCATGGAGATGACTAGGTCGTGCTCCTCGTTGATCTCGATGTTGAAGTCCTCGCGCTTCATGCCTGGAGCTGCTAGCTCTACACGAAATTCGTCGGGAGTCTCTAGTACGTTGATAGCGGGCGCTGTGGCATTAGGGCGTATCATCCAGTTGTTGTCTAGTAGGTCGCTCCATAGGGCTGGCATCCAGTTGTTGTCTCTTCTTGATAGTGTCATAGTAGTATTGATTTTAATAGGTGTTTATGTACTTACTCTGTGCAGGGGCTCCGATCTATCGGGGTGACCTGCACTAACTATCTAGCAAAGGGTAAGCCAACGGCTGGAAGTGCGACAATTTGTCAAAAGAAGACGACAAGCGAAGCTACTCAGAGCGCTTGGCACCGCGGGCTAGCTGGTAAAAGACCTCATCCATCGAGTCGCAGTCAAATTGTCGCTTTAAGGCTCGTGGAGTGTCTAGAGCTTTGATTTGCCCGTCTACCATGATGGAGATGCGGTCGCAGTACTCCGACTCGTCCATATAGTGTGTGGTGACGAAGACGGTGATGCCCTCGGCGGCGGCGTTGTAGATAAGCTCCCAAAAGCGTCGCCGTGCCACAGGGTCTACACCTCCCGTAGGCTCATCGAGGAAGACTATCTTGGGGCGGTGAAAGATGGCGATGGAGAAGGCTAACTTCTGCTTCCACCCGAGGGGTAGGCTACCCACGCGGAGCTTGCGCTGATCGTAGAAGTTGAGCTCCTCGAGGAGTCGCTCCATACGGCTCTGTATGATGCGCCGAGAGAGTCCGTAAATGCGTCCGTAGAGGAAGATATTCTCCTCGACAGAGAGGTAGTCGTAGAGGGAGAACTTCTGGCTCATGTAGCCGATATTGCGCTTGATCTGCTCGGTCTCTTTGCGCACGTCATAGCCTGCTACCTCGGCGTAGCCAGAGGTGGGCTTGAGGAGCCCCGTGAGCATGCGTATGGCGGTACTCTTGCCAGCACCATTAGCTCCTAGGAAGCCGAAGATCTCGCCTGGCAAGACATCGAAGGTGATCTCATCGACAGCGGTGAAGTCGCCGAAGCGCTTGGTGAGCTTATTGGCCAATATACTATACTCTGTGGAGGGCATGGGCTAGGAATTAGGACTCTTGAGAGATGATGAGAAAGTAGTCCTCAATGGAGGGTGGGATCTTGCGAATGTTTAGCCCCTTGACGCCCTGCTCTAGAAGGCGTGTGTGGATCTCCTCGGGGGTGATGATCTGCTCGTCAAAGGTGAAGTGGTGCGCCTCGCCAAAGGCAAAGCTACTGAGCACGCCTTGGAGGCTGCGCAACTTGAGGAGTAGATCGCCCATATCCTCTGCAGTGGCGGACCAAAGGGCTCGATCCATGTTTGCGACGAGCCCGTCGGGGGTGTCTATGGAGAGGATCTGCCCATCTTTCATCAGGGCCACTTGGTCACATAGCACCGCTTCGTCCATATAGGGAGTGCTGACGATCATTGTGATCTCGCCTTGCTCGCGTAGCTTGGAGAGCATCTGCCAGAACTTACGTCGTGAGACGGGATCGACGCCAGTCGTCGGCTCATCGAGGAGGAGGAGTCGAGGCTTGTGTATGAGTGCGCAGGAGAGGGCTAGCTTTTGCTTCATACCACCTGAGAGCTTGCCCGCGGGACGCTTTTCGAAGGGGAGGAGCATCTTATAGATGTCCTCGATGAGGTGGTAATTCTCCTCGACGGTCGTCTTGTAGACGGTGGCGAAGAACTCGAGGTTCTCCCGAACGGTGAGATCTTGGTATAGGGAGAAGCGACCAGGCATATAGCCGATCTGATGACGCAGTGGTCGGTAGTCGCGCTTGACGTCGTGCCCTAAGACGGTGACATCGCCTGCGTCGGGGTTGAGGAGCGTGGCGATGATGCGTATGAGGGTCGTCTTGCCCGCTCCGTCGGGCCCGATGAGTCCGAGTAGCTCGCCCTCACGGACGTTGAGATCGATGCCCTGGAGCGCAGCCGTCTTGCCAAAGCTTTTGCATACGCCCTGACAAGATACTGCTGGTTGGATCGCCTGCTCTACAGACATAGGCTACTGATCTAGTACGACACGTCCGTACTGTCCGATGCGTAGCTTGCCGTCGTTGGGCACTCGTACCTTGATCGCATAGATGAGCGAGGCGCGGGCGTCGGGCGTCTGTATGTTCTTAGGAGTAAACTCAGCTCGGTCGGAGATCCATACCACTTCTCCTGTGTATGCTTTCGCTTCCTCCTCGCCCATATCGCTATAGACGGAGACGGTCTGCCCGAGGGTGACGTGCTGGAGCTGCTCTGCTGTGACGTAAGCGCGCAGATACATCTGCTGTAGGTTGGCTAGGCGAAAGAGTGGCATACCTTGTCCTGCGAGCTCGCCCTGATGTAGGTAAACGGTGAGTACCGTCCCCGAGATAGGCGCCTTGATGAAGCTTCGAGAGATCATCTGGTCGACCTGAATCTCCTGTACGGTGAGCGCATCGCCACTACCACTGGTGGAGCGGTTTTGCTGACTGATGGTAGCTCGTGCAGCAGCTATCTGTCCTTTGACAGCTGAGATCTTAGCATCGATCTCGTCTAGTGTGCGCTGAGCCACGACGCCACGATCTACGAGCGGTGCGTAGCGATTTCGCTCTTTGTTAAGCGCTTTGAGCTGCGCCTCTAGCGGGGCTACCTGAGTAGAGGCATTGATCTGTCCCGCAGCATCGATCGTCGATTGCTGCGTGTCGACAAGGTCTTTCTGTAGTGCGAGGAAGGTAGTGTCGATCAGTCCTACGACCTGTCCCTTCTCTAGCTGATCCCCCTCAGAGAGGTCTAGCCGAAGCAACTCGCCCGAGGTGACGGCCGAGACAACGATCTCCTCCGCCTCAAAGATACCTTGGGCGGAATAGTCGCTACTGTGGTCTTTGCAGCCCCATGAGAGTAGGAAGGTTAGGAGGAAGAGGTAACCTATATATCGCTTAGCTTGTGTCATCTTATTTGCTAAAAAGAGAAAATGGAAAAGGGTGCATCAAAGGTAAAGAAAGTTTTTGAGAGAAGCTGGGATATCGCCACTAAGCTCCTCACGCGCACCATGCCATGCGACCTGCCCTTTGTCTAGATAGAGGATATGATTAGCGATAGTCTTGATGGAGTTCATGTCGTGCGTGTTGACTACCGTCGTGATCTGGTACTCCTCAGTGAGCTCTTTGAGTAGCTTGTCTATTGAAGCCGAGGTGGTAGGGTCTAGCCCTGAGTTTGGCTCATCGCAAAAGAGGTAGTGCGGGTTGAGCGCCACAGCACGAGCTATGGCGACACGCTTCATCATACCGCCACTGATCTCGGAGGGGAACTTACGCTGAGCGCCTTCGAGACCGACTCGCTCGAGAAGTGCCATAGCGTGTGCTTTGCGCTCTCGAGACGACATCTTGGAGAAGAGTTGCAGCGGGAAGAGGACATTCTCCAAGACAGTCATGCTGTCGAAGAGTGCTGACCCCTGAAAGAGTACTCCCGTCACTTGTCGTAGTCGCTTGAGCTCCTCCTTAGACAAGAGCATCATATTGTGCCCATCGAAGAGTATCTCGCCCGACGTGGGTGGTATGAGGCCTATCAAACTCTTGAGCAAGACCGTCTTGCCCGCACCACTACGCCCGATGATGCAGTTGATGCTTCCTGGGGTAAAGGATGCACTGATCTCATGCAGTACGACCTTGTCTTCAAAGGCTTTGCAGAGTTTTCTGACTTCTATGATCTTAGTTCCTTCTCCCATAGCACTACATAAACAATAGACTGGTGAGTACGACATCGGCTAAGAGGATCAGCACGCAGCTAGAGACCACTGCGTTGGTGCTAGCGCGTCCTACGCCGAGGGCGCCCCCCTTGACCGTATAGCCGAAGTAACTAGCGCCCGATGAGATGATGAAAGCGTAAACGAGCGACTTGATGATTGAGTAGAATATGTTTCGTGCCTCAAAGAATGTCTGCAGACCCATCTCAAAGTCGGAGGGGGTGATCGATGGAATAAAGTAAGTGGCTATGTATCCACCCACTAGCCCCGTTGCCATACTGATGACACTCAGCACTGGAATGAAAAGCATCAGACCGAGGATCTTGGGGAGGATCAGGAAGTTGGCAGAGTTGACCCCCATGATCTCCATCGCGTCTATCTGCTCGGTCACGCGCATGGTGGCGAGCTCAGAGGCGATACTAGAGCCTACCTTGCCAGCGAGAATGAGACACATGATAGAGGAGGAAAACTCGAGAAACATAATCTCTCTCCCAGCATAGCCGATCGTAAAGCGCGGTATGAGTGGCGAACTCATATTGATCGAGAGCTGGATTGTGATCACTGTGCCAATGAAAAAGCTGATGATCACGACGATCCATATCGAGTCAAGCCCATACTTAGCCATCTCTCGGATCAATTGCTTGAAGAAGATGCCCCACTTCTTCGGCCGTCTGAAGACTTGAGCCATGAGGAGCGTGTACTCGCCCACGACACTGAGAGCATTGCCGATTAGTCTAAACATAGCTTAGCGGACGCCGATGATTCCTAGGGCTGAGCCTTGTTCTTAAGCGGATGGAGCTGTCGCGAGTTGCTTGGGGTGGAAGAGCAACCAGAAGAGTAGTCCCGTGACAAATGCATAGCCTGCGAAGATGTACCAGACGGTCGTCCACGCAGTGACACCAGCCGTGGTGAAGTGCTCGACGACCCATCCAGCACCTAGCGAACCGATCACGACGCCTAGTCCGTTGGTCATCAAGAGGAAGAGCCCCTGAGCACTAGCACGCATCGAGGGTGAGACAGACTGATCGACAAACATGGAGCCTGAGATGTTGAAGAAGTCAAACGCCATACCGTAGACCACCATCGAGAGAATAAGTGCGATGATGCCTGGCATCCCGGGGTCGCCTAGACCAAAGAGTCCGAAACGTAGGAACCACGCTGCGAAGCTCATCGTCATCACTCCCTTGATACCAAAGCGCTTTAGGAAGAACGGGATCGCTAGGATAAAGAGCGTCTCCGAGATCTGGGACAGAGAGAGCAAGATGTTGGGATACTTGACTGCAAAGCTATCAGCATACTCAGCGACCCCCTTGAAGTGGTCGAGGTACATATTACCATAAGCATTGGTCACCTGGAGCGCTGCTCCGAGGAGTATGCAGAAGGTAAAGAAGACCGCCATCTGTCTATTCTTAAATAGTACCAGTGCGTCCAGTCCCAGTATGGATAGGAGCGAGCGACGACCCTCTTCCGCCTTTTTGACTCCATGCGGTACTGCTGGTAGTGTCCAGGCGTAGATCGCTAGGGCGATGGCTGCAAAGGCGCCGAGGTTAAACTGCATCGGGCTGTCCATCCACTTAAATAGGTTGACCAGCCACATCGCTACGATGAAGCCGATGGTACCCCAGACACGTATCGGGGGGAAGTCCTTCACAATGTCAGCCTGCACTGTGCCGAGCGCATGATATGCGACCGTGTTGGAGAGCGATAGGGTAGGCATGAAGAAGAGGTTGACCCCAAAGATGACCAGCCAGGTGGTCGCAAAGGGTGTCCCCACTGGTAGGCAGCCGACAGCAATCAGACAGGCTCCTGTGAGCAGATGACAGATCGAGAGTAGCCGTTCGGCACCGATCCATCGGTCAGCGATGATACCCGTCAGTGCGGGCGTGATGATAGCTGCAAAGCCAGCTGTGGCAAAGAGTCCGCCTACCTCCTGCCCATCGTACTGCATCACATTGCCCATATAGCGTCCCATAGAGATGAGCCATGCTCCCCAGACGAAGAACTGGAGGAAGTTCATCACGATCAGCTTGAGCTTGATCTGTTCTTTTTCTTTAGTCATGCCTTTAGCCACTAATGTATCTTGTCTTCGGTCTATCGTCGATTATAAAACCCAGTCCCGATGACTCCCAGCTTAAAGCCCTTGGCACCCCACTGGAGCTGTACGGCTGAGGGGTAGAGTAGGTTGGTGATAGCAACCATCTGTCCAGCCGATCCAGATGTCGATGCCAGCTCTGTAGCTACGGGGATCAGGAGTAGCTCTAAGTCATCGGTCACACGGTGATTACCGTTCGCATCGGTCTCCATATTGTCACGTATGTGCGCCTCAATCAGATGACTGATGTTGCTAAATGTGTAGTTACGCTCCAAGACGCTGTAACGCCCAGAGACGAAGGATGTGGAGGCAACCAAGGGGTTGGTGATACTCCGAGCGAAGAAGTGCGCCACACTATCTTGCGGTATGAGGAGCAACTGTGGGGGCGGGTTGAAGTGCGTATCCGCATTGGGTATATCTACTGATATCTGTAGCTTGCCTTCATTCATCACCCACCCGAAGTCTGGCTTATCCTTGCTCATTGCCTCATACTCGTGGAGCAGTCGGCTGAGCTCCTCCTTGCTACAGGTGAGCTTGGTGACGACACCCGCAGGAGACTTGATATAGGTCTTGCCATCAGCTGAAGGCTCGAGTAGCTCTTCGAGGTGGCTGTGCTTGAGACTATTCAGAGCGTAGAGACTCTTGTTACTGCTGAAGATCTCCCACGCTGGCTTGTAGACCGTCGAGTCCTCACCCGTGGAAGACTTTTGAGTAGTCTCAAAGGTGTAGAAGATGCGAAGAGCTGTCGAGTAGACCGAGAGGACATGACCCGTCCCCGTCGTCGAGGTGACATAGAGACCTCGGAGTAGATTGGACTCAAAGGCTTCTTGCGATGTAAACCACTCAGGATGCTCACGCGAAGCTTTTAGAAAACGCTCACCCAGCTCATTGGGTACTCGTATCGAAAGCCCTTTGATACCTGCCGTGTCGGAGGGCTGGTAAGTCAGCTCACCGAGTAGCTTGGCCCCCTGTGTGTAGGGTGTCAAGTCGTCTACCGAGTAGCGACTCTTAGGTAGTGGCTGCGTGATCTCATAGACCTGTGCCTTGCCCCACGTGGTGGTGTCGCCTACGGCACTCAGGTAGGAGAGCTCGATAATTACCGAGTCGATGCGATCCTTGATAGGCGTCTGCGTGAAGGTGAAGCCTGGTGCACACTGCAACCGACTGATATAGCATGCCTCAAAGTCTCCAAAGATAGGATCTGAGATCTGTCCCAGTAGCGAGATAGCGCTGCGACTATATATAGAGTCTAGAGGTATCGTCTCAGCACGAAAGAGTAGCGAGTCTCCACGAGCCGTGACGAGGTCTCGCTCAGGTCGCAGACTACCTCCGAGGGTCGAGTAGTCATCGTTGCAAGAAGTCAGTCCCAATGCACATAAGATGCAGATTAGGAGCGGCATCTGGAGGATATTTAGTAAAGTCCGATTCATAGATTCAGTCTAATAGTCGGGTGACTCGCCATAGGTATCGGCAGATGAGCTAGAGACCTCTCGGCAGCACCTAACATATGATCTAGCTCCAAAGGTAAGGAAAAAAACGATTTGACCATACATTCTAGCCATGCTCCAAGCATATCCCGATATGCTTATAAGGGCAAATCGATCGACTCCTCACAAACATTTCGTCCTAAAGATCAAAACTTCCAGATCTCCACGTGAGAAATCGAAAATCCCCACGTGGAGAAAAAGCATTTCCCACGTGGAGAC
>OLOH01002004.1_pt1 | contig 10620 bp, 9 predicted proteins | sample 1673221 | NCBI WGS metagenome assembly OLOH01 (sample SAMEA3136767, study PRJEB25190) | human gut metagenome
TTCGCCTTTGTCAATTCTTATTACGTATTGATTGTTGAATTTTTTGTATTCCATGTTCATTACCTCCTTTTGGTTCTTATAATCCTGCATATATCTTAACGCACGTATGATATCTTTTCTAGATATTTTCACAGATTTCTAAAAAATGGATGTCCACTTTTTATAAAAAACGGTCCCGTGATCAAAAGTCCCTTTTTTCTTGTGCTTACAATAACTTTTTAAGATTCTTTCGCCCATCCAAAAGAACATTTTACGGCTTTTTTCCAACCTTCGATCTTCGCATTTCTCTCTGTTTCTTCCATTGCTGGTTCAAATTCCCGATCCACATTCCAGTTCTTAATCACATCTTCTTTATCTTTCCAATATCCAACCGCTAATCCTGCTAAATAAGCAGCTCCCATAGCTGTTGTTTCCACACATCGAGGTCTTCTGACCTTTGTATTTAGAATATCAGACTGAAACTGCATTAGGAAGTTATTGGCACTGGCTCCTCCATCGACTTTCAATGTGCTTAATTTGATCTTACTGTCCGCTTCCATTGCCTTTAACACATCATTTGTCTGATAAGCCAGAGATTCCAATGTCGCACGAATAATATGGCATTTATTGACTCCACGTGTGATTCCTACAATGGTTCCTCTTGCATACTGATCCCAATATGGTGCACCAAGCCCTGTAAATGCTGGCACCACATAACATCCATTCGTATCTTTCACTTTACTAGCCATATATTCAGAATCTGGTGAAGAATCAACTAATCGCATCTCATCACGCAACCACTGGATTGCTGCTCCTGCAACAAAAATAGATCCTTCCAATGCATAATTGACCTTGCCGTCTAATCCCCATGCGATCGTTGTGATCAGTCCATTTTCTGAAAAGACTGGTTTCTCTCCTGTATTCATTAACAAGAATGCTCCTGTTCCATAGGTATTCTTTGCTTCCCCCGGTGTAAAGCATGTCTGTCCAAATAAGGCTGCCTGCTGATCACCTGCTGCCCCTGCAATCGGAATTTCCCCATTAAAATATGTACTGTCCGTCATTCCATAAACTTCACTGGATGGTCTCGCCTGTGGCAGCATACATTTTGGAATATTTAATTCCTGCAAAATTTCGTCATCCCATTCCAGTGTATTAATATTAAACAACATCGTTCTGGCTGCATTTGAATAGTCTGTCACATGAACACGTCCTTTAGTAAGTTTCCAGATCAGCCATGTCTCAACCGTTCCAAATAGGAGTTCTCCTGCTTCTGCCTTTTCTCTTGCTCCTGGAATATTATCAAGAATCCATTTTACTTTCGTTCCGCTAAAGTAAGCATCGATCATAAGACCTGTTTTCTGTCTGAATTTCTCTGTAAGCCCCTTTGCTTTTAATTCATCACAATATTCGGAAGTTCTTCGACACTGCCATACGATCGCATGATAAACTGGTTCACCTGTGCTCTTATCCCACACAATCGTTGTCTCACGCTGGTTTGTGATACCGATCGCTGCAACCTGTTCTGCTGTGATATTTAACTTGCTCATTGCTTCTACTGCAACGCCAAGCATAGATGACCATATCTCATCTGCATCATGTTCTACCCATCCTGGATGTGGAAAATACTGTGTAAATTCCTTTTGTGCAACACTACAGATCACGCCCTGTTCATTAAATAAAATACAACGATTGCTTGTTGTTCCGCCATCTAATGCCATCACATATTTCTTCATAACTTTAAGACCTCCGATCACTTTTTTTACCCTGTCCAAAACTACATTTTTCTACTTCTTATCATACCATAAAAAGGGTTCTGCCGGTATTTATTTACCTTCAGAACCCTTAAAAGATTATAATAAGCTGTTATTCTTATTTTTCTACGATCGTAGTGAATTTTTCCCAAGGAATATCAACTTCTGCGCCTTCATTGATGATCGCATCTACATGCATTAACAATGGGAAGTCATCTAAAGATACAACGCCTCTTTCTGCCAGTTTACGTACGGCACGAGCTGTTCTTGTTGCAATAACGATAGACTCTAAAGTTACACCCTGTAATTCTTCCATTGCCTGATCAAATGTCAGTCCACGTCCTAATAATGTACCAATCTTACGAGTTCTTCCACCGAAGACTGTTACATATAAGTCACCAGCTCCGTGAATGATGTTTTCTGGTCCACCATGAATCAGTTCTAACAGATGGATCATTTCTTTGACACCCTGTCCAAACAATGCTGCCTGAGAATTATAATGTACTGCTCCGATCTCTCCATCTCTCTTCTCTGCTAAACCAACTGCAAGAGATACACCTAATGCATAAGCATTCTTCATGGCTACGGCACACTCAACACCTACAACATCTGTAGAAAGACTGATGTGATAGTAATCTGTTGTTAATAAAGATTTGATGAATTTTAATGTTTCCATGTCTTTTCCACAGAAAGCTACATGGCTGTCATCATGGTCTGCTAATTCATAACTTGTACATGGTCCACCGATGGCGTTAAAGTTAATATGTTTTCCTTCTGGCTGTCTCTGTTCGAAGATATGTGGATAAGGAACTAAAGTTCCGTCATCTAAATCTACCATACCTTTTGTTACTGTTAATAAAGGTACATCTTCTGGTAATACTGGAAGGATTTCGTCACAGAACCAGTCAAGTCCGAAACTGCTGACTCCACCTAAGATTAAGTCTGCTCCTTCTAATGCTTCTTCTAATTCTTCGATCTGATAATATTTGATCCCATCATGAAGAGTTCTCTTTAATGTGATATGGAAATTATCCTTCTTTAATCCATCAATGATATCTCTGTCTAAAGGTGATCCTACCAGACGTACCTCGTGTCCATTTTCAAATGCTGGGAATGTGATCGCAGAGTTCATCTGACCTGCACAAACAAATGTAATAACGCTCATTTCTTATCCCCCTGAAATTTAAATATTTTACTTAATCATTTTATTTATTCTGCTACTTTTTTGCAAGCTACAACGTCAACTCCTAGTCCTAATACGTTAGGGATCACTACATCCCCGATCGCTACAGGAGCTTTCATTGTTACTTTATCTAATTCTTTCATGATATCATAGATTTTACCCTTTGGAATATCACTTGCGGTTTTTACTGGAACTCTTCTTGCAGTCTTTGCTTCTACTCTGACTGTAGAAGTGATCACTCGTGTTGGATTTACCAGTTCTTTTTCTCCGTAAGCGGCTCCTCTTGGGCATCCATTTCCAGTAACCTTATATCCATTTTCTTCATCAACTTTTAAATGACATCCTTTTGGACATACGATACAAATTAAATCTGTCATCTTTATGCACCTACCTTTTCTACAGATACTGTGATCTCACCATTTTCTACTTTATCTAAAAATGCTTTCGGAATAACGATCTTTTCCATTTCTCCTGGTGCCATGTGTTCTCTCTTAAAGGAAGCAAGTTCCTCACCATTTGATCTTACTTTGATCGCTACATCTGTAAATACGTTTCTTGCACGGAACATAACTTCAACTTTCTTGTCTACATTAGATGGACGTACTTTCTGTGGCACGATTCCGTTGACCCCATCTCCATTTTTGATATCGATGCATGTCTGATCTTTTGTTTCTCCATTTTTTACGTATTCTGCAGCACTCTTTCCTGCCTTCTGGCTTTCTGCTGTAACAAAGTCTACCAGGTCATGAACATGAACGACATTTCCACTTGCGAAGATTCCTTCTGCTGAAGTTTCCATGTTTTCATATACAACTGGTCCACTTGTGGCTGGATCCATTGTAATTCCTGCAGATCTTGTTAATTCATTTTCTGGGATCAATCCAACAGATAATAATACAGTATCTACATCAAATTCCATCTCTGTTCCTGGAATTGGTTGATTCTTTTCATCAACTTTTGATACGATAACTTTCTCAACTCGTTTATCACCCTGAATATCTGTGATCGTATGTGATAAATACAGTGGAATATCATAATCATTTAAGCACTGTACGATGTTACGGTTTAATCCGTTAGAATATGGACAAAGCTCTACACATCCAACTACTTTTGCACCCTCTAAACTCATACGTCTTGCCATGATCAGTCCGATATCTCCGGATCCTAAGATCAGTACTTTCTTACCTACCATATATCCTTCGATATTCACATATCTCTGTGCTGCACCTGCTGTAAACACTCCAGCCGGACGATCACCAGGGATCGCGATGGCTCCTCTTGTTCTTTCACGGCATCCCATATTTAAGATAATGGATTTACCTTCAAGTTTCATATAACCATTTTTCTTATTCATGGCATGTACACATTTTTCTGTTTCATCTACGTCAAGAACCATCGTATCAAGCATCACTTCGATATTTGTTTCATTTAACATATCAATGAATTTACCTGCATATTCAGGTCCTGTTAATTCTTCTTTGAAATAATGGAGTCCAAATCCATTATGAATACACTGATTTAAGATTCCTCCAAGTTCCTGATCACGTTCTACAACCAGAACTTTTTCGGCACCATTTTTACTTGCTTCCACTGCTGCTGCCAGTCCTGCAGGTCCTCCACCTACAACGATTACATCATACTTCATTATTTGGCACCTCCATCTTTTGTTTCTCCTGTGATAATGTTTGTTCCCAAACGATCCTGTGGAATATCTGCTAATGGTTTATTCAGCTCTCTTGCGATGATCTCCTGAACTCTTGGTCCACAGAAACCACCCTGACATCTTCCCATACCTGCATTACATCTTCTCTTGACCGCATCAATGGATGTTGCTGGAATTGGACGATGCACTGCGTTGATGATCTCACCTTCTGTGATCGTTTCACAACGGCAAATGATCTTTCCGAATGCTGGATTCTTTTCTACTAATTTTGCTCTGTCTTCATGACTTAAATGTTTGAAGCGGTCGATATGTCTTTCATCTACGATATCTTCTTTTGCTTCTAATGTAAGTCCTGAATTTTCAAGCATCTTTAAAATATCTGGTGCAATTGCACATGCGGATGATAATCCCGGTGACTGCATTCCTGCGATATTAATAAACCCTTTGTTGTTCTTATCTTCATAAATATGGAAGTCATGATCTGCTGTTCTTGCTCTGACTCCAGCAAAATTTCTAATAGACTCTCTAAAATTAATTCCTGGTACAGATTTTAATGCTGTATTTCTCACAAAATCAAGTCCCTGTTTTGTTGTTGATACATCATTCGCTGCACTTGGCTGTGAATCTGGTCCAACGATCAGGTTTCCATGAACCGTTGGAGCAACTAAAACTCCTTTTCCTTTTTCATTTGGACATTGGAAGATTACATGATTGACCAGATTTCCCTGGCTCTTATCCATTAGGTAATATTCTCCTTTATTTGGTGTGATCTCAAATGTTTTTTCATTACACATCTCATTAACTTTGTCTGCGAAAACACCTGCTGCATTGCAAATGTATTTTGCTTCGATCACTCCGTTGTTTGTTTCTATCTTATATGTATCATTTTCTTTTTCGATTCCGGAAACTTCTGTATTAAGTTTCACTTCAACTCCATTTAATACGGCTGTTTCTGCAAGTGCCAGGGCTAATTCCCATGGACTTACGATTCCTACATTTGGAGAACTTAAAGCCGCAACGGCTTTGTCTGAAAGATTTGGTTCTTCTTTTAGAAGTTTTTCTTTATCCCAGATTTCCATATCAGGAACTCCGTTTGTGATACCTCTTTGTTTTAATTCTTCCAGTGTTTTCTTTTCTTCTTCACTGAATGCAACTACCAATGCTCCGATCTGTTTGTAAGGTACATCCAGTTTCTCACATAATTCTTTTGTATAGACATTTCCTTTGATATTGTACTCTGCCATCTTTGTTCCAGGCTTTGGATCATATCCTCCATGGATGATCGCGCTGTTTGCTTTTGTTGTTCCTTCAGAAACATCATTTTCCTTTTCAACGATTACAGCTTTCACATTATATTTTCCAAGTTCGTAGGCGATAGCGCAGCCTGTGATCCCTGCACCGATAATTGCTACATCATACACTGTTATTCCCTCCTGTTTTTCACTTGCTTTTGTTGCTTTCTGACTCTATCTAACCATAATTTTTTTGTCTGTCAAACCCATCAAACGCCCATTTTATGCGGTTTTCAGAGTTTTTCTATTAATCATTTTATTTGATTAACAAATGATTTCTTTCACGGTTTTTGGATTATTTTTCTTAAAGTACGTGTTCACTTGTTTTTTGTATTAATCAATTGTATAATATTAATAATCGCTAGCTTATTTTGATTAGTAATTCGAATTAATCAAAATAATTTTTGATTTATCTATTGCAAATGAAATGTATAGAAAAGAGGGTACTATTTATGGGAAAGCGAAACAAAGTAACAACAAGAGATATTGCTGAATACACTGGTGTATCACAGTCTACTGTCTCTATGATCTTAAGCAACAAACCACATGTTTCTTTTTCTAAAGAAACAATTGATAAAGTAAGACAAGGTGCAAAAGAACTTGGTTACAAGAAGCCTGTTGCTGGTGTAAAAAAGAAAGAACAGGCACTTGCTAAGAGTATCATCGTTATTTGTCCACTTCTTTCGAATGGTTATTATTCCATGATCATTCATTCAATCACAGAACGTGCCAAAGATTATGGTTATACCGTATTTACTGTCAGTACATTGAGGGACGTCTCTCAAGAAGAACTCTATTTAAACCTTTTATCTGGGTTTGAACTTGCAGGCGTTATTTCTTTATATCCACCAACAAAGATTGCACAGGCAAATGCATTATCTAAGCAAGTCCCTGTTGTTTCCATCGGTGATAAACCAGATGCATGCCGTTTTGATGCAGTTGAACTTGACAGTAAAAAGCCTGGATATATTATTGCTGAACATCTTCTCTCTCTTGGACATAAGCATATTACTTATATCTGTACACCGATCCGCCCAAAAGAGATTGGCCGGATCCATCGTCTTGCTGGGCTGCGTTCTTGTTTTAAAGATCATGGTCTTGATCCGGAATGGGTGGAGGTAAAATCTCCTACGATTGCTGCTTACGGAAGATATTCTGCGGATAATTCTGAGTATCAAAACGGATATGATATGGCTTCTCAAGCTTTAGATGAACATACTTCTTCCACTGCTTTTGTTGGGAATAATGATATGACGGCTTTTGGGATCATGGCTGCGATCTCTGATCATGGATTCCGTGTTCCTCATGATTACTCTGTCTGTGGATTTGACAATATTCCTTTATCTTCCATGCCTCAGATTGCTTTAACTACGATCGAACATGCTTCTTTGGCAAAAGGTCGTGAAGCTGTGGATATTATATATAAGAAGAACACGCAGAAAAATATCTCTGCCAAACATCATTATATTATGCGAATGGAATATGAACCTGAACTGATTGTTCGTAATTCTACTGGGAAATGCAAAATAACAAACAAAACAAAAGAATGTCACAACATCTCCTGAAAAATATGACATTAGTATGCATTGATTTTCATACACTCTGTACGTTATCATATAACCATGATAAACGTTTATGAGTAACAAATAAGGAGGACGCATGGCCAGCAAACTTCTAAGTAATGAATTCCAGAAACACATTTGTCTGGATTATGAATGTACTACAATTGAAGAAGCGATCCACAAAGCAGGTGATCTCTTAGTTCAAGTCGGATGTGTGACATCACCCTACATTAATGGTATGCTCCGGCGAGAACAAGAAACTTCCACTGATATCGGATTGGGGGTTATGATCCCCCCATGGCACAGAAGACACTCTGGATTTTGTTTTGAAACCAGGAATCAGTATCGTTCAGATTCCACATGGGATTTCTTACCATGAAGATCCCATACATCTGGTGATCGGCATTTCAAGCCGTGAGGAAGATCCTCTGCAGGAACTGATGCAGATTACTGATATTTTATTAAAACCTGAAAAACGCCATCAATTATTGAATGCTTCTTCAAAACAGGAATTCATTGATATGATCAATCAGAATTATGTAGAAGAAGGAGAGTTGTAAAAATGAAAGAAAAAACTAGCATTTCACAGAAACTCCAGAAATTTGGTTCCGTTCTTGCAGGAATGGTTATCCCAAATATCGGAGCGTTTATCGGATTTGGTTTAATTACCGCATTCTTTTTGGAAACAGGATGGACTCCAAATGCAAAACTTGCAAAACTGATCACTCCAATCTTAAATTACTTACTTCCAATCTTAATTGGACATACCGGTGGTAAAATGTTTGGTGGCGATCGTGGTGGAGTTATCGGTGCTCTCGTTACCATGGGTGCGATCGTAGCCGTTGACGGAACTCCAATGTTCTTAGCCGCTATGATCTTAGGACCTGTTGCTGGTGTTTGCATTAAAAAATTTGACCAGGCAGTGGATGGAAAAATCCCTTCTGGATTCGAAATGATCGTAAATAACTTCTCACTTGGTATTATCGGTGCTATCCTTTGCTGTTTCGCAATGTTAGTATTCGGACCAGTTATGGAAACTGTAACTACTGTATTAACAAATGGTGTAAACTGGATCGTAGCACATAATGCATTACCATTATCTGCAATCTTCGTTGAGCCAGCCAAAGTATTATTCTTAAATAACGCATTAGACCATGGTATCTTCGGACCAATTGGTTATGAACAGGTTAAGACTTTAGGACATTCCGCATTATTCCTATTAGTGCCAAACCCTGGTGCTGGTCTTGGATTATTATTAGCTTACTGGTTCTTCGGAAAAGGAGAAATGAAAGAAGCTGCTCCTGGAATGATCTTGATCCACTTCTTCGGTGGTATCCATGAAGTTTACTTCCCATATGTATTAGCAAACCCATTAACGATCATTGGTATGATCGCTGGTGGTATCGTCGGAACAGGAACACTTACATTCTTAAATGTTGGTACTGTTGCCACACCATCTCCTGGTAGTATCTTCTCTGTCGTAGCTCTTTCACCTAAGAACTGTATGTTCGGAGTTTTATTAAGCGTCGTATTATCATGTGTTGTATCATTCTTATTAAATGCCATTTTCGTAAAACGTATGGTAGCAAAAGGTGGAGACACATCTCTCGGAGAATCTGTAGTACCAAAAGAAGCAATGGGATCTTCTGCAAATTCAAATGAATCTGCTGTAACAACAAATGACAGCAGTCTTGGAGTTGCCGGAGTAGATATCAAAAATATTAAGAAAATCGTTGTTGCATGTGATGCTGGAATGGGATCTTCTGCAATGTCTGCAGCAGCATTAAAGAAAAAAGTAAAAGCCGCAAATCTTCCAATTGAAGTTATCAATACAGCAATCTCAAAGATTCCTGATGATGCTGACCTTATCATCACTCATGTGGAATTAACTGGAACAGCAAAAGCTGCCCAGCCTAATAAACAACATTTATCTATTTCAAACTACCTAAAAGCTCCTGAGTATGATCAGTTAGTTGAAAGATTTAAAAATGAATTATAATTAAACAATCAATGAACACATTATCAAAGGCTAAGGACTTATCTCCTTAGTCTTTGATGCTATCACAATACAAAGATATGACTATAGAAAGGAATTTTTATGAAAGCTGTTATGTATGGTGCTGGAAGCATTGGCCGTGGTTTTATTGGCGCATTATTCTCTGAAATCGGCTATGAAGTCGTTTTTATCGATGTAAACGATGACGTGATCCATCTGATCAACAAAGAGAAAACTTATCCTCAGATTATTATGAACGAGGAACAACCTGTTCACTGGATCAAAAATATCCGTGCTGTGGATGGAAAAGACTCTGAAGCTGTCAGCAATGAAATCGCTGACGCTGATATTATAGCAACTGCTTTAGGTGCTGCAGTCCTTGAGAAAGTGGCTCCTGTCATTGCCCAAGGACTTTTAAAGCGTTGGGAGAAAGAATCTTCGAATACTCTGGATATCTTAATCTGTGAGAATCTGATGGATGCTGATGTACTGTTACGAGACTATTTATTAAAAGCTCTTCCAGAAGATAAACATGCTCTGTTTGAGAAAAATGTTGGTCTTGTAGAAACTTCCATCGGAAGGATGGTTCCACCTGCAGATCCTGATCTGATTCCAGAAGATGAACATCCATTGGCTGTTCGTGTAGAACCTTATGATTTCCTTCCAGTTGATAAAGCTGCTTTCAAAGGGATGATTCCTGAATATAAGAAGATCATTCCTTATGAACCTTTCCATTACTATCTGGAACGTAAATTATATGTTCACAACATGGCTCATGTCACAACTGCCTTTTTAGGACAGTATTTAAACAAGACATATATTCATGAAGCTGCCTGTGATATTTATATTCAGTCTATCGTACGTGGCTGTATGACAGAAAGCTGTATGATGCTTTCAGAAAAATATCAGGTACCTTTCTCAAAGTTAAATGCTCATATGAATGATTTACTGCATCGTTTTAAAAATTCTTATTTAAGAGACACCGTTACCCGCGTTGCACGTGATCCTATGAGAAAGCTTCAACCTTCAGATCGTCTGATCGGCGCTGCAAGAAGCTGTGAAGCACTACATATTACCCCAGTATATCTTTCATTTGCAATTGCACTTGCACTTTCATTTATGGAAGGAGAAGATGCTTTAAATCTTATGGAAACTGTCTGTAAGATCAAGAAAGAAGAACCTATTGCCAAA
>OLOH01002005.1_pt1 | contig 10617 bp, 9 predicted proteins | sample 1673221 | NCBI WGS metagenome assembly OLOH01 (sample SAMEA3136767, study PRJEB25190) | human gut metagenome
AACATTTCTCCGGCAAACTGCTGGAGGTGCCGGTGGGAACCGGAATTTTGACCATGCCGCTTTACAGGACGCTGCCGGAAGCGGATATTACCTGTCTGGATTACTCGGCCGATATGATGGGGCAGGCACAGGAAAAGGCGAATCGACTGCACCTGAAAAATGTAACCTTTCAGCAGGGGGATGTAGGTACGCTTCCCTTTACAGACGGTGAATTCGACATCGTTTTGTCGCTGAACGGCTTTCACGCATTCCCGGATAAGGAAGCCGCTTATCGGGAAGTTTTCCGGGTCTTGAGACCCGGCGGGACATTCTGTGGCTGCTTCTATGTGGCGGACGAGCACAAGCGGACGGATTGGTTTATCCGGCATATTTATGAAAAGGCGGGATTTTTCACACCGCCCTATGAAACAGTTTCCAGCTTAAAAAAACGGCTGGAGCAGATGTACACAGCCGTAACCCTTGAAAATGTGAAGGGCATTGCATGGTTTGTCTGCCGGAAAGAAGCCAAAACGGAAACAGAAAACGAGGAACAGAAGGAGACGAAGGCATGAAAATTCTGGTATATGGTGCAGGCGTTCTGGGGTGCAATCTGGCAAGAAATCTGCTGCGCGCCGGAAAGGATGTCACTCTGCTTGCGCGGGGAAACTGGGCTGCGGAGATCAAGCAGAACGGCCTGCGGATCAAGGACAAATTTTCGCTCCGCACCTCGGTCAGCCGCATTCCGGTGGTGACTGAACTTGCACCGGATGCAATGTACGATGTGATCTTTGTGGTCCTGCGCTATACACAGCTGGATTCCGTTCTGGACACGCTGCGGGTGAACCGGACGAAGAACATCGTTTTTGTGGGCAACAACGTACAGACAAAAGCATTGGCGGCGGCACTTCCGGAAAAGAACGTCCTGTTTGCCTTTGCGCTTTCTGCCGGGCATCGGGAGGCTGACCGGGTGGTCTCCATCGACCTGAAAAAGATCACCATCGGACAGCTGCCGGGTGCAACCTCCAATAAACAGTTGATCGGGCGCATCTTCCACGGCACAAAATATAAGGTTGTTTACGAGCCGAACATGGAGGACTATCTGCTCTGCCATGCCGCGTTTGTGATGCCTGCGGCCTTCGCCTGCTATAAGACAGACGGCGACCTGAAAAAGCTCAGGGGAGATACCGCGTACCTGAACCGTGTGCTGGATGCCAACATCGAGGGATACCGCGCCATCCGGGATGCCGGGCACACCATTCTGCCCAAGGAGGATGCAGACTTTGAAGGGGAGAAATACCGCAAGACCTGCCTGCGCTTTTTCAAGCTGATGTGTGCCACCTCGCTGGGCAAGCTCTGCGCCTCCGACCACGCCATGAACGCCATCGATGAAATGAGTGCGCTGAACCGGGATCTCAAGAAATTTTTCGATGAGAACGGCGCAGCCTACCCGGTGTGGCAGACACTGGAAGCGGAAGCCGGGAGGTATCTGCAATGAAGTACACCGGAATGCCCTTTGGGATGTGGGCGCTGTTTGCCGGTTCCTTTCAAAAGCAGCTGACCGCGGTGCTGGGCTATGATGCAGACACTGCAAAAGCCATCACGAAAAAGGCAAAGCCGCAATACCGGCAGATCATTCGCAGGCTGCCGGAGTTTGAAAAAGCCGACCGCTTCAAGATGAATCTTGTCAACTGCGCTATGATCGGGGCATTCATTCTCTCCATGCCGCAGCGCCCGGAGGTGGACAGGCTAACGGATTACTACGCAAGAACCATGATGACAAAGCCCATGCAGTGGTTCTGCCGTAAGAGCGGAAAAAGCAAGTTCACCGCAAAGGATATCGCTGCCATGAAAGCCACTGCCGCCATGAAAGCCGCCGACCGCAACCCCTATTCGTGGAACATGGAGTTTTACGAATACCCTGACGGCAGCGGCTACGAAGGACGCTTTACCAAATGCGGCATCTGTGTGCTGATGAAGGAACTGGGGCTGTATGACCTGACCCCTGCTTTGTGCCATCTGGACTACACTATGAGCGAAGCGGGCGGCGTGACAAATTTTGTGCGGCAGTACACTCTTGCCTCCGGCGGACCCTGCTGTGACTGCGGGTACAAAAAGAAGGGCTAACTGACTCCTTGACCCCGGAGTTGTTTTTTGTTATTATGATCCTGTACAACGGCATGCCCATTGCTGGCTGGATTATCTCCGTAATCGCCATGAAGTTCTACCCGCTTACTGGCAAAAAGATGATTGAGATTGAAGATCAAATCGCTAAACTGCAACTGAAGCAGACAAAAGAATAAAACGTTGGATAAAATCGGCGCACGTATAACGATATTTAGCCAAGTTATGGCGTTATGCTATGCGCCGGTTTCTTCTCCGTCAGCCAAGCCGCCCAAGAAAGGAATGTGGATATATGGATCTTGAGAAGCAAAAACAGATGCCGGTATGGGGACCGTATTCCAAGAAATACATGGGGCTCTCACGTGTGATGAAGGAGAGCTCGATTCCCGGTGCCAGATTTGACCTGGTGATATATCCCACCTATGCCAATAGCTCAGTGCCAGCGCCCAATGTTACGGTGCCGTCCAATTATCATCCCTGGCAGGCGGACCCGGAGGGGCGATATTTCCAATATCGGTATGAGCTGATTTGGAAGGATCAGTTGTATGCGGATGTGGAATTTTTTGAACTGGATGAGGAGACCTGGGGCGTCCGGGTGGAGTATCACAACCACACGGACCGACCGCAAAATTGCCTGCTCAATCTACTTTCAGCCATTGAATACCCACAGATAACTGTCAACACCCCTGTGCTGCCCGAAAAGCATGATTACTGGAAGGCCATCGACTACCAGAACCTGCAATTTGCCAGAAAGAGACCGTGGGACCGACTCAATCCGGATGGATTGAAAAAAGGGGAAGTACAACAGAAAGACTTTGTGGACGGTGTGGGCGTGGGGGAAACCTTCTATGCATTCATGGCTGCCCACCTGAAGCTGAAGGCTTTTGGCGGTGATTCTGATGACACAATCTCATTTCGGCAGGAGATTAAGAATCAGTACCGGAATGGAGTACTGTGTGTGCGTTACCAGACGGTGAATGAGTCCGAGAATGTGGTATTTGCCACTGCATACGGAGACATTACTTTTGAAAAAACAAGCACAACCAGAATAGCCTTCCTGGAATTGGGGCAGCTGGAGCCAGGCGTGTTTCAGTTGGATCTGGTATCCAAAGGTACCAACGGAAATGGAGTGAAGCTGGACTTTTTCTGTATTGTGGAGCGGGGGGATATCCACGAAATAACCGTGACGCAGACAAAGCGAAATGTCATTCCGGATATAGAAGAAACTGGACACACTACAAAATACCGCTATCATTATCACGAGAAAGAGATTGGTTTGACCATTTTCAATCCCCGCGTACGCAAGAGAACCTTGCATTCCGGCTGCATTGAGGATGCCTTGGTTACAAGAATGAGTAACTCCGACCACACCTATGACGACTTGACCCGAAGCTTCTCCAACTCGTTTCAGCAGAAGCACTCGGATGATGGCTTTTATCACATCAATGTGGTGGAGGCGATCTTCCTTGCGCCTAACACTTCAAAGACAGAGTATTTATATGTCAGCAGCACTGGTGCTCAGTATACTCAGGAACAGCTGGAGAAAAAGCGGCTGCTTTATGTGGAACAGCAGCAAAAATGCTGCAACCGGGCGGGAGAGCCCTTTGCCTTTGCTGTTCGGCTGATGAAATCGGCCATATTCTCAAATGTGGTCTACCCCATTTGCAGGCACGGTTGTCAGATTATCCACTACACCCCGGGAAAGCGGTGGGACAGTCTCTATACATGGGATTCCGGAATGATCGGGATTGGTATGCTGGAGTATTCCACGCAAAAAGCGGAATATGTGCTGGATACCTACTTGTCAGAAAAAGACAACCAGGATTTTGCCTTTTTGTTCCACGGATCTATGGTGCCCACACAATTTTATCTGTTCTACGAACTGCTACAGAAGCTGCCGCCAGAGGGCAAAGCCCGGCTCAAGCAGTACTATCCCATGCTCCGGAGGTATTATCAGTTTTTCGCTGGGGAAAGCGAGGGGTCTACAACCGCCCGGTATAAGAGCGGCCTGCTTACTGTGTACGATTACTTCTACAACGCCAGCGGCATGGACGACTATCCGGCCCAGGTGGAACTGCATAAGCAGAAGTTGGAGCATTCTGTGGCTCCCCTTTGCAGCAGCGTGCATCTGGTGCGCATCGCAAAATTCATGAAGGCTATTGCGGAGTATTTTGGGTACGAGCAGGATGTCCAGCAATATGCCGATGACGCAAAGCGGGTGGGAGATGCCATTGTCAACCATGCCTGGGACGAGGAGAGCGGATATTTCGGCTATGTGGTACATGACGGAAATCTCTACGCTGCAGGTATTCTGAGAACGGAAACGGGAGAAAACTATAACAAGGGTGTAGACGGCGTTACCCCGCTGATTGCGGGGGTCACAACCCCGGAGCAGACTCAGCGGCTACTTGCACACCTGACAAGTCAGCAAGAGCTGTTTACCCCGGTAGGTATATCTACTGTGGACCAGAGTGCTGGATATTACTATGACAATGGATACTGGAACGGAAGTGTATGGCTTCCGTATCAGTATTTCCTTTGGAAATCCATGCTTGATTTGGGATATGGGGAATTTGCAGAGAAAATTGCCAAAACAGCCTTGCACGCCTGGAGCCAAGAGACGGATTTCAGCTATAACACCTTTGAACTGATCCAAATCGAAAGTGAGCGTGGAGGATGGTTCCATCAGTTCAGTGGCTTATCCTCTCCACTTGTGGTGTGGTATCATTCGTACTATAAGCCGGGTAACGTAACGGTTGGGTTTGACACCTGGTTAGAGGAGTGGCACTTTTCTAACGATTATTCCAGCGCTAGAATTCGGTATAAAACCAGTCGAGTGGGAGGCTTACTTCTAGCCGTGATGAATGAGGAATATTCGGACTACTCCGTTACTATTGATGGAGAGCCAGCGCAATTTGCGCAGCGAATCCCAGGCACACTAGAGATTCAGTTGCTTCATTGTCAGGGAGAAGTGATAGTTCAAGCTAAATAAACATAGTATGCTGGAACTTCTGAAATATAGGTAATGACAAACTTGGTCACAATCTATAAAACAGTCATTGATATTAGCCTCTCAAGAAACCCGGCTATACGTCAAGTATGAGCCGGGTTTCTGGCGTAGTGTGCCAGGCATGGGCAACAACTAAGTGGTGAGAGACCACTACGCGCTTGGCAGTAGGAAGTGATATTGACAATATCATGTGGCGGTTACATGGGAGGAAAGTTCTTGTTCCTACTCGGGGAGGTTTTGCAGACGGAGAGTAGGGAGATCCGAAAGCCGCAGTAACAACGAGCTGCAAGAAGCCAGTCGAGGCCATAGTCAACGTCACTTAGTTAAATAGGCAATCCCTCTACACCAACACAGAACTTGGTATAGAGGAATTTTTTTCTAAACACTGTAAGCGCTCAACCACAACCGTCAGACAAAAATAAAGCTGGAGCCAAAATCGGCTCCAGCAAACTTCAATCAATTTCACAACATGGACAGGCAAGAAAATTTGCCCCTTTACATACGATGAACAAAGGAGGTAGAACGTATGAAACAAACCTTGCCTGTTGTGCACTGCATATATACCGAAGCCGAAAAGAGCCTCGCTGAGTTGCTGGAGGAGTCTTTTCGGCTTTATCTTGTCCGCATCCTTGCGACATCTGAGAAACCCGTTGTATAATGTTTGCGATGAGTGGTCGCTTATTTCAAGGAGGAAACTATGTACTTAGAAATAAGCAACCCTATGGATTACCATGTCGCATTGTACATCCGTTTATCAAAGGAGGATGAGACCGAAGGACCATCCCAAAGTGTAACCAACCAGAAATCCCTGCTCAATGAATTTGTTCAGCAGCATCGCCTTTCCGTTTACGATACCTATGTCGATGATGGTTGGAGCGGTACCAGTTTTGACCGCCCTGACTTTCAGCGCATGATTGAGGATATCGAAGCCAAGAAGGTCAACATGGTTATCACCAAAGACCTATCCCGTCTGGGCCGTGACTATATCATGACCGGTCATTATATGGAGAGATACTTCCCCGAAAAGAGAGTGCGCTACATTTCGTTGTTGGACGGTATTGACACCGGTGTAGAATCCACCGCCAATGACATTACCCCGTTCCGTGCCATTATGAACGATATGTATGCCAAAGACATTTCCAAGAAGATCAAATCCGTCAAGCGGGATAAACAGCGGAAAGGTCAGTTCATTGGCGGCAAGCCCATGTATGGCTATAAGATGCATCCGACGGAGAAAAACGAAATTGTCATCGACGAGGAAGTGGCTCCTGTGGTGCGCAGAATCTTCGCCATGGCATTGGATGGTATGAGCTGCCGAAAGATTGCGGCGACTCTCAACGAAGAAGGTGTTCCGACGCCTGCAACTTACTGTGGCTGGAATATGGGACGCAAAGGTCCTTATGCCGGACTTTGGTCCAGCGAACGTATTTCTGAAATGCTGCAGAACGAAACCTACCTGGGCAATATGGTTCAAGGACGAACGGTGAAAATCAGCTACAAGTCCAAGAAATGTCTGAAACAAGATCGGGAAAACTGGGTTGTAGTTGAAAACACCCACGAGCCGCTGATTGACAAAGAAACCTTTCAGAAAGTGCGGATGCTGGTCAACAGCCGCAGGCACACCCGAAGCAGAACCTATGACTTCTTATTAAAAGGCTTGATTTTCTGCCATGAGTGCGGTTATCCAATGGCGGTGCTAAATCGTCCGCCGGTATCCGGTGAAGATCGACTGTTTTTCGTGTGTCGAACCTACCAGCGTTTCACCAAAGCAGGTGTCTGTTCCTGCCACTCCATCAAAGAGCAGACCGTTACCGAAGCAGTTCTGGCTAAAGTCAGAGAAGTCTGTGAAGCCTATCTTGATCCAAATAAGCTTCAGCCAATTGCTGCCGATGCAGTAGAGAAAGCCCGCAAGGCGGAAAACCATGAAGCAGAAATCCAGTCCATTCAGAATAAGATCGACAGTCTGACTGCCAACCTGGATAAGATGTATATGGATCGGCTGACCGGACTTCTTGCCGAAGCGGACTTCGAGCGCATCTATCAGCGAGTGAAGATGGACAGAACTTCTCTGGAAGAGAAGCTGAAAGAGCTGGAATCACAAAAAGAAAGCCCGGTCAGCACAGAAGACCGAGCAAGAGAGCTGGTGCAGCAGTTTTTGGATTCTGCCTACACCAGCCGGGAGCTTCTGGTCAGCCTCATCGAGCGTGTGGAACTGACCGAAAACAAACAAATCATCATCAAATTTCGCTTCCGTGAGTTGGAAGCGATTTCTTAGGGCCAATCGTTTACAATAGGCGCGGCGGAATGTTTCCCGCATTGAAAAACATGCCTTAAAGCACTTGCAGGAGCAGTGGAAGGCAGGGTGCTGAACCACTTAACCAGTAGAGTTAAATTGGAGCGGCTTACAGCAAAAAAACGGAAATGCGGCAAAAGTGTGGCATGGTGCGGCACGGCTTGCCACGCATATGCCACAGTACGCGAAACGTCGAATCTAGGCCCAAAAACTGGAAATCTACAAAAATACAGAGGAAATGTGCGAGACTTGTTAAAATGTTACAATATAGCATAAACTTTTTTGAAGAAATTTCCCAAAAACCATTGACATTTATCTCACGAACCTATACTATTAAAGCATAGATATTTGTTGAGAGAGGTATAGAAACGTGCATCTGACAAAAAGCGAACAACAGATTATGGAAATTTTCTGGCAGGCTGACCACGCCATGGCCCAGACGGAAGTTGTCTCCACCTGTGTTGACCGCAAGTGGAAGGAGCGCTCCATTTTCTCCATGCTGAACAGCCTGATGGAAAAGGGTGTTCTGCGTGAAGTGGGCTTTGTGCGCAGTGGCAAAACGTATGCTCGTACCTTTGAACCGGCTATGACCCATGCAGAGTATTTGGCGTCTGTTGTGGCGGAGCAGCTGCCCGCAAAGCAGCTGCCTGAGCTGCTGGCCGCCCTGATGCAGAAGGTCGAAACGACCCCGGCCATCCAGAAGGAAATGCGTGCAGCCTTGCGGGATAATGCACAGTAATTTCTGATTTGTTCAAAACGAAAAAACACCGTCGACTCGGCTTGGGTCGACGGTGCTTTTGTTTATTTACAGGATTCCGCTTTCCTTGATAGCGTTCACAGCCTCGCCAATCTTTTCCACTGGCATGGTCAGGGCAAAACGCACGTAGCCTTCGCCGCTGGGACCAAAGCTGGAACCCGGCGTGCAGATAACGCCAGCCTTATCGATGAGGGCCAGGCAGAACTCCATGCTCGTCTTGTACCCTGCGGGCACCGGCGCCCAGACAAACATACTGCCGTGGCTGTTGGGCACATCCCAGCCGATGCTGCGCAGACCGCCGCACAGGGCGTCGCGGCGGCGCTGGTACTCGCCGCACTGGCGCTGCACGCCGTCCAGCGGGCCGGTCAAGGCTGCGATGGCAACTTTCTGGATGGGCAGGAACATACCAAAATCGATTTGGGTGCGCAGTTTTTTACAGGCGGTAATCACGTCAGGGCGCCCGACCAGGAACGAAATGCGCGCGCCGGTCACGTTGAAGCTCTTGCTCAGGGAGAAGAACTCCACCGCGCATTCCTCGGCCCCCGGCGTGTTGAAGATGCTGCCGCCGTGGGCACCGTCAAAGATGATATCGCTGTATGCGTTGTCATGCACGAGCAAAATATCGTACTTACGGCAGAAAGCAACGATCTCGGCGTAGAGCTCCGGCGTGCCGACGCTGCCCACCGGGTTGGCGGGCAGGCTGACCAGCATGAACTTTGCCTTGTGGGCAACATCCTCGGGGATGGCGGAGACGTCGGGCAAAAAATGGTTTTCCTTCGTCAGTTTATAGTACCACGGCTCGGCACCGCCCAGGCGGGATCCGGTCATAAAGACAGGGTAGCAGGGGTCGGGCAGCAAAACTAAATCGCCGTCATTGCACAGCGCCAGGCCCAGATGGCCGATGCCGTCCTGGCTGCCGGAAAAGCTCATGACCTTGTCCGGCGTGATGGTGTCCACGTTGAAACGGCGCTGGTAGTAACCGCAGACGGCGTTCAGCATCTCGGGAATATCCCGCAGGCTGTACTTCCAGTTTTCGTTGTCCTGCGCGGCGTCGATGAGCGCCTGCTTCAGGTGGTCGGCGGGGGCAAAATCCGGCGTGCCGACGCTTAAATTGTACAGGTGACGCCCTTCGGCTTCCAGCGCGACCTTTTTATCATTGAGCGCAGCAAAAATCTCCGGGCCGAACAGTTCCAGACGATGGGAAAACTCCATTCCAAAAACCTCACTTCTCTATGTAGATTTATACACGATTCGCACGTTTCCGTGTATAAACATTCTCATTATACGCCCCGCCGACAAACCTTGCAAGGGGTTTATAAAAGAGGTATAATGAATTTGTTATTGCATCCGTGCAGGGACCGTACCTATGCGGCCCCTGCAAAGCGGCGCAGATAAAAGCGTATAATAAACCGTCAGGAGTTCCACCATGGATAAACGCAACAAAACCGCATTGGCTTACCTGCTTATCGGGGTGGCGGCGGCGGGGCGGGCCTTGCTCGCCGTGCCGGAGGCCGCTGCCATTCAGGAAGTTTCCCTCACTGTGCTGGCGCTGGTCGGCTACCTGCTGCTGGCGGGCGAGGCCAAACTGCCCATCGTGTTCGGTGCGGCGGGGCTGGTGCTGGAATTGATTTTAAGCGGCGCACAGAGCGGCGGCGCGTGGGTCTGGCTGGAACCGGCGCTGCGTGCGGTGGACCTGTGGCTGTTCTGGGGCGCGGCGCTGGTGCTGCTGCGGCTGTGCGGCAAGGCGGCCAGCAAAATGCCGCTTGTCGCCGCTGTGCCGCTGGCCGTCTACACCGTGGCGCATTTTCTGCCGCCCGCTGCCACCGTCGCTGCCGTGGCCTTTGTGGCGTTCAGTGTCGTCATGCTTTGGTTCGCCGCCAGCATGATCCGTGCCTACAACGACGCCCGCGTAAAAAAATAAGGCGATTTTCCGCAAATCCGTTCCGCGATAAAGTGACAAATACCGCAAACTGTGTTATACTAAACACGATTATAAAAATTCAACCGGAAAGAAGGCTTTACTCATGATCCCTTTTAACGTGCCCCCCTGCGTGGGCGATGAACTCGAATATGTCAAACAGGCGATCGACTCGCACAAGATCTGCGGCGACGGCGCTTTCACCAAACAGTGCAATGCCTGGCTGGAAGAGCGTTTCCACGCCCAGAAGGTGCTGCTGACTACCAGCGGCACCACTGCGTTGGACATGGCCATGCTGCTGTGCGACATCCAGCCCGGCGACGAGGTCATTCTGCCCAGCTTCACCTTCTCCAGCACCGCCACTTCCGCCGTGCTGGCCGGGGCCAAGCTCGTCTTTGTGGATGTGCGCCCCGACACGATGAACATTGACGAGAAGAAAATCGAGCAGGCCATCACCGACAAGACCAAGGTCATCGTGGCCGTCCACTACGCCGGTGTCGCCTGCGAGATGGACACCATCATGGACATTGCCCGCCGCC
>OLOH01002013.1_pt1 | contig 10581 bp, 8 predicted proteins | sample 1673221 | NCBI WGS metagenome assembly OLOH01 (sample SAMEA3136767, study PRJEB25190) | human gut metagenome
GCAACAACCTCGCAACAATCAATCTTTCGCTCGAGGAGTTCTACGCCGGCGCGAAAGATGCAGATGTTTTAATCTACAACAGCACCATCGAGGGCAAGATGGAAACAACCGAGCAGCTCTTATCAAAATGTCCCATGCTGGCAGATTTCAAAGCCGTGCAGAACGGCAACGTCTGGTGTACCACGCAAAGCCTGTTTCAGGAAAGCATGGAGCTGCCTGATTTGATTTTGGACATGAACCGAGTGTTCGCGGCGGAAAGCCCGAATGCGGTCAACGAAGATGAACTGAAATTTCTGACACATGTAAGCTGAGGAAACCATGAAACAAAACGGCACAAAGCGTCTGACAATTTCATATCTTGCGCTCACGGCTGCATTGCTCGCGCTGTTTATGCTGAACATTTTCTGCGGCAGCACGGCCCTTTCGCCGAAGGATATTTTAAGTACGCTTTTCGGCGCAGGGGATAACGTACTCGCGCAAAAGATTATATTTGGTTTACGCCTGCCGCGCGCCGCCATGGTCGTTTTGCTCGGTGCGGCGCTGTCCGTTGCGGGTTATTTATTGCAGACTTTTTTTGCAAACCCTATCGCCGGGCCGTTCGTTATGGGTGTTTCCGGCGGCGCAAAGCTCGCCGTTGCACTCACGATGGTCGTGCTTTTAAATCACGGCTTGTTCACAAGCTCACTCACGCTGATTTTAGCTTCATTTGTCGGTGCCATGGTCGCTATGGGTTTCGTCTTGGCCGTTTCACAGCGCGTAAAGCGCGCAGGCGTGCTTGTTATCTGTGGCGTGATGATTAGCTATATCTGTTCGGCTGTCACGGACGTTGTTGTTGCATTTGCGCAGGATTCCAACATCGTGAATCTACACAACTGGTCGATGGGCAGCTTTTCCGGCATGACGTGGGAGAATGTCCTCACGGCGGCTTTAATTGTGTTGCCATGCCTTGCGCTTTCGTTTATGCTTTCCAAACCGATGGCGGCGTACCAAATGGGTGAAGCCTATGCGCAGAGTGTCGGCGTTTCCGTGCGTCCGTTCTCAGTCGCACTTGTGTTGTTATCCAGCCTGCTCGCGGCATGCGTCACGGCATTTGCGGGGCCGATCTCCTTTGTCGGCATCGCGGTGCCGCATCTCGTAAAGCGCACACTCCGCAGTGCAAAGCCTTTGCACGTGCTGCCGGGGTGCGTTTTAGGCGGTGCAGCATTTTGCCTTTTATGTGACCTCATCGCGCGCAGTATATTTGCGCCGACGGAGCTTTCCGTCAGCTCCGTCACGGCGATTTTCGGCGCACCGGTGGTTATTTTTCTGCTTGTGCGCAAACAGAGAGGGGAGGCGGCAGCATGAGCTATTGTGAAGCGAACGACCTTGCGGTCGGCTACAATTCGCCGCTTTTGGAGCATATCAAATTCGCCGCCGAGCGCGGACAAATTTTGACGCTTATCGGCCCGAACGGCGCGGGTAAATCGACCCTGATGAAAACGCTTGCCGCGCAGCTTGCGCCGCAGGGAGGAACCGTTTTGCTTGATGGACAGTCCCTTTCGGTATACTCACCGAATGCCCGCGCGCGCAAAATGGCGCTGATGGTGCCGCACACGAACCGCACAGAGCTTACGACCTGCTTTGATGTCGCCGCAGCCGGGCGTTACCCGTATACCGGTCGTCTCGGAATCCTCTCCGAAGAAGATAAAAAGCAGGTTTTCGACGCGCTGCATCTCGTAAATGCAGCCGATATTGCCGACCGCGATTTTGATAAGATTAGCGACGGTCAGCGCCAGCGTGTCCTTTTGGCACGGGCAGTCTGTCAGGAGCCGGAAATTCTGTTTTTGGACGAACCGACTTCATTTCTCGACGTTAAAGGTAAGGCGGAGCTCATGACGATCCTGCGTCGGCTTGCAAAAGAAAAGAATACTGCAATTATCCTGAGCCTGCACGAGCTTGACCTCGCGCAGAAGCTCTCCGATGCCGTTGTCTGCGTTTCGCCGAACAGTGTCTCGGGCATCATGACCGTAAAAGGCGCGTTTCAAAAAGAGAACATACAAAAGTTATATAAAATGTCCGACGAAGAATACACGTTCCTGTTCGGTAAAAAGGAGCCGCCAAAGTTTGAGCACTACATTCGCAGCGGACAAAAATTATTGCGCTGCGGTTACACAACGGGCACGTGCGCGGCACTCGGTGCCGCCGGTGCGGCGCGACTGCTTTTCACCGGCAAGGCCCCGGAAACGGTCGGTCTGCGTACACCGAAAGGCATCGTTGTTGAGGTCGCGCCAATCTACTGTGAGAAGACTGACACCGGCGCCGTATGCGCCATTCGCAAAGACGGAGGAGACGATATTGACGCCACGGACGGCTTGCCCGTCATCGCAAATGTGACGCTTTTGCCCAATGAACACAGCGTCGTTAAAATCGACGGCGGCAAGGGTGTTGGCCGTGTGACCAAGCCCGGGCTTGACCAGCCCGTCGGCGCGGCGGCCATCAACCACGTTCCGCGCGAGATGATTACCGAAGCCCTCTTAAAAGAAGCCAAAACATTTGAGTATAAAGGCGGCTTTTCCGTGCTTGTCTCCATCGAGGGTGGGGAAGAGGCCGCGAAAAAGACGTTCAATCCACACATCGGCGTCATTGGCGGACTTTCGGTGCTCGGTACCAGCGGCATCGTGGAACCGATGAGTCAGCAGGCAATCGTCGATACGATGCAGCTGGAAATTCATCAGGCTGCGCTCAAAAACGGTGCGCGCCGCCTGATTCTGACTCCCGGCAACTACGGCCTCGATTATCTGCGTGAAACCTACCCCGCGCTCTTGGATATTCCCATCATAAAGTGCTCGAATTTTATCGGTGACGCGCTCGATGCCGCCGCAACAGAGCACTTTGAAGAAGTTTTACTCGTCGGGCACATCGGTAAGCTCGTGAAGGTCGCAGGCGGTATTATGAACACGCACTCCCGCATGGCGGACTGTCGCACGGAGCTTTTCTGCACGTATGCGGCGCTTGCGGGCGCGAAAAAAGAGGTGTGCGAGGCGCTGATGCAGGCGGCCACAACCGATGCCTGCCTTGATATTTTGGATCAAAACGGTCTGCGCGAGCCCGTCATGTACGGCCTGATAAACGCTGTACAGCTGCACCTCGAGCGCCGCGCAGCGGGTGCATTCCAAGTCGGCGCGGTGCTGTTTTCCAATCAAACCGGCCCCCTTGGGCAGACCGAAACCGCAGAAAAATTGCTGCAAAAGTGGAAGGAGTCGTAAACATGGTACATTTTGTCGGTGCCGGCCCAGGCGCGCCGGACCTCATCACGCAGCGTGGCGCGGCGCTCTTACAGACTGCCGACTGCATCATCTATGCCGGCAGCCTTGTCAACCCTGTACTTTTGGGGCTCGCTAAAGCAGATTGCACGATCTACAACAGCGCCAAAATGACGCTGGAAGATGTGATTTCCGTCATGCGCGAGAACGAAAAAAACAACAGAATAACAGTTCGCCTGCACACAGGTGACCCGTGCCTTTACGGCGCAATCCGTGAGCAGATGGATAGGCTTGATGCAGAAAGCATTCCCTATGACGACACCCCCGGTGTCTCCAGCTTCTGCGGCGCGGCGGCAGCTTTAAACGCAGAATATACGTTGCCGTCTGTCAGTCAAACGGTTATCATCACGCGCATGGAAGGCCGCACGCCCGTGCCGGAAAAAGAAAAGCTGCAAAGCCTCGCCACGCACGGCGCGACCATGGTGATTTTCCTTTCAATCGGTTTGGTCGATCAGGTGCAGCAGGCACTTTTGCAGGGGGCTTATACGGCTTCCACTCCTGTGGCAGTCGTCTACAAAGCCACATGGCCGGAGGAAAGAATCGTGCGCTGTACTGTCGGTGATTTGGCCGAAAGCGTGCATAAAGCGGGCATCACCAAAACGGCGCTTATTGTCGTCGGCGATTTTCTCGGCACACAATACGACCGCAGTAAGCTCTACGATCCCACATTCACGACGGAATATCGGAAAGGCAGCAAAGCATGAGCTGCGCATATATCGCTTTCACCGAAACCGGACTAAAACTCGCAGAAAGTCTGGCTTTTTCACATCCGGGCAGCATCAGTCGCGGCGGTAAAAACGGCGTGAAATTATCCGATTGGACGGCCGAAAACTTTCAAAAATCCGATGCACTCATCTTCATCGGCGCTGTCGGCATCGCCGTGCGCGCCATTGCGCCGCATTGTAAAAGCAAGGCGACCGATCCCGCTGTGATTGTGCTCGATGAGCGCGGTCGGTTTTCCATTCCGATTTTGTCCGGTCACCTCGGCGGCGCAAATGACCTTGCCAAGAAACTCGCGAGCATCTGCGGCGCAGTGCCGGTCATCACGACCGCGACCGACGTCGAAGGCGTGTTCGCCGTAGACGAGTGGGCGAAAGCGCAGAACTGCCACGTGCTCGAGCCTGAGCGTATCAAAACCGTCAGCGGCACACTGCTCGCCGATAAAGTAGTTTATTATGATTCGCAGTGGAAAATCACAGGCACTCAACCTAAAAATGTTTTCCCAGCAGACGAGAACCATCAAGCCGATTTTTCCGTAACACTCCACCCGCAGAGCGATGCGCTGCACCTCGTTCCAAAAATCTGCGTGCTCGGCGTCGGTTGCAAACGCGGCACATCGGCTGAACATATCGAAGCAACATTTAAACAATTTTGCAAAGAAACAGGCTGTGCACCGCAAAGCATCTGTGCATGTGCGAGCATAGACCTCAAAAAAGATGAACCGGGGCTTTTGGAATTCTGTCAGAACCATGGTTTTAACATCCATTTTTATACAGCCGAGGAGCTCAAAAAAACGTCCGGCGAATTCACATCATCTTCATTTGTGCAGCAGATAACGGGCGTTGACAACGTTTGCGCCCGTGCGGCCGTGCTGGCGTCGGGCGGCGAATTGGTGATCGAAAAGCATATATACAGCGGCGTGACGTTCGCCGTCGCCGCAAAACCCTTTACCCCGGATTGGAGCGTGTAAAATGAAGCGAAATCTCGTTTATGTCGTGGGCCTTGGCCCCGGCGACCCGCAGTTTTTGACCGCACAGGCGAAAACAGCGCTCGAAAACGCCGACGTACTATGCGGCTACACCGTCTACATCGATCTTATCCGCTCGTTTTATCCCGAAAAAGAGGTGCATGCAACGGGCATGACAAAGGAGATCGACCGTTGCCGCTGGGCGCTTGAGACCGCGCAAAGCGGCAAAACCGTGGCGCTTGTCTGTTCGGGAGATGCCGGCGTATACGGCATGGCGAGCCCGATTTTGGAACTTGCACCCAATTACCCGAGCGTCGAGATCGAGGTCATTCCGGGACTTACGGCGGCGCTCAGCGGCGGTGCGGTTTTAGGCGCACCGCTTGCGCATGACTTTTGCGTAATTTCCCTTTCTGACCGACTCACCCCATGGGAAATAATTGAAAAGCGCCTTGCCTGCGCCGCCATGGGCGATTTCTGCGTGGCAATCTACAACCCGTCCTCGAAAGGCCGGCCCGATTATTTACAGCGTGCCGTCCGCATTTTGCTCCAAAACGGCAAATCGGAGGAGACCGTCTGCGGCATCGTACGCAACATTGGCAGAGAGAGGCAGCAAAGTGAGATCATAACGCTCCGCGAACTTGAAAACAAGCAGGTCGATATGTTCACGACTGTATATATAGGCAACAAAACAACAAAAAATATCAAAAGCAAAATGGTAACGCCAAGGGGGTATCGCACAGTATGAAAGCTGTGGTGTTCAGCGGAACGACAGAGGGCAGACAGTTTTCAAAAATTTTGGCAAATCTCGGCGTAGAAGTTCTTGTCAGTGTTGCAACAGAGATCGGCGCAGAAGAACAAGACAAGAATGAAAATATTACAATTCATGTAGGCAGATGCACTGTCGCAGAGATGACGAAACTTTTGCACGGCGCGTCAATCTGTGTGGACGCAACGCACCCCTATGCAACAGAAGCCACGCGCACCATTTGTGAAGCGTGTGAAACGACAGGCGTTGAGTACCATCGATTGCTCCGTACCGAAAGCGAATTGCCGAAGAACAGTATCGTGTTTGAAACAGCAGCAGAAGCGGCAGAATATCTCGAAAATACTGCCGGGAATATCTTGCTCACGACCGGTGCAAAGGAGTTGCCCGCTTTTAAAAATCTAGATATAAAGCGGATTTTCCCGCGTGTATTGCCCACGCTCGACGGCATTCGCGCGTGCGAAGCCCTCGACATTCCGCACCGCAACATCATCGCTATGCAAGGCCCGTTTTCACTTGACCTCAACCGCGTGATCCTTGAACAATTCAACATTCAATGGCTCGTTACAAAAGACGGCGGCGCAGTAGGCGGCTTTATGGAAAAAGCAAAAGCCTGCGAATATTGCGGTGCACGCCTCATTGTACTGCGCCGCCCGCGGGAGAACGGAGAGACAGTTGGAAGTATCCTTGAAAGGTGTAGAGAATTGCTATGAAAATCACTTTAGTCGGCATAGGGGGCGGCACTTTCGACAGCGTAACAATGCAGGGAGCAGAAGCTTTGCATGAAGCTACACTCATCATCGGCGCAAAGCGTTTACTCGAAAACTTGCCGGATTTCTGTACGCAAAATCGTATCGCAATGTATAAAATCGGTGAGATTTTATCAGTGCTTGAAACAACAAAAGAACAAAACATCGTACTTATATACAGCGGTGATACCGGGTTTTATTCCGGCGCCTCTGCACTGTGCCGCGTGCTCGATGAACGCCACATCGAATACACCGTGATTCCGGGCGTTTCCAGCGTACAGTTGCTTTCTGCTGCCATCCACGAACCGTGGCAGAACTGGAATCTCGTCTCCGCGCACGGCTGTGCATGTGACCCTGTTGCTGCGTGCAGCATGGGCAAGCCCACATTTTTCTTAACGGGCGGTGAAGTAACTCCCGCAGCGATCTGCGCGAAACTCACCGAAACCGGGCTGGGAGACGTGCAGGCGGTTGTCGGTGAAAATCTCGGTACACCACAGCAAAAAATCAGTAAGAATGCAGTACGAAAAATATCTGAAAGTGTTTTTGCACCGCTATGTGTGCTTCTTGTAGAGTCGTGTGAAGTACCCATGCGGCGTGTGCCGGGTTTGCCGGACGAAGTCTTCATCCGCGGCAAAACGCCCATGACAAAGCAGGAGGTTCGCGCTGTGGCACTCGCAAAGCTTGCCGTTAAACCGACCGATATTCTCTGGGACATCGGCGCGGGGACCGGCAGTGTCAGCATAGAAATGGCGCTTGCTGCGCCGCTCGGATACGTGTATGCCGTGGAGTGTGACGCAGCCGCCTGTTCGCTGATAAAACAAAATCGAGACAAATTTCATGTACATAATTTGACACTTGTTGAGGGCAAAGCGCCGGAAAAATTAACGGGTCTTCCTGCACCGGATGCCGTGTTTATCGGCGGTAGTAAGGGCAATCTGCCTGAGATCATCGATGCTGTATTGACCGCAAACCCGAGTGCTCGCCTGTGTGTTTCCGCTATCGCGCTTGAAACGCTGCAAACGGCGCTTTCATCTTTTGCAACCCACGGCATGACTGCGCAAATCACACAAATTGCCATAAGCCGCAGCAGTTCAGTCGGTAATTTGCACCTGATGAAGGCGAATAATCCCGTTTTTTTGATTGTGAGGGAATGACATGCTGCAAATGCTCATCGCCGCGCCGAACTCCGGCAGCGGCAAAACGACCGTCACCATTGCGCTGCTTGCGGCGCTCAAAGCCCGCGGCCTCAACCCCTGTGCGTTTAAATCCGGGCCCGATTATATTGATCCCATGTTTCACCGCAGTGTGCTCGGCGTTGAAAGTCACAATCTTGATTTATTTTTCTCAAAGCCGAAAATAGTACAAAATTTATACAGCAAAAGCGCAGCCGATCACGGTGCTGCTATATGCGAAGGTGCTATGGGGTACTATGACGGTCTCGGCGGCACAAGCGACATCGCAAGTGCGTGGCATTTGGCCGATACGTTGAATCTACCCGTCCTGCTCGTCCTGCGTCCGAAGGGTGCAAGCTTAACCCTTGCAGCGCAGGTGCGCGGCTTAATGTCCTTCCGCACACCGCACCATATCGCGGGAATTTTGCTCAATGATTGTACGCAAGGATTGTGCGCTCTGCTGAAGCCGATGCTCGAAAAAGAGACCGGTCTGCCCGTGGTCGGCTGCCTGCCGCCGCTGCCCGAGGCCGCGATAGAAAGCCGCCACCTCGGTCTGAAAACCGCCGCCGAGATCGACGATCTGCAGCGCAAGATACAGCTCTTATCCGATGCCGCGCAGCAAACCATCGACTGGTCGCTGCTGCACACCCTGTTTGACCGCCCCGCGCCCGCCGCTGTGCCGTGCACGGTGCCCCCGCCGCGGGTGCGCCTTGCCGTGGCAAGAGACGCCGCGTTCTGCTTTACCTACGCCGAAACGCTGGAGGCACTGCGGGAAAACGGCGCGGAGCTGTGTTTTTTCAGCCCGCTGGCCGACACGGCTCTGCCGGATAACATCGGCGGGCTTTACCTGCCGGGCGGCTACCCCGAGCTGTACGCCGCCCGTCTGGCCGCGAACGTCCCCCTGCGCGCCGCCGTAAAAAGCGCCGTGCAGGGCGGCCTGCCCACCGTGGCTGAGTGCGGCGGCTTTTTGTACCTGGGCCGGACATTACAGGACGCCGACGGCACGCCCCACCCGATGGCGGGCGTGCTGCCCGGGCAGGGCTTCAAGGTCGGGCGGCTTGTGCGGTTCGGTTACGCCCGCCTGACCGCCCGCACCGACAGTATGCTGTTCCGCGCGGGGGAGACCCTGCCCGTCCACGAGTTCCACCACTGGGACTCCACCGAAAACGGCGCTGCGTTCACCGCTGCCAAGGCAAACGGGCGGCAGTGGGCGTGCGGCTTCGCCAATGCACGTCTCTACGCGGGTTTTCCGCATCTCTACTGGGCAGGTACGCCGCTGCCGAAGCGCTTTGCGGCTGCAGCCGAACATTATATAAAGGAAACATCATGACCGAAAACGAACTGAAAAACCTGCTTGCAGCCGTTACCCCGCCGGACGAGGCCGCCCGCGCCGCAGCCCACGCCCACTGGGCTGCGCTGGCAAAGCCTTTGGGCGGACTGGGGCGGCTGGAAGCCATGGTCGAGGACGCCGCCGCGCTGACCGGCGACCCCGTGCCGGATGTCAGCCGCCGCGCGGTGCTGGTGCTCTGCGCGGACAACGGCGTTGTGGCGCAGGGCGTCAGCCAGACCGATGCCTCCGTGACCCGCGCCGTGCTCGAAAACCTGACCGCCCGCCGCACCAGCGTCTGCCGCATGGCCGCTGCAGCCCACTGCGACGTTGTGCCCGTCGATATGGGCATTGCGGGCGCACCCGTGCCAGGCGCGGCGGACTGCCGCATTGCTGCGGGCACGGCTGACTTTACCACCGGCCCGGCTATGACCCGCGCACAGGCCGTGCAGGCCATCGCCGCGGGCATTGCGCTGGTGCGCGCGCAGAAGCAAAACGGCGCACGGCTGCTGGCGACGGGGGAGATGGGCATCGGCAATACAACGACGTCCAGCGCCGTGGCCAGCGTGCTGCTGGGCCGCCCTGTGGCCGAGATGACCGGGCGCGGCGCGGGACTTTCCGACGCAGGACTGCACCGCAAAATAGATGCGATAGAACGCGGCATTGCCCGCAACCACCCCGACGCCGCGGACCCGCTGGGGGTGCTGGCGGCGCTGGGCGGCTTTGATATTGCCGGGCTGTGCGGCGTGTTTCTGGGCGGTGCGCTCGAAAGGCTGCCCATCGTGATGGACGGATTCATCAGCGGCGTGGCGGCGCTGTGCGCGGTGCGGCTCTGCCCCGCGGCGGAAAAGGCCGTTTTCGCCAGCCATGTGTCCAGCGAGCCAGCCGCACATATTGTGCTGGACGCGCTGTGCAAAAAACCGCTTATCAGCGCAGAGCTGCATCTGGGCGAGGGCACGGGCGCGGTGGCCAGCCTGCCGCTGTGGGATATGGCGCTGGCCGTCTACAACGGCTGCTACTCATTTGCGGAGGGCGGCATTACGCCGTACACCCCGCAGTGCTGACGCTGGTCATCGGCGGCGCGGCCAGCGGCAAAAGCGCTTATGCGGAGTCGCTCTGCCTGCGTGCACCGCTGCCGCGCACCTATCTGGCGACGATGCAGGTCTGGGACGCCGAGTGCGCCGCCCGCGTGGCGAAGCACCGCGCCATGCGGGCCGAAAAGCAGTTCACCACGGTAGAGTGCCCGCTGCACCTGGACCGCGTGGCCCTGCCCCGGCGCGGCACCGTGCTGCTGGAGGACCTGGGCAACCTGGTCGCCAATGAGCTGTATGACCCCGACGGTGCAGGGACGGAAACCGCGGCGGCGATCCTGCGGGGCATTGACAAGGTGCTGCTGCAATGTGATAATCTGATTGTGGTTTCCAATGAGGTGTTCAGCGGTGGGGCAGACTATGCGGGCGATACGGACCGCTATCTGCGCGCGCTGGCCGCCGTCAACAACGCTGCGGCGGCGCGGGCAGACCGCGTGGTGCGCGTTGTCTGCGGCATCCCCGTCTATTACAAAGGAAGTGAAGGTCCGTG
>OLOH01002017.1_pt1 | contig 10571 bp, 8 predicted proteins | sample 1673221 | NCBI WGS metagenome assembly OLOH01 (sample SAMEA3136767, study PRJEB25190) | human gut metagenome
AAAGCTGTTAGCTCTCTACCGTGATGCCCTGCTCCTCGAAGTACTTGGCAGCGCCCGGATGATAGGGCACGCCCTTGAGGGAAGCCGCCTCCTCGAGGCTCAGCTCCTCGTACTTCGCATGGGCGTCACTGTTGTTCTCCTTGCCGTCGAACAGCGACTTGGTGAAGCCGTAGATGGCGTCGTCGGAGATGTAGTTGCTCGCGAGCACGACAGCGCCGACGGAGACGGTGGTGGTGTCGGACTCGAGGCCGTACACGTCGGCCGGGATGGTGGCCTTGGCGTAGTACGGGGAGGACTCGATCAGCTTGTCCACATGCTCGTCGTCCATGGAGACCAGGTAGGCGGTCTTGGTGGTGGACAGGTCGGTGATGGCGGTGGTGGGGGCGCCGGCGACGATGAAGGCGGCGTCGATCTGGCCGTTCTTCAGGGCGTCGGCGCTGTCGCTGAAGGACTGGTAGGTGGGCTTGATGTCGTCCTCGGTCAGCCCGTAAGCGCCCAGGACGTCAATGGCGTTGAAGTACACGCCGGAACCGGGAGCGCCGATGGACACGGACTTGCCGGCCAGGTCAGCCACGGTCTTGATGCTGGCGTTGGTGGTGACGATCTGCACCTGCTCCATGTACAGGGCGGCCACGGTGGAGAAGCCCTCGACCTTGCTCTCGAACAGGTTGGTGCCGTTGTAGGCGTAGGCCATCACGTCGGACTGGCAGAACGCGAAGTCAGCGGTGCCGTCCACCAGCTCCTGCACGTTGGCCTGAGAGCCGTTGCCCACCAGACCCACGACGTTGATGCCGGCGTTGTTGGTGGCGTGCTGGGCGATGACGGAGCCGAAGGCGTAGTAGGTGCCGGACTCGCCGCCGGTGACGAAGCGCAGGTTGCGGGAGTCGGTGTTGCCGGCGCCGTCCTTGACGGCGGCGACCTCAAAGCCCTTCTCGGCGAAGTACTTGGCAGCGCCGGGGTGATAGGGCACGGAGGTGATGGAAGCGCCGTACTCCAGACTCAGCTCGCCGTACTTGGCGTGGCTGGTGGTCAGGGACGCGGCGTTGTCGAAGATGTCCGCCACGAACTTGTACACGTCGTCGCTGGACACGTCGTCGCGAGCCAGGATCACCGCGCCCACGGCCACGGTGGTGGTGTCGGTATGCTCAGCGGTCACATCGCCGCTGTCGTCCTTCTTGTCGCCGCAGGCGACCAGACTCAGCGCCATGACCAGCGCCAGAACCAGTGCAAAAAACTTTTTCATGTTCTTTCTCCTTATTGATAGATAAATTGTTTTCCTCTTCCTGAAAAACAGCTTTTTCCGCCGGCCGGTCGGGCGCGGCGGTGTTCAACGGTGCCATTATATCGCAGGCGTAAACTTTTTGCAATATCTAAATGCGGAAAATTTCATTTTCCTGCGGAACGATTTTCCCGTCCGTGCGGACATTCCGCTTTTCTTAGTCGGCATTTCTTTCGGCAAATCCGTAATTTTGTCTGTATCATGGTACTTTTTAGCGGTGGTCTATTCATAATGCTAAATTGTTTTATGCAGGAACGCCCCGCAAGAAGTGCATTTTCTGCTGGGCAATCCTGCAAAATAACAGAGGCGGGGCAAAGCCCCGCCTCTCAGCTTTCTGTCACATTCAACAGCTGCGCCGCAGCAGTTCGCATACCAGTTCATAGGTGCGCTCCGTGGAGGGCACGCTTAGCCGCTCCCGCACGGAGTGTACATCGTGCAGCTCCGGCCCCATGGACACCGCGTCCAGACCGGGGATCTTCTCCATCAGCAATCCGCACTCCAGACCGCCGTGGGTGGCCTCCACCACGCCGTCCTTACCGGTAAGATCCTTATACGCCGCCAGCAGCGTATCCCGGAACTGCGACTCCCTCTTGTACTGCCAGCCGGGGTACACGCCCCGCTCTGCCACAGTGCCGCCCGCCAGCGCCGCCACAGCCCGCACGCGCTGCGCCAGCATCAGCTTCCGGGACGCGATGGACGACCGGATGGAGAACGCGATGTGCAGTCCGTCGCCGTCCAGCTTCACCACGCCCATATTCAGGGATGTCTGCACCAGACCGGGGAAATCCGTGTCCATAGCCTCCACGCCCTGCGGCATGGCCGTCAGCGCCTGCACCAGCGTCACGGTGCGCTCTGCGGGCACGGCTTTTGCCGTCTCCGCTGCCGCGCAGGTCAGCGTCACATCGGGGTCGGTGACGGCGTACTCGTTCTTCAGCACCCCCTCAAGCTCCCGGATAAACGCTTCGAACGCCCGGCCGCTGCCCTTGGGCAGCGCCACGACCGCGTCGCAGCGGGAGCAGATCACGTTGTCGAACTGCCCGCCGGAGAAGGCCGCCAGCCGCAGGCCGGGGAACTTCTCCAGCGCTGTGGCCAGTACCCGTCCCATGAGGCGGTTGCCGCTGCCGCGTCCCAGATGGATGTCCGCACCGGAGTGACCGCCCCGCAAGCCGGCCACGGTGATGCCGAAGCCCTCCGTGCCCGCCGCGTCGGTCAGCGCCGCGGGCAGCAGGCAGTCGGAGCGCATGCCGCCTGCGCAGGACACGGTGAACACGCCCTCCAGCTCGGAGTCCAAATTCAGCAGCTTTTTGCCCTTCAGGTCAGAGCAGTCCAGCGCAAAGGCGCCGTCCATGCCCACCTCCTCGTCCACGGTGAACACCGCCTCGATGGGCGGATGCACCAGCGTATCGTCCGACAGGATCGCCAGGATCATGGCCACGGCAATGCAGTTGTCGCCGCCCAGCGACGTCTTGTCCGCCCAGATCCACTCACCGTCGGTCATCAGGTCAAGTCCCTCGTGGGTCATGTCCTTGGTGCAGTCGTCGGTCTTGGCGCACACCATGTCGATGTGTCCCTGCAGGATGATCGGCTCGGCGCTCTCGCAGCCGGGGGACGCCGGCTTCCAGATCACCACGTTGTTGCACGGCTCCTGCCGGTACTTCAGTCCCAGTTCCTTGGCAAAGTCCACGCACAGATCGCTGATGATCTTCGTGTTGCCGCTGCCGTGGGGCACCGAGCACAGCTTTTCAAAATATGCGAACACCTTTTCTGGCTTCAAGCCTTTCAAAACAGCCATTTTGATACTCCTTTCCCATGCGGCCGCGGTCTACGCGCCGCCCATTCAGTATAGCATATCCGCCTGCCGAGCGCAAGCAAGTCCCTATGCGCCCACAGCCCATGCTTTCGCATGGGCTGTGTATGCAGCACACATTATCAGAAGTCGCCCAGGCCCATATCGTCCTCGGTGTTGGGCGCTTCCTCGTCGTCCTCCTCGGTGGGAGGCGCGGGGATGAATTCCTCCAGATAGGCCTCCTCCGGCAGACCAGCCATATACGCCGGCAGGTTGATGATGATGCCGTCGATGTTATGGGGCAGTGTCATTTGGTACGTTTCCGTTGTCTCGCTGCCGCCCTTCTGCTGCATGACCTCCACGGTCAGCTCCAGCTTGTCGCCGATGACGGTGGTCAAGCAGCGCTCCTTTTCGTACAGCTTGGAGATCTGCTCGCCGTTCACATACACAGTGATCTTATAGGGTGCCTCCACAGACTGGCCGCCCTTGTCCACTGCGCGGTTGTCGAAATAGACGGTGTGGCCGCGTCCGATGCGCAGCATCAGCACGGCGACGAGCACCAGCACCAGAACGAAGGCGATACGGATGATCCACGAGCGTTTCGTCGTTTTCATGCGGTTCTCCCCTCCTCCTCGGCCTTCTGCTCAATGGCCAGCTGCTGACCCAGCGTGCGGTTCTCCTTGCGCTTCTTGGCCTCGTACATGACCAGTGCCACGGTGATAACGGCGTAGGACACGAACACGCGGAAGTACTCGCCGATCATGGAGTCGCCGGTGATCTTGGTTCCGGCGGCCGGCGCCACGATGAACATGGTATGGAACAGGAGCACACCCAGGAACACGTTGCCGATGGACGCCTTTTCCACGGAGGCGCCGCCCACCAGCAGCGCGGCGATGCAGAACATGCCGACGTTGGTATGCGCCGTATAGGTGGGGAAGTTGCCCATGTTCTGCAGATAGATGATCATGCCGAAGCCCGCGAACACGGTGGACATGACGATGGAGATCAGGCGGGTGCGGTCCACGTTGATACCGGCGTCCCGCGCCACGTTCATATCCTGGCCCACCGCGCGCATATCCTGTCCCAGCTTCGTGCGGCGGAACCACACGATGAACAGGCAGGCCAATGCGATGATGATCAGTGTCAGCACGGGGATCTTCACGCCGCCCACATAGACGGCCAGCGCGTTATCCACGCTCTGCCGCATCTGCAGAAGGCTGACTGTGTTGCGGATACCAAAGCCGCGGGGCAGCTTCAGTGTGTTGTGGAGGATGGGGATGATGGGCCCCATCATATACAGCACCACCAGCTGGTACACACCGGTCATGCAGTAGGCGATAAAGTAGCTGGTGACCATCTCGCGGCCCTTGGCGCGGTTCAGGATGCTGCCGCACATAAGACCCAGCAGAATGGACAGGGGGATGGACAGGATGGCCGCCAGCACCAGACCGGGGATACCCCAGATCTGCCAGTCCGCCACCAGGATCAGCGCGATCTCGCCGGCCATAGCGCCCAGCGTCATGGCAAAGTTCAGACCCATACCGGCCATAATGGGGATCAGCAGGCTCAGGATCAAAAAGGCGTTGCGCCCCAGACGGGTCATAGCCTCGTTGAGTATGTAGCTCACCGGCAGGCCGGACACGGGAATGAGCACGGCGCAGATGATGATAAACAGGACGGGCACTGAGTTTTTGCCCAGGAATTGCTTTACGTCGAATCTCTTACCCTTCATGTCAGCGCCCCCTTTCCGTCTTTCTGGTCAGGGCATAGAGGATCATGCCGTTGGATACCACGATACGGATGACCTCGCTCATATCCATCTGGAAGGCGGCGCTCATCACGGTGGGGGTCATGGTCACCACGCCCTGATACAGGATCGTACCGATAATCACATTGCCGATGGATGCCTTATTCACCGACGCGCCGCCGATAAGGATGGCGGCCACGGCGGGCATGGCCATCCAGAAGGGGCCGTTGTACAGCTGTATGAAGCCGAAGCCCTGCTCATACACCAGAATACCCACAGCACCCAGCCAGGTGGACATGATCACGGAGATAAGCCGCATCTTGTCCACGTTGATGCCCGCTGCGCGGGCAAAGGCGGGGTTGGAGCCCACAGCGGTCATGGCGGTGCCGGTCTTGGTGTGCAGGAACGCCCACATCAGCACGGCCATCAGCACGAAGAACAGCAGCGTACCGGTGGGGATCACCAGATTGATGCCGATGCTGTTCAGGTCGATGGTCAGAATGTTGGCCAGCGCCTTGTCGTAATAGCCCTCCAGCGAGATGACGGTACGCAGACCGCTGGCGGAGAAGCCCCACACCATGGTAGGGTGCTTGTACGGCAGCAGCAGCCACATCATGCACATGAAGGACACGGACGAGAAGCCCACATAGGTGGCGATCATCATCTCGCCGCCCTTGATCTTGTTCAGCAGCCAGCCGTAGCCGCCGCCGAACAGCAGGGCAAAGGGCGTGGCGATGAGGATGGCCATCAGGAAGCTGGCAAACCCCGCATAGCCCAGCTCGATGGACAGCGTGGCACCCAGCAGTCCGGACACGATACCCAGCGGCAGGCCGAAGTTCAGGCCGCAGCCGGAGTGTACCATGGGCACCATGGCCAGCACCATCACGGCGTTCCAGCTGAAACGGGTGATGATATTGGTGATCTGTGTGGGGAAATCCAGCCCCACGCAGGGCGCGGCGATGAGCAGCAGCAGCAGGAAGCACGCGATGATCAGACGCGGCAGGCCGAAGCTGTCCAGCAGCTCTCGGAATTTTGACTTGTTTCCAAGTGTGGTCGTATTGCCCATTTCTTCCTCCTTACTTCACCTGACTGACCATGAGCATACCGAACTCCTCGGAGGAATGGTCAGCAGGCAGGATACCGGCGACCCTGCCGCCGGAGACGATGGCGATGCGGTCGCAGATCTGGCGCAGCTCCTCCAGCTCGGAGGAGATCATCACCACCGTGACGCCGGATTCGCGGTTAAATTTCTTCAGCGCCTCCAGCACCAGCGCCTTGGCGCCCACGTCGATACCGCGGGTAGGCTCGGACACGAAGAGGAAGCGGGGCTCCAGCGCGAACGCCTTGGCCAGACACACCTTCTGCTGGTTGCCGCCGGACAGCTCTCTGGCCTTCTGACCGGAGCCGGTACACTTGATCTGCAATTCATCGATATACCGGTTCGTCACCGTGTGGATGGCCTTTTCGTCGCGCCATGTGAAGAAACCCATTCTCTTCAGGAACTTGTTCTGCACCTGCATGGCGGGGAACGCCACGTTCCACTCCAGTGACTCATCCAGCAGCAGACCCACGCCGCGCCGATCCTCGGACACAAAGGCCAGCTGGGAGTCCAGGCACTTCCGGGGGCTGTTCAGCGCGATAGGCTTGCCGTCGAACTCCACGGTGCCGCCCGCCTCGTACAGGCCCATCACACCGTTGGGAATACCCAGCTTGCCCTGGCCGGCCAGACCAGATCCGTCTGGCCGTTGCCGTCAATACCGGCGATGCCCAGGATCTCGCCCTCCTTCACGTCCAGATCCACGTTGCGGACGATCTCGCCGGGCATATCCACCCACAGCTTGCGGATGGACAGAATGGTGCGGGCATCGGAGTGGTCGCGGATGTCGTGGGCAGCGCCGCCGGCAGCCACCTCGCGCCCCACCATGTAGTGGGTGATGTCGCGGACATCCGTCTCGCGGGCGGCCACGTCCTTGACCACATAACCGTCCCGCATGATGACCACCTTATCGCACACCGACAGGATCTCCTGCAGACGGTGGGTGATGAAGATCACGGCGATGCCCCGGGAGGCCATGCCGCGGATGGAGTCCAGCAGAGCCTGTGCCTCCTGCTCGGTGAGCACGGCGGTGGGCTCATCCAGGATCAGCAGCTTCAGGTTCTCCTTGCTCAGCTCGCGGGCGATCTCCGTAAACTGCTTGTGCCCCACGGGCATGCTGCTGATGACCATCTTCTGGTCGATAGCCACGCCCATCTTCTCAATGGCTTTTGCGGCGCGGTTATCCATTTCCTTATAGTCGAGAGTGTCCAGACGCGGGCCGAACACTTCTGAAATGACGCTTTTTTTCTTGGGCTCGCGGTTGAGGAGGATGTTCTCCGTGGCAGTAAAGCCGGGGATCAGCGAGAACTCCTGATGCACCATGCCGATGCCGGCCTTCAGCGCATCAAAGGGGGTGTTGAACTGCACTTTTTCTCCGTCGATCAGGACATCCCCCTCGTAGCCGCCCGTCTCACGGATCACGTCCATGCCAAACAGTATTTTCATCAAGGTGCTCTTTCCGGCGCCGTTTTCGCCCACCAGACCCAGTACCTCGCCCTCTTTCAAGGTGAAGTTGATGTCCGTGAGCACCTGATTGCCGAAAAAGCCCTTTTTGATATTCCGCATCTCAAGCAGCGGAGCATTGTTCTTTTCCATATTCATCCCTACCTATAGCAGCGGGGAGGGAGGATGCCCTCCCTCCCCGCTTTAATGGTTGCTTCAAAAGCCTGTCGTCAGCTGACGGTGAAGTACTTCTCCGGGATCTCCACGTCGGCGTTGCCCATGAAGTGGCCGGGATCACCCATGATATAGGTATCCTGATAGATCAGGAACACGTTTTCAGACTTCGCGCCGGTGGTGGCGTTGGTGTAGCTGGCGCCGTTCCAGGCCGCCTTGGGAGAGTAGACCTGCAGAGCGGCAGCCACATCGTCCATGTCCTTCAGCTCGCTCTTGCCGTCCAGCACGTTCTTGGCGTGCAGAGCAAGACCGGCGGACAGGGTGTAGCCGTAGGAGTAAGCCCAGGTACCGAAGTGATCGGCGCCGCCCTTCTCAACGATGGCGGACTCGACCTTGGTCAGGATCTTCTCGAAATCACCGGCTTCCTCGGTCAGATCAATACCCAGCGCGCCGGGATAGCCCATCAGGGGGGAGGGCAGGTCGGCCTCGATGAAGTAGCCGCCGCACTCCAGCAGGCGCTTCAGCAGAGGCTCGGTGTGCGCATCGTTGGTGCAGAAGTAAGCAGCCTTCTGGCCGTACTTCTCGACCCATGCGGGCACCTGCTCCAGAATGTAGGCCTGAGCGCCGGAAACGCCCACGTCAGAGGTGGGATCGGGAGCCGTCTCCAGGACGAACTTCATGCCGAACTCCTCGCAGGCGGCCTTCATGATGGCCACGCGGCGGCTCATGGTCTCATAGGACATGTGGCGGGGGAAGGAGATATGTACGAAGGTGTCGCAGCCCAGCTCGTGCGCGGTGCGGATGATCAGATAGCCGCGGGAGACGAAGTCATTGTTGGTGACCAGGTCGGCAGCGGAGCTGATCTCGGGCAGATCCTCGTGAGCCTCACCTGCGATGCAGATGATGTCGGGGCGAGTCTCTTTGATCTTGCGGAAAGCCTCGGTGGTGCCGGGGACAGCCTGGTTGACAATGATGGCCTTCATCAGGGGGTCGGCGGACAGGTTCACGATGGACTGGATGGTGGTCTCAGTCTCCTCGGTGAAGTTGTCGGGATAGATGGCCAGCTGGACCATATCCACGCCATACTCCTTCTGGAAGGCCTCGGCGCCGCGGCGATCATCCTCGGACTGAGAGACGGAGCCGGTCACGATGCCGATCTTGTAGGGCACGGTGTCGGTGTTGTCATCGGTCTCGCCCTTCTTTTCGCCGCAGGCGACCAGGGAGAACGCCATGATGAGAGCCAGCAGCAGAGAAACTACTTTTTTCATGTTTACCTCCTAATTCCTTTACCATAGTTTGTTGTTTCCTCCGCCAGAAGGAAACAGCGAACAGGGCGCGCCCCATTCACTTCTATGCATTCGGGTGCTGCGCACCCATTTGATTTTACCAGATAAGTTCACACTCTGTCAACATATTTGTGTCTCTGAATAGTGTTCAATAGCGCATCTCCTTGTTTTTCATCCACACACTTTCCCCCATTTTTTGGCGCATTTGCATCATTTTCATGTGTTTTTCATGCGGTTTTCTGTCAGAAGCCTGCTGTTTTGCTATAATAAACTTTTCTTTTGGCGAAATCTGTTTTTTGTCTGACTGCAGCAAAAGAGACAGGCTTCCGCCTGTCTCTCTCGCTTACCTTATGACTTATGGCACTCGTCAGATCTTCTGCTTCTCATCCACGATCTGGCGCAGCTTGGCAGAGAAATCCTCCAGCGTCATGGCGCCCAGGTCCTCGCCCTTGCGGGTACGGACGGAGACGGTGCCGTTCTCCATGTCGCGGTCGCCAACCACCAGCATGAAGGGGATCTTCTCCAGGGTAGCCTCGCGGATCTTCTTGCCGATCTTCTCGTTGCGGCTGTCCACCTCCACGCGGAAGCCCTGCTTGCGCAGCTCCGCGGCCTGCTGCACGCAGTAGTCGGCAGCGCGGTCAGTAATAGGCAGGAAGCGTACCTGCTCGGGCATCATCCAGGTGGGCAGCGCGCCGGCGTACTCCTCGATCAGGTAGGCCAGCGTCCGCTCATAGCAGCCCAGAGACGTGCGGTGGATGATATAGGGCAGGGCCTTGTTGCCGTTCTCATCGATATAGTACATGCCGAAGCGCTCCGCCAGCAGCATATCGATCTGGATGGTAACAAGGGTATCCTCCTTGCCGTACACATTCTTGTACTGGATGTCCAGCTTGGGGCCGTAGAACGCGGCCTCGTCAATGCCCACGGTGTAGTCCACGTTCAGATCCTTCAGGATGCGCTCCATGGCGGCCTGGGCGTGGTCCCACTGCTCCGCCGTGCCCTCGTACTTGTTGTTGGGGTTGGCGGGGTCCCACTGGGAGAAGCGGAACGTGCACTTTTCCAACAGGCCCACGGTGCCCAGGCAGTACTTGGCCAGATCCAGGCACTGCTTGAACTCCTCCTCCAGCTGGTCGGGGCGCAGCACCAGATGTCCCTCGGAGATGGTGAACTGGCGGACGCGGATCAGGCCGTGCATCTCACCGGAGTCCTCGTTGCGGAACAGGGTGGATGTCTCGCCCAGACGCATGGGCAGGTCGCGGTAGCTGCGGCCGCGGTTCAGGAATACCTGATACTGGAACGGGCAGGTCATGGGACGCAGGGCAAAGCACTCCTTCGTCTCATCCGCGGGATCGCCCATGACGAACATGCCGTCCAGATAGTGATCCCAGTGACCGGAGATCTTGTACAGCTCACGCTTGGCCATCAGGGGCGTCTTGGTCAGCAGATAGCCACGCTGCTGCTCGGTGTCCTCCACCCAGCGCTGCAGCAGCTGGATAACGCGGGCACCCTTGGGCAGCAGGATGGGCAAGCCCTGGCCAATGCAGTCCACAGTGGTGAAATATTCCAGCTCGCGTCCCAGCTTATTGTGGTCGCGCTTCACGGCCTCCTCCCGCTCCTTCAGATAGGCATCCAGCTCGTCCTTGCTGGGGAAGGCCACGCCGTAGATACGCTGCAGGGTCTGGCGGTTGGAGTCGCCGCGCCAGTAAGCGGCGTTGCAGGCGGTAAGCTTGATGCCGTTGCCCTTGATGCGGCCGGTGGAG
>OLOH01002018.1_pt1 | contig 10569 bp, 13 predicted proteins | sample 1673221 | NCBI WGS metagenome assembly OLOH01 (sample SAMEA3136767, study PRJEB25190) | human gut metagenome
GCCAGGTGCCCCTCGATGGACGGGAAACGCTTGATTTCCGGTCCTTTTTCTCTTTCGGCAACTTCCGCAAGCGGCGCTGTCGCTGCCGAAGCATAATAGGACCATATCGCCGAACGGAGATGGAACTGCGCCTAAAAGATCTGTGAACCTAAAAACTTGCAAGCAAATAGCCAAGTGATTCGGGTGGGGGGAAGCCTGATGATAAAAGATTTGCGGGAAAAGGTAAAAATGTATATGCAATTGTATGTGTTTGTGGATATTGTAAAAAAGGATAGCCCCCTCTCTGCGAAAGTAGCAGAGAGAGTCTATCCTTAATGCGGAGTTTTTTTGTGGCGGGCCATTGCAGTCAGCGCTGCTTCAGCCGCTTGACGTTTTGTTAGCCGGCTGGAAATGGCGCCTGCCGTTCCCGTACTATTTTTCCTTCACCAGATGACAGGCCACCACGCGGCCGTCCGCCATCTGCCTGAGCTGCGGCTTCTCGCGCCGGCAGATTTCCTGCTCGCAGAAGCAGCGCCCGGCAAACGGGCAACAGGGCTTGGGTTCCACAGGAGACGGTGGCTCGCCCTCGATGCGGATGGGCTCGCGCTTTTCATCCAGATCAATGGACGCGCAGTTGGAGATGAGCGCCTGGGTATAGGGATGCAGGGGATGATGAATGATGGTATCCGTCTCGCCCATCTCCACAATGTTGCCCAAGATACATCACCGCCACCCGCGCCGATACGTAGCGGATGATGGAAATGTCGTGGCTGATGAACAGGATGCTGGTATTGTGGTTTTCCACCAGCTTCAGCAGCATGTTGATGATGTCAGCACGCACGGACACATCCAGCATGGATACCGGCTCGTCCACCACCAGAAACTTGGGTTTGAGCAGCATGCTGCGCAGGATGGAAATGCGCTGAAGCTGTCCGCCAGACAGCTCGTGCGGATATCGCTCCAGAAAGGACTCGGCAGGGATCAATCCGCCCTCATTGAGGGCGTCCACGCAGATCTTTCTGCGCTCCTCATCCGTTTCACCGATGTGATGCAGCTTGAGCGGCCGCTCCATAATGGCCCCGATGGTATCGTTGGGCGTAAAGGTGTCAAACGGGTTTTGGAATACCGATTGCACCAGGCAATGGAACTGCTCCGGGTTGCAGTCCAACAGCTTTTTGGTGGACACGCCGTAGAATTCGATCTCGCCGCTGGTGGGTTCCTCCAAACGAATCAACAGCCGGCCCAGCGTGGACTTTCCGCATCCGCTTTCGCCAATAATGCCAAAGATCTCTTTTTCATTAAGCGTAAAGCTAACACCGTCCACTGCATGTACCTTGCGGGGCGCGTGAAAGCTCAGCAGCTTATTGTTCTTTTGGGGATAGAGCTTTTTCAGTTCCCGAACCTCCAGCATGGGCTTTTCTCTGTTGAAAAGCTCGCTGAAATCCCGTTTCTTTGCCATGGCTATTTCGCCTCCCTTTCCGCGCAGCGATGGCAGGCGGCAAAGTGCCCCGGCGCATACTCGGCAATGTTTGGCCGCTCACTGAGGCAGCGGTCGCTGGCATAGGGGCAGCGCGGCGCAAACACGCACCCCTGCGGCGGGTTGGTCAAATCGGGCAAGGTTCCAGGAATACCGCGCAGAGCCCGCTTTTCACCGTAGAGCGAAGGGAAAGAGCGAATCAGTCCCTCCGTATAGGGGTGCAAACACGTCCGCACCACCTGATCAACCGTGCCAAATTCCATCATCTGACCAGCGTAGAGCACCATGATCTTGCTGCAGGAGCTTGTTACCACCGACAGGTCGTGGGTAATCATGATAACAGAGGTTCCTTTTTCCTTCGTCAGCTTTTTCAAAAGCTCCAGAATCTGTGCCTGTACGGTCACATCCAGTGCGGTTGTCGGCTCATCTGCGATAATCAGCTTCGGGTCACACGCCAGAGCCGTCGCAATGATGATTCTCTGCCTCATACCGCCGGAAAATTCGAACGGATACTGATCGAGCCGTTTTTCCGGACTTGGAATTCCAACCTGCCGCATCAGCTCAATGGCTTTCGCTTCCGCCTCTTTTTTGGAGCAATTCTGATGCTTTCGAATTCCCTCTGTCATCTGAATTCCGATTTTCAGGATCGGATTCAGAAATGTCATCGGATCCTGGAAAATCATGCCGATGCGGTTTCCGCGGATCTGCTGCATTTTCTTTTCATAAGCCCGTTTTTCTTTCCGATCCTTCGTGTGCGGCGGAGAAATGTTTTCTCCGTCGAAAAGGATCTCTCCTTCTTCCACTCTGCCGTTCGATGCCAGAAGCCCCATCAGGGTCAGCATGCCGACACTTTTTCCGGAACCGGACTCGCCGACAATACCAAGTACCTCGCCCTCTTCCAGATGGTAGGAAACATCGCGGACTGCGCTGACGGTTCCCTGCTGCGTTTCAAATTTTGTTGTGAGATGGCTGATTTCGAGTAAACTCATACGCTTCGCCCCCTGGTTTTCTTTGGATTAAAGGCATCGCCGATTCCCTCGCCGAGGAAGTTCAGGGAGAAAATGGTGATACAGATGCAGATGGTCGGCAAAAGCAGCTGTCCCGGGTGCATGGTAAGCACCTGACGGGCATCCTGTGCCATGGAACCCCAGCTTGCCATCGGAGCGGAAATGCCGATTCCGATGAAGCTTAAGAAGGCTTCGGTAAAAATGGCATTCGGAACAAGGAAGGTAATCTGTACAATGATCGGTCCGATGGCATTGATCAAAAGGTGACGGAAGAGAATTCTCGCATCACTTGCTCCGATGACGAGTGCTGCCATGGAAAACTCCTGCTCCTTTAAGGCGATCAGCTGGCCTCTTACCTGACGAGCCATGCCGATCCAGCCCGGAATGCAGATACCGCAATAGAGAGAAGTCCGATGCTTAGCGTGTACGGAAATCCTCTTGCGATCAGTGTATTAACAGAAACGTTCTTTTTATAGGAAATGCCGAGATCTCCGTGCATCAGATTTTCCATGTAAAGAATATACTGTTTCCACATGGGTTCATCCAGTCCGTAGGTCGATTCGAGCTGTTCAATCGCGCTCCGGGAAAGATTATCCGCCTCGAACGGGCTGCCCGGCATAATCCGAATCAGGAAAAAGGTAATGGTGATCAGTGCCCAGATTGTCACCACTCCGATGAATAAACGTTTTATGATGTATCTTACCATGCAGCATTCCTCCCGTTCCGGCTTTTTTAGCTCAGAAGAGGCAGCCGAACGATCTGTTCTGGCTGCCTCTTTGCACCTTTTTACTGTCTTTTGTTTTTATAATGCTTCCTCGCCGCGCTGGCCGGTACGAACCCGGATGACATCTGCCACTTTCTCGACAAAAATCTTTCCGTCTCCGATATTTCCGGTACACAGCTTCTTTTCCAGAAAGCCTTTTAATACTTCAATTGTCTTATCGTCACCGACGGTCTCGAATTTGCATTTCATCAGTACATTCGGTCCGCTCATGGTTCCACGGTACATCACCCGGTAACCCTTCTGGTTTCCATATCCGGTGATATCCGTTTCCATCACGCCGTAAACGGCACACGATTCCATGATGTCGATGACATCCTCCCGGTTCGCGGGTTTGACAATAACTGTCAGCTTTTTCATATCCGCACCACCTTTTTATTGATCCTTTTTCATCGATTCTTTTTATTTGTCATTGTGGAAGTGGAAGTTTGCATAAGCGCTGCATCCGTGCTCGTGCATATCCAGTCCGTCGATCTCTTCTTTCTCGGTTACGCGAAGTCCGATGGTCTTTTTCAGGACGAAGAACAGGATGAACGCCAGGATCAGGGTATATGCCGCAACTGCTACAAAACCGATCAGCTGGGTGATAAAGCTGCATCCCTCACCAAAAATACCGGTGAATAAGGTTCCGAGTGCTCCACAGACACCGTGTACACTGATTGCACCAACCGGGTCATCGATTTTTACGACTTTATCAAAGAATTCAACTGCGAATACAACGACAACACCTGCAACTGCTCCAATGAACAGTGCCTCGTAATCATTGACTACATCACAGCTTGCTGTAATAGCTACCAGTCCGGCCAGTGCGCCGTTCATTGTCATACTGATATCCGGTTTTCCATAACGTACCCAGGTAACAATCAGGGTAACAAGTGTTGCTGCTGCTGCCGCAAGGTTTGTAGTCATGGCAATGTCGCCAAGATTATAGGTTGCTGCTGTGGTAGATCCACAGTTAAATCCGAACCAGCAGAACCAGAGGATAAAGACACCAAGTGCTCCAAGCGGAAGGTTATGACCAGGAATAGCAACCGGTTTTCCCTCTTTTGTATATTTTCCGATACGAGGTCCGACCATTTTTGCACCGGCAAGGGCACACAGACCGCCGACCATATGAACTGCGGTAGATCCTGCAAAATCATGGAACCCGATCTGGCTTAACCAGCCGCCTCCCCAGATCCAGTGTCCGGTGATCGGATAAATGAAAACGCTGATCGCTGCGGAGTAAATCAGATAAGAGATAAATTTGGTTCTCTCTGCCATAGCTCCTGATACAATCGTTGCCGATGTTGCACAGAACACGGTCTGGAAAATCATGAATACGCCGATCGGCAGTCCGTTGAACATGCCGTCTGCATCTGCCAGCGATTTCGGATGAAAGAAACCTGCTGTTCCGATAAAGGCATTGCTTCCTCCGAACATCAGCGCAAATCCGATGATAAAGAAGAAAATAGAGCCGAGCACGAAATCCATCATATTCTTCATCAGAATGTTTCCGGAGTTTTTCGCTCTTGTAAATCCTGTCTCCACCATGGCAAATCCGGCCTGCATAAAATACACCAGAAAGGCTCCGACCATGGTCCATACGATATTGAGTAATACCTGTGTGTTTTCCATAATAAGTTCCTCCTCATTCCCATCTTACCTGTTCCCGTCTGCAGATCTTCTGAAACGGTCATCCTGAAACGGTAGCTTTCAGATTTTTTAAAGTGCCTGTTCGCCGTGCTCACCTGTCCGGATCCGCACTGCATCTTCGACATCGTAAACGAAAATTTTTCCATCGCCGTAGTTTCCGGTTGACAGGTTTTTCACAACAAAATCAACGATTTTCGGAACCTTGTCGTCCTCCACAACGGTCTCCACTTTAACTTTCGGAAGCATTTTGGCCACGATTTCCGCTCCACGGTACATCTGGCGATATCCCTTCTGGTTTCCATATCCAAGGATATTTGTGATCATCATACCGTTTGCCTTCTGCTCCTCGAGGAGTAGCTCCAGGTTTTCGAGGCTCTCCGGACGAATTACAATTTCCAGCTTTTTCATGATTTTCCCTCCCTTTCCGAACCGGCTCCTGTACAGCTTCTGATTTTTCCGGCTGCAGATTTCTTTTTTATCCGCCTTCCCGGTTTTCTCTTCCATTCATTTACCGGCTCTGCTGCTTCTATATAGAAATCTGTTTTCTGACAGATTTTCTAACCTCTTCTTTCATGCCTGGACTGTTCCGCAGCTCTGCTGTTTTTACAGTTGTTTTTACAGTCGTTTTTTTGCAGCTGTTTTCACAATCCGCTGTTTTTAATTAATCACACTCGTCGGCATTCCCTCCAGGTAAGACCGGAAGTTTTTCACCGCCAGATCTACTGCGCGGAGTCTTGCTGCCTTCGGCTGCCAGGCGATATGGGAAGTAATAAAGGTGTACGGCGACTGCATCAGCGGAATCTGATACTGCGGCGGCTCGTTTGCAACAACATCGAGTCCTGCCATATAAACCTTTCTCGATTCCAGCGCCTCAAGAAGCGCCTCCTCATCGATGATGATTCCCCGCGCGGTGTTGATAATGATGACACCGTCCTTCATTTTGGCAAATGCTTCACGGTTCAGCAGGTTTTCTGTTTCCTTCGTATGCGGACAGTGAATGGAGATCACATCCGACCGTTTGAAAATTTCTTCCATGCTGACCTGCTCGATGCCGTCATACTGCGGCCCCGTCTTTTTGTGACGGCTGTTTGCGATGACCTTCATGTCAAAGCCGAAAACAAAAACAGCATTTCCGATGATGTTCAGCGCGTTCATCACGATGGAGGTAACCATTGAAATGTTTGAGTTTCCCATAACCCGGAAAAGCGCTGCCCCGGCATTGTAGATGCCAAGGAACGGGAACGAAAGCGATGTAATGAAGAAGTATTCCACCGCATAGGCCATAACCTGCTCTTCCACCGATCCGTAGACCACACGGAGAATCCAGCGGTTTCCGAAAAAGGAAATGCCGCAGATGACAAGTGCAATCAGTCCGCAGATCATCACGAGCTGTTCGGCTGCGTGACACGCTGTTTTCTTATCCCCGCTTCCGAGGAACTGTGCTCCGACAACGGAACCGCCGCTTGCCATCGATGTGAAAATCACAATCTGCAGTACGCAGATCGTATTGACAAGTGAGATTCCGGAAACAGCCGTTTCACCGGCTCCGGATACCATCACCATGTCTGCCATACCGACGGTAACGGCCAGCACCTGTTCCACAATCAAGGGAACGATCAGCCGGACCAGACGCTTTCGGTCAAATAAGACGTTTGTGTTTTCCATCGGACTTTCTCCTTTCCGGTAAAATCAAAAGGCGACCTGGAAATCTTCCTTCCAGATCGCCCCGTTGCGAACTCTTTACTGACGTTTCTCCTTTGGATTGAAAAACGCGGCACGAAGCTTTCCCTTCGTACCGCGCCTTCGCGAATCCATTACTTATATGGAGTTTATCTTGAAAAACAGACAGAGCGTTTTCCGGTTTTCTGAGAGTGTTTTTCGGGAGAAATAAAACCTTGGAGAAAGGGAGAAAATTACAAACGGAGCGATTCTATTCCCAGAACCGCTCCGTTGCGTTATCTTTACTCTATTCTTTTTCTCTGCTGTTTTTCAACATAGGCACATTCTAGCGGAATTCCCGCTTTTTGTCAATCCTTAAATTTTTCGATGATTTCCGGTCTTTTTCATCAGTTCTGTCAATTTTACACAATTTCACCGATGTTTTTTCGGTTGTTTCTGAACATTTTTCTCATGAACCTTTGAAATTTCTTTGTTTTCTTTTAAAATCGCGGAAAAACTCCGGCAAAATTCTGTGAAAATTCAGAGCGAACGCCAGACTTGGCATTCATCAAATATCCGCTACCTGTCTGGAGCGTGTTTGAAAAAAGCTCTGTTATGTCAGATCCAGTCAAAATCTCCGCCGGTAATCGCAAGACTTAAGAGTGCATCCATCTTTTCCACTTCCTCTTCGCCCTCAATTTTTTGCAGCAGCACTGCGGTGTCCAGCACATCCTCCAAAGATTCGCCAGGTCCGATTTCATAATCCACCTCCGCCTCGCAGTCCGGGCATGGGATTTTTTCCATCGTCTGAAGGGATAAAAAGCGGTTGCCGCATTTCTTGCATTCATAATAACCACATGTTTTGGTTCCGTCTGGTACGTAATACATCTTTTCATACTCCTTTTTATTTTTCATACTTCTCAATGATACACTGATGTTCTTTTACCGCATCCGTGAACTCGCTGCGGATTTCTTCATTTGGAATGTACGCCATCTGTTCTCTTCGATCGTATGCCAGATAGCCTAAGTGAATCAGTGCAGTTAAAACGTCATCTTTATTTTTAAATGTCACCATATCATTCTGATACGATTTCGTTTTTACTTTCACTCGTTCCCCGGACATCATCGTAATAATGTCTGTTATAATATGCATCCAATTACGTATCGGATTCTACATCTTAATTCCGCAGTATTCCCATGTCACTGTATCGAGCAGGAGGAACTCCTCCGTTCCAATCGGCTTTCCATCTCTGTAAGTTGAAAACACATCCGTGCTAATCAGATTTCCCTCTTTCGTAATTGCATCCATAGGTGTATGACCTACAACCTGCAACAACTTACGTGGCTTATATAATCTCATTTTTGAATGCTGTGGTCTCAGCCAGATCGGCGATGCATCATTCCACATCTCGATTCTTCCGAGCTGATTAATCGTCTCTAGCACAGCATCCACATCATTATATTTTGCCCGCGGAACATATTCCTCTACAAAGAAATTCAGTACGCCTCCATGAGAAAAGAGAACATTGTCTATTCTCTGAACATATTTAATGGGATTATCTTCTGGAACAGCCTCTCGCAAATCCAACAACTTTCTTTGCACTGTCATTGAAGCCATGGAGCTATAACCGCTCTCCAGACAATGCCACAGATAACTCAAATCGTGATTCCCGTAGCACCAGGCTGTTTCCGGAAATGCTTTTGCAAACCGAATAGCCTCATCATAAGTTTCTTCATAAAGTCCGACATTATATTGCTTGTCCCAATCATCAGGGATGTCCATCAGACATACCGCTCGATCAGCAATTCCCTGATGCATAAGAGCTGTAGCCTGTTTAAACATCTGCGGTTTAAGATGAACATCAGGAATTACTAATATCTTCATACCATCATACCTTCTTATACTATTCTACTGGATATATCACCCTTTGTCCGGATATCTTCCAACTGATACCGCATTTGCAATGTCTTAATCCAATGAACTGCTGTTTCATAGCACCACCACAGACAGGACATCGTTTTGCTTTTGATCTCATCGCTTACCATGCTCAAGTTAAGCTTCTCTTCTCCATTTACCTGAGGTACAGCTGATCAAGATGCCGAAGCGATGACACAGCCGAACGTTCTGGCAAACAAAACTTTCTGCGCATCATCGGGGTATATTCTGAATTTATATGCTTTGTTTGCCATGTTGGTCACTTCCTTTTTCGATCCGTTTGTCCCTGACTTTCGATGTATTTTTGGATTACTTCAATCGGGGCACCGCCCGTTGTAAGCAGGCAAAAACTCTGACTCCAGAAATGTTCTTTCCACAGCTTTTTCTTTATCTGCGGGAATTCTTTTTTCAAAAGTCTGCTGCTTGCACTTTTATATGCGTTTATGAACTTGCTTATTTCCGTATTGGGGTGGGCCTTGAAAAGTATATGCACATGGTCTTTATCGTGATTCCATTCTTCAAGGGTGATATTGTAATTTGGAGCAATATACGCAAAGATCTCTTTTGCCCTGCCGGAAATTGCGTCATCAAAAACCTGTCTGCGGTACTTAACCACAAGAACAAGATGATAGTGCAGTAAAAACACTGAATGTGCATTATTATCCAAATCCATTGTATTTCGACCCCCTTTCTTCTATTCGACTGATTCTATTATACCATGATTAGAACCCAATATCAAGAAGATAACGGACGCAATTCATCTCTCACCTTAGAGGTCGGAGTCTTCTTGCTGGAAGAGGATAAATTTTATTCTCTAACGCAAAAAATCCCTCCGCCCAGAGAACGGAGAGATTTTGATATGTTTTCTTTTTAGAAATCTACTTCTGTATCATAGTAGCAGCATTTCAGCAGTTTTTCCATCTCCTCAACAGATGGCTGTCTCGGGTTGGATCCGGTGCAGGCATCGGCGATGGCATTTACGGCGATGTCGTGCAGTCTCTCCAGGAATACGTCTTCCGGAACGAATCCCTGCTCGGTCGGATAGCTGTCTTTTCCGTAGTTCTTGATGCAGTGCGGAATGTTCAGTTTGTCGTTCATGCCGCGCAGATAAGCGATGAGAAGTTTGATTTTCTCTTCGGTTGTCTCGCCGCCCAGTTTCATCTCGTCAGCGATGACTGCGTAACGTTTTGCTGCGGTCTCATCTTTTGCATTGAAAGCGATAACTTTCGGCAGATACATGGCATTTGCTGCTCCATGGATCAGGTGAGCGCCGTAATCAGCGAATGCTGCGCCTGTTTTATGTGCCATGGAGTGAACAATACCAAGAAGTGCATTGGAGAATGCCATACCAGCCAGGCACTGTGCGTTGTGCATGCTGTCACGTTTTGCCATATCTCCGTTGTAGGAATCTACCAGGTCTGCCTGAATCATCTTGATTGCATACAGTGCCAGCGGATCGGTGAAGTCACAGTTCGCGGTGGAAACGTATGCCTCGATTGCATGGGTCATAGCGTCCATACCGGTGTGAGCAACTAACTTTTGCGGCATCGTCTCTGCCAGATCCGGATCTACGATTGCAACGTCCGGCGTGATTTCGAAGTCTGCCAGCGGGTATTTGATACCTTTTTCATAGTCTGTGATAACTGCGAACGCGGTTACCTCGGTTGCTGTTCCGGATGTAGAAGAAATTGCACAGAAGTGAGCTTTCTTACGAAGTTTCGGCATTCCGAATACTTTGCACATCTCCTCGAAGGTGATGTCCGGATACTCGTATTTGATCCACATTGCCTTTGCTGCGTCGATTGGAGATCCGCCGCCCATTGCTACGATCCAGTCCGGCTGGAACTCTTCCATCGCTTTTGCACCGCGCATAACCGTCTCTACAGACGGGTCAGACTCAATTCCTTCGAAAAGCTGTACTTCCATGCCAGCCTCTTTCAGGTAATCCACTGCACGATCCAGGAAACCGAAGCGTTTCATGGAACCGCCGCCTACACAGACCATTGCGCGTTTTCCCTCAAATGTTTTCAGTGCCTCTAAAGCACCCTTTCCGTGGTATAAATCTCTTGGTAATGTAAATCTCATTTCTAATTCC
>OLOH01002020.1_pt1 | contig 10564 bp, 10 predicted proteins | sample 1673221 | NCBI WGS metagenome assembly OLOH01 (sample SAMEA3136767, study PRJEB25190) | human gut metagenome
ATTTCCCTTTTTATTTTAAACCATCTTGCTGATAACTTCTATAGTTAATTTTCAGGTTCTGCTAATATATTTACCGCAAATATATTTATGTGTCTTTTTTTGTACATCGTTTTTTGTATCCTCTATATAACAAAAACCTGTATATATTAACCACAATTCCGTTTTTCTTATTTTTCTCTATAGACAAACGGTAGGTTGACCACATTTTCGATCGGAGGGATTCATATGTCACATTCAAATTCTAATTCGGGAGGATGCCTCCCAGGCATCATTATTTTTCTTATTATCTGTTACATCATCGGTGCTGTCAGTGACAGCGGAAAGCATACCTGCTATTATATCGGATGCGACCGGGAAGTGGATAAAAACGAAACCTACTGCTGGTACCACAAAGATTACGGTCACCGTAAGTCCTATAATGTTACAACGCAGACAACGACTGAATCCAATTATCATAAACAGTCCTCTTCATATAAAACAAAGAAAAAAGCCACATATAAACCGGAACCAAATACAACCGAAAAACCAACAGCATCCGGTTATAATAAACATTCCGGTTCTTCATCCCGTTATCCTACGGCAACTGAAGCCGCTCATTCTCAGGATGTTTACGACTCCTACGATGATGGATATGATGACGTATATGACAATATGGGAGATTACGATGAAGATCGATATGATGAAGATGACGATTATCGGGACGGTGTAGACGATGCCATTGATGAATTTGGTTACTACTAAGATCTTTAGGATATCGTTTTCATGAACATTTTATAGTCATTCCTCTGATTTCATGTTAGAATAAGACATTCAATGAAATCGGAGGAATTTTTTATGAGTAACGAAGGCAAGAAATGTACGGTTCACTATACAGGAACATTTAACGATGGAACAAAATTTGATTCATCTTATGACCGTGGTGAACCGATCGACTTTGTATGCGGTGCAGGCATGATGATCAAGGGCTTTGACGAAGCTGTTAAGGGCATGGCAATCGGTGATATCATCGATGTACACCTTATGCCGGAAGAAGCATACGGCATGCCGGATCCTGAAAATATCTTGACCGTTGAGATCAGCCAACTTCCCGGTGCTGAGGATCTGGAAATTGACCAGAAGGTATTCCTGTCAAATCCAGCCGGACAGTCTTTCCCTGTTAAGGTAACCGCCAAGGATGATACTACGATCACCTTTGACGCAAACCATGAGATGGCAGGCAAAGAACTGAACTTCAAGATTGAACTTCTGGATGTAGAATAAACAGGAAAAAATTATGTACACCTGATATAAAATCTCCCAGACGTTCCGGATATGATATACTACGAATTTCTACTCGTCACACGCATCTATTCGCTCATGCGCCTGTGCCAACTCGCCTTTCAGGCTCAAACGGGCACCCGCATTCGCTGATAGCGTGTTTCTCGCAACAAAATTCTCGTATCTATCATATCCGGAACGTCTGGGAGATTTTTTATACCAAGTGTACATAATTTTCTCCTGCCATACATTTTTCCAACTCATCCATATACCGCACCATCCTTTCAATTATCGTTGTTCCAAGTATACCACATTATATCCTCCAACATCTCCTCAACCTACATAAGCCTGAATCCAGCTTGTAATACAAAACTGCCATATTAAGACCTCAAGCGAGGATTTCGTTATGAAATGCATATACCAGCAAATGTGGGTGCCTGTCTGAGCCCAAAGGGCGAGTTGGCACAGGAACATTTGCGAATCAGGTATATGCAGTTCATCGAAACCACAGAGTGTCTTAATATGGCAGTTTTGTATTACAAGCCAATTCAGGCTTTATTCATTTTACTCGTCGAATTCGTAGTCTTTGCCCGGAAGGATAGCGTTTAAAGCAATTCCAAGGATAGCTGCGATAGCAAGTGATGTTAATGTGATCGATGTTCCTGCAACTGTGAAGGTAATACCATCACCGAATCCAAGTCCGCTGACAAGGATAACAGCAGCAACGATCAGGTTACGTGACTTTGTGAAATCAACCTTATTTTCAACAACATTACGAACACCGATAGCTGAGATCATTCCGTACAGCATGAAGCTGACACCACCGATGATCGATGCAGGAAGTGAACCGATACACTCAGCAACCTTTGGTGAAAAGCTGAGAAGGATCGCATATACAGCAGCCAGACGTACGACTCTTGGATCGTATACACGGCTAAGCTCAAGAACACCGGTATTCTCACCGTATGTTGTATTTGCAGGGCCGCCGAATGCAGCAGCAAATGCTGTAGCAAGACCATCACCGATCAGAGTTCTGTGAAGTCCCGGATCCTTGATGAAATTATTTCCTGTTGTAGCTGAGATTGCTGAGATATCTCCGATATGCTCCATCATAGTTGCAAGAGCGATAGGTGCCATTACAAGGATGGAAGTAATATTGAATTTACAAAGCTGGAATGGAGGAAGATCCACCCATCCGGCATCCTTTACTGCCTTAAATGTGAAGATTGCAGATCCGTCCGGATTGTGAACACCACATTTGAAAAGAATAAATGCAACTACATATGAGATCACAACACCCATAAGGATCGGAATGATCTTGAACATTCCTTTGCCCCAGATATTGAAAATTACGATAACTGCAAATGCGATAATTGCAAGAAGCCAATTTGTTTTTGCATTATTTACGGCTGATGGCGCAAGACTCAGACCGATACAGATAATAATTGGTCCGGTAACAACAGGTGGAAGGAAACGCATAACTCGTTTTACGCCAACCAGTTTTACAACCAGTGCAAGAACCAGATACAACGCACCTGCCACTACGATACCACCACATGCATAAGGTAATTTCTCACCCATAGACATATCTTTGAAGATTCCGGTATCAAGATTTGCGACTGTGTGAAAGCCTCCTAAGAAAGCAAATGAGGAACCCAAAAATGCAGGCACCTTTAATTTTGTACATAAATGGAAGAATAATGTTCCGATTCCGGCACAGATCAGTGTAACCTGAATGGATAAGCCCTCTCCATTAAAATAAGTATTTACCAGAATTGGTACTAAGATAGTTGCACCAAACATGGCAAACATGTGCTGCAAACCTAACAGCAACATTTTCGGAACACCCAGTTCCCTTGCATCATAAATCGCTTCTTTTTTCTGATTCATAATAATCTCCCTTCTTCTATTGTACCTGTTTTACTGTGATACTATCGATCGAAATGCACGCCTTCTTTCGACAAAATCTCCAGCACACCATCTTTACGATGATAACATAAGAAGGGAGATTTGTGAACTGCAAATCTCCCTGTTTTTTATAAATTTGTTATATTTGTAAAAACTTTCAATATTGAAAGTTTTTAGGTCGTTTTTGTTTCAGATCATTCAATTTTGAACATTACGATCAAATGACTTATTCAACATTTTTCAACGCCTCATCCATCGGGATCCGTTTGATCCTTTTTACCTGGAAGACAGCGATGATGCCATAGGCTGCCATTGCCAGGATAAAGATCGCAGGATAAATATACGGAGCAATGTAGATCGTCATCCATCCACTGATCGCTTCCTTCATCATCACATAATAGATGCCGGAGATCGCTACCTTCGAAAGAAGGATTCCAAGGATAACACACACTGCCATCACCCAGGTTGTTGCAGACAGGTACAGCTTGTTGATCTCTTTGTTCTCATATCCAAGGATCTTTACCATGGATATTGATATGGTATTCCTCTCAATGATCAGCTTTGTAAGCAGATAAACCATCAGCATGAACATCGCCAGTGCAAATACCTCAAACATATAAAACATCTGGCCCATGGAACGATCAAGCTGTCTTGATACCTTTGTCAGATCTTCCTCTGTGACGACTGTCGCGATCAGCTTCTCATCAATATCAGTCAGCTTCTCATTTGAGAAATATCCTGAGAAATATTCATCCTCGACATCGAACATTTCCCGATATGTCTTCTCATTCATAAATACTGCCAATGCCGCAGGATATGTGCACACACCGGAAACCTTTATCTTATAAGAATCAGATGAATATTCCTTATCCAGCGTGATCGTATCCCCGTTTTTCAGTTTATATTTGTCACGAAGCCCGTCAGAGATCAGCATTTCTCCATCCGCAGGCTGTACCTTGGAATACTTGCTGTCATCCGAGATACCATAGACCATGACTTCTTCATCTCTTATATCTGTTTTATAGATCAGGGAAGTTACCAAGTATTTCTCTGCATCCTTGTTCTCTGTTTCCACAGGCATTTTCAAAACGTACTGATAATCCGCAAGCATATTGTCCAGTGTTTCATCCTGATAGTGTTTTAAAAGTGGCGACATCATCATTCCGAACATCAGCAAAACGATTGCAAATGTTACTCCAATAAACAATACGATATAGCTTGGCAGATTCTGCAGGATCACACGTATACGGAATCTGGTAAAGAAACGGAAATGTGGCAGCTTGACCGCTTTCTTTCTCCTTGACTTTGAAAGATCCCGTCTGATAAACCGAAGCGGTGACATACGGAGCTTCGAATAGATCATCCATGCTGTTATTACAAGCATCAGCACGATCGGAATAACCGTCGTTTTTACAAATGCTTCCGCATTCCATTTTGTCACATATTTTGTCAGACTGTAACTTCCATAATACATCGCCACACAGACATTTTTAAACACTGTATATCCCAGAACATTTCCGATTACAGCTGCTACAAATGTAACCAGGATCGGAAGAGAAATGTAATGTGCCAGTAATTCTCCTCTTGTGTAACCGGAGGCCCGAAGAGTACCAATCGTGCCGGCTTCCTTTACGATCGTATTGTTGATCGTAATCGCAAAGATAAATGCCATGATCACGATTATAATATAAAGCAGTGTTTCCACCATTATCGAATCACTACCCATATCCTCTCCGGTAAAATTAATTGCCTGATTCGTATATCTTGGAATAAACTTCTCCACTTCTCCATACTGACTGATCACCTTTGCAAGATCATCGGATACATCCTTCTCCGCTTTCTCATCTTCAGGTTCATCGTCATAGATCCAGGCATAAGAATAATGCATCAGCCCTTTGTCAAAGCTTTCAAACCGTTCATCCGTTACGATCGCAACACCGAACAACACGGAATCAAACATCGTATCATTATTATTCTGGAACAAAGCACTGTAATCAGCTAATGCTACAAAGCCCGATACCTTATATGTCTGTCCATCAACCGACAGATCATCTCCTACCTTGATCCCATTATTTTCCGCATACATACGGTCAATTGCAATCTCATCTTCTGCCGCAGGGAACGCTCCCTCCATCAGACAGATCTTATCCACATCTGTACGATTCTTAAAAATACGGAGTGTGCTTTCATCCCCATCTTTTTCTACGATTTTCTCATAGTAATAATTCTCATACAGCTTTACCCCCTCATCTTCAATCGCTTTAACCGCCTCGGATGATGCTTCATCCTTGTACTCAAAATTACCATTCTCGATATTATACTTATCAAAGCTCTCATCATATGTAGCGACCATACTCTTACCGGCTACCAGAAACCCGGACACAAAACCAATACTCAAGATCATAAACAGGAAAATAACCAGATACTTTCCAAGATCGGCAGCCAGCTCCTTCGGCAGCCGTTTCCATAATGGATTCTTCATATTATAAATTCTCCTTTTCTCTCTGCCACTTCTGTATTACCAGTCAAGCTCCATTGCAGGAACCTTTACATCATTTACTATATTCTTACGGATCATTCCATCACGCAGTTTGATCACACGGTCTGCCATATTCTTGATCGCATCATTATGTGTAACCATGATAACGGTATTTCCATATTTCTGATTTACATCCTCGATCAGCTTCAGGATCTCCTTCGAGGTCTTATAATCAAGTGCACCTGTCGGTTCATCACAAAGCAGGATATCCGGATTCTTAACAATAGCCCTTCCGATCGATGTTCTCTGCTGCTGTCCACCGGACAACTGATTCGGAAGCTTATGTCTGTGCTCATATAAACCAAGCGTCTTTAAGATATCATCGACATCGAGCGGTGAATCACTCAAATATGCACCAACCTCTACATTTTCCTTTACGTTCAGATTCGGAATCAGATTATACATCTGGAATACATACCCAAGATGCTTTCTTCTGTACTGTGTCAGTGTCTTCTCATCCATATCAACTGTTTTTTCCCCATTGATCGCTATATAACCACTGTCGGCATTATCGATTCCGCCTATGATATTCAGTAACGTAGACTTACCGGAGCCGGATGGTCCAAGCAAAACACAGATTTCTCCCTTCGTCACTGTAAAATCCAGTCCTCTTAATACCTCTGTCCGGTTCTCCCCTGATCCGAAGCTCTTTTTCAGACCACTGATCTGTAAAAAATTCTGATTTTCCATTTAATTGTTCCTCCTTTTTAACTCGTCTAACAATATTCTTCTAAATGCTGTTTAATTATTTATTCTTTTCTTTGAACATTTGATTATTTGTTCATATGATTAACAACACATGCATAGGTTGTTGTCAACCCTTTATCTGTTTTTAGTTAGTTTCTTCTAACATTATACTGTCAAATTTCTGTTTTTGTATACAAAAAGCCGGTACTTATTGATAAAAAATATCAACAAGCACCGGCTTTTTACCGGATGACTCATTTAAAAGTAATATTCCCGGATCTCACAGTTCTTAATCCCGAAATGCGCGAACTCTTCATTTGTCATATCATAGAAATATGATTGCACGATTCTTGAAATTCCATTATGCGCAACCAGCAGATATGTCTTATGATCCGACTCCGCCTTTACATCATCTAACAGATTATAAACACGCTGGCACAGATGCATCATCGTCTCTCCACCATCATAATGATCGAGGAAATGGGATTTTGCTTCCATGAATTCTTCTCCATTTCTGGGTGTTGATTCAAACCGTCCAAAGTTCTGCTCCTTTAGTCTCGGCTCCATCCGCATCGGAATTCCTGTCATCTCCGATATATGTCTGGCAGTCTCGGCTGCACGAACAAGCGGTGAATATAATATCTCATCGATTCCCGGCTGTTCCTCCGCCAGCTTTCTTCCAAGCTCCTCTGCCTGTTGATGTCCAAGCTCTGTAAGTTCAATATCAGTTGCACCGCATATCTTATTCTCCACGTTCCAGATTGTCTGTCCGTGTCTTGTAAAAAATACTTTTCCCATGTTGTCTCCTTATTCTCATACTATAGAATTGTACGGTGGCTCTGAGACGAGAAGGGTGTAACAGCGCACTCTCGTTCTATTCCTTACGCAACAGTACTAAGTTCGCCGCTTTCTTGCGGCTCACTAAGGACTGGCGTAAGGAAAGGTCTGTTACACCCTTCTCGTCTCTGAGTCACCGCACAATTCTATCCAGACGACACTTTCTATTGGATTATATATACTATAATTTCACACCGGCTGTCAACGTTATTCCATAGGATTTCACAGGCTCATTCATGTAAGAACCTCTACAGACGTTCAGCAACCGCCATTCCGGTAGCGGTGGCTGCGAGTCCGCCTTTTCCGGTCTCTCGGAGATCCTTATGCATCAGGTCGCCGATTTCCCGCATCGCATCGATTACCTCGTCTGCAGGAATAGCACTTTCAATCCCTGCCAATGCCATATCAACAGCGCACAGCGCATTCATGGCACCGGAAGCATTCCGCTTCACACATGGCACTTCTACTAAGCCCGCTACCGGATCACATACCAGTCCAAGCAGACTCTTTAATGCCATTGCTGCTGCCTGTGTGATCAGATGACTGCTGCCGCTTTTTAACCATGCAAGTGCGCCCGCCGCCATAGCCGATGATGCTCCGATCTCTGCCTGACAGCCTCCTCTTGCGCCTGATATGCTTGCCCGTCTTGCAATCACATCACCGATTCCTGCTGCCACAAATAAAGCCTTCACCATATCATTTTCCGAAGTATTCGTCATCCTTTCATATGTGATCAATATCGCAGGCACAACACCACAGGAGCCTGCCGTCGGTGCTGCAACGATCCGCTTCATACAGGCATTGCTCTCCGCCATCTTGATTGCCCGTGCCATAACTGCTCCGCCAAATTCACCACACATGCATTTGTGTGTTGCAGCATAATCTGCCATTTTCTTACCATTTTTACCGGACAGACCACTATGTGACGTCAGCGTATCATCATAAGCTTCATCCGCCTCCTTCATCGCGCGGTACATCTGTGTCATCCGGTTTACGATATCCATTTCCGGCTGTTGCGAATCCCGCGCTTCTTCGCGGATCACCGCCTCCCAGAACTCACATATATTCTCCTTCATATAACTGTCTATTTCTGCCAAAGATGAAAATGCCATTCTTTCTCTTCCTTTCTATTCCTTCAAACTCAGATATGTTACCTTAAGGATTCCTTCCAGATGCTCCAGCCATTTTAATGATTCCTTCGGGACCTCCTGATCACACTCTAAAACCATGACCGCATGTCCGCCCGGACAGGCACGATAGAGCTGCATGGTCGCAATATTGATGGATTTATGGCCGAGCATAGATGTAACCTCCGTCACATGTCCCGGCTGATCTAAGTTGTGTACGATCAGTGTCGGGTAATCTCCACTGAAATTCGCATCCAGCCCATCGATCTTACAAATGCGGATTCGCCCGCCACCAACCGATTCCGCTACGATATCAAGCTCTCTGCCACTTTCACCTGTCATATGAAGTGCGACTGTATTCGGATTTGCATGTGCAAGCTTTGCTTCATAAAAGGAGAATTCCATACCTGCCTCTTTTGCCAGTTCAAAGCTCTGCGGCACTCGGATATCATCCGGCTTCATTCCGAGAAGTCCGGCGACCAGTGCTTTATCCGTTCCATGACCTTTTCCTGTCGCCAGAAACGATCCGTATAACCCGATCTCTACCTTTCGGATGGGTTCATCCATCAGCTTATAACAGATATATCCAATCCTTACTGCACCTGCCGTATGCGAGCTGGACGGTCCGACCATGACCGGACCTACAATATCAAAAATACTCATTCTGCCACCTTCCTGTTAAAAGAAAAGACCACCGATATCTTCTGCATTCCATACAACTCCGTCACTCAGAGATTCTATGAACTGGCATCCGATGATCCGGTGGCCTTTCACCTTATGTTATGTAATTATCGCCTTCCATATACATAGTCACATGTATTTGGGTACTCTACTTTACTTTTTTGTAAGTTACTTTTGATGGAACATTTCCTTTCTTCATAAGACTTACATATTTCTTATACTGCTTTTTCGGCACATTTACAACTACTTTTTTATTGATTCCCTTAAATGCCTTCTTTCCGACCTTATTCAGTTTCTTTGTTTTAAATGTAATTTGTTTCAGTTTTTTACATTTTGCAAATGAACTCTTACCAATCGTAGTCACACTCTTACCAATCTCAATATTTGTAAGTGCCTTGCATCCGTAGAATGCCTGATCGCTAATCTTTGTAACTTTATCACCGATCTGAACGCTGGTCAGGTACTTATAATTTGCAAATGCCTTCTTTTCAATAGCAGTAATCTTATACGTCACACCACCGATCTGAACAGTATTTGCAATTTTCAATTTCTTATATTTCTTGTTCGTCTTCTTTGTACTTCCAACTACCTTTACAGTACCTTTTCCATTCTTTGCATCCTTGGTTACTTTGTACTTAATGTCTTCGACAACATACGCCTTCTTCTTGGAAACTTTAATCTGGAATGTCTTCTTTACAGTTCCCTTATAATTACCCTTACCGGTAATAGTGATCGTTGCCTTACCAATATTCTTATTATTCTTATACTTAACTGTATAATCCGTCTTAGCTGACAGTTTCTTGCCGTTGACCGTAACTGTAAGTTTACTCTGTTTTAACGTCTTTCCTGTATAGGTCACCGTTGACTTAATTCCGGAAATAACTGTCTTACTTGCTGCCTTACTGATATCTGTTACCACCGGTTTATCCGGTGTCGGTGTTGGCTTATCCGGTGTCGGTGTTGGCTTACCTGGTGTGGTATCTTCCTTCTTCGGCAGGACTTCCTGCTTCTGATATCCACACACCTCACATTCGTATGTCTTAATACCTGTTGCAGTCGTTGTCGGTGCCTTTGTGATCTCACCTGCATTAAATGTATGAGCAGCTTTCTCTGTCTTCTCACCACATTCACATTCCTGCCAATGCTGTGCAGCATCTGATTTCCATACAAGTGTATGTGCATGTTCACTCTGCACCGTTATCTTCACTGTCACGATAATACCCTTATGAGCATTACTCCATCCAGGGTTCTCTGTCCAGTCATAATTTGTAATATCATTCGGCTTATAACACACCTTGTAATCTCCGGATTCATTTATGACGGTTGTCTTTGCTGTATACCAGTAATAATAACCACCATCAACATCCGGAAGTTCTACATCACCTAATACAGTTCCCTTTTTCACAGTTAATGTATCAAGCGTAGATGTAAATTCCGCTTTTGCAGGTTCGACTGTTACAGTAATTACAACATCCTCATCTTCTGGACGGCGTTCACATGCTATGGATCGTCGGGTGCAAGGCGTCCG